>Ga0208179_1001602_pt1 | contig 11364 bp, 10 predicted proteins | sample Malvired_Geostar_FD_184238 | JGI IMG/M metagenome (GOLD analysis project Ga0208179, IMG submission 184238) | Marine viral communities from the Global Malaspina Expedition - Malaspina viral metaG DeepMed_Geostar (SPAdes) (version 2) | ecosystem: Environmental > Aquatic > Marine > Oceanic | place...
GTCGATGGTTTGGCGAAGTACGCCATTCGTGCTGAAACCCAGCGCATCCGCACCTGTCTGGTACAGACCCGTGTTTACGTCACCGTTAAAAATTAAAGCTGGTGCGGCAGCAGAACCAGCAGATGCATCCAGTACGCCGCTGAATGTCATTCCACCGGGAATAGTGATTCCACCCGCGTTATCAACTTCAAACGCACGCGTCCCGTCAGACTTTAACGTGGTAAAAGCTGCTGGCTTACATTCAGGTGATGTATCGTTAGCGTTATTGGAGAACGCTGCGCTTACAGTAAGTGAAGTGTTGGACGCAATGGCAGATACAGTTCGTGTCTCTCCAGTAACTAGAATCTCATCGCCTACAGAAATCTCAGTTAAGAACTTTGTCCCAACACCGGGAACAGTTGTGCTTGCGGCAGGGTCTATCGAGCCGGTAAGCACAAAAGATGCCTTACCTTTAACAAGCGCAGAACCTACAACGTGAAGCGGTTTTACCGGTGTGGCGACACCAATACCCAAGTAGGCTGGGCCGTCATCTACCAACTCCGTAATGTAAACACCATCTGCACCGCCGTCAGACGGTTGCCATTGCATGATCTCGCCAGAACCATCAGATTTGATGATGGGTTCGTTTTCGTAGGACGTACCCGATGTGGTGATTACACCCTGCTGTACAATTCTTGCCATATCAGTATCCGTTTATGTTGTTAACAGGCTGCGCTGGATAATCACTAACTGAATAATCTGGTGATGCCAGCGTGAATACAGCAGTTCCAGCTGATGTCTCTGAAATCATGTTGATAGCTGTACCAATTACAGGAGTTAAATCCACCTGAGTTCCCGGTGTTATTTTAGTGTGAAAATTTGTGGTAGATGCATCATCTGTACCATATAACAAATATAAGTTTGTCGAACCTGTGTTTTGTATAAGTGCAAGTTTGTAATCAACGTTGGTACTCCAGCCACCGGGATTTTCAGCACTTGATGAATTACTTATACTTACATTTGAAGGATCGTTAATAGAAACGTTTGTCCCACTAGAAAGAGGTGTTTTTATAGTAGCCATAATATTTTAAGGAAAGGGGGGCCGAAGCCCCCCATGATTATTAAGCAACTCGTCTGCGACGATATACAATGGGAAGGCAATGCCGTGCATCACCCGGAATTCCACCGTGTATTGTCTGCGAGATGAACTTCAGGAAGTCACCATAGACATTCAAGTCCCAACTGTTTTCCGTATGGTCAACACTCGTAGCCGAGGCTGTCGGAACCAAGAACTGATCGGTCAAATCAATCTGACCATTCCAATTCATGCTGTACAGTTTCTTCTTGGAGATGTTCTTACTAGCAAACTCCTTGGGCGGTGGCCCAACAGAAATTGCTTTGAAGGCATCTGCACCACACAAGAACGCAACCTCGTTAGAGGCAGCAGTGTCACTTGCAGTCGCGGTATCACTAATCGCGGTATAAACCGAATTAGGCACAACCTTGTTGTTGGTGACAGTTTGCGGATTGACCCATGCACCATTGTCAATAAAGCGCAATGGGTGTGGATCAAACTTAACCGTGATTTTGCCCCACAAATCACCAGCAAAACCATCATTGATGAGGTTCATGTTGGCGGGAGCAAGACGACGACCACCTGTTCCTGCCAAGTCAGCATCCCACATGAGCGAGGCCCAAGCTTCCGTTGAACAAACAAGGACGTACTTGCCCTTAATCATCTCGGAACTCTTTGGAGTACCAAATTGACGATCAAACGTAGGTGCTTGAACATCCTCCTGCAAAACCAACATGGCTTGGTAAATGTCTTTCAAGGTCAAATAACCGGCCTCAAGACCAGCAGATGTACCACCAGCACCTACACAGATTGCATCACGATACTCCTGTCCACCACCCTCGCCAATTGCGGCAGTTGTGGCAGAAGTACGGTCATCATCAGCGTCAATAGTGCGAATCTGATCCTGTGTTAGCGAAACTTTCGCAGCAGAACCATCAAGGTTTCCAGAACTCGACAAACGACCAGCACCACTATCTGCTAAATAAACATCTGGTGTTTGATACCACATTAGAGTTCGGATGAACTGATTCTGTGATGTCTGGATTTGACGAACGATGTCCTTGTGAGCGTAGGATAACTGGTCACGCCAGAACGACTCAAAGCTGTTGAGGAACCGAAACCGCGTACTCTCATACCTGTGGTAAGAAAGTTTCGCAGATTCATTCCGCTCACCAACCTTGTAGATGTCCTTGAGTGGCGCATCAGCTAATACATTCGGCGCGAATGTAGAACGCTGGATGGGACTGGGCGATGGAGTCAACCCTTGAAGGGTGTCTCCCATATTAGGTTGCCACTTAATCGAACCGTATAGAGTGTCATAGACATTCCAACGGGGGAAAAGGGCAACCTCGTTTTTAACTAGGTAGAAATCCAACTTATTAAAGTTGTTGGATGCTACATTAGTAGCCATCGCCGCAGCGAGGCTACTGGCAGGATCAAGTCCTCCTATAGCGTGTGCCATAATATTTTATTTAATTGTTATACACGAGTTGTGATGCCCTTCACACGAGTAGCGTGGTATGCCCTTACCTTTAGTAGCAGATTACAAGTCAGCAACTTGTGTGCCAATTACATGAAGTCTTCCATGAAGGAATCCATTGTAAAATACTCATCGTCACTTTTTGACTTTGTTGACTTTGATGAAGGTTCGCTACGCAACATGTCTTTCTTGTTACGAGACTGTTTCTTGACTTTCTCAGTCAATTCTTGCTGTTGCTTGGCCATTATCTGATTGTTAATCCAGAGATTAGTAGCCAACTCAGACATGGGGTGATTGGCGAAGACTGTTGGTAAAACATCTAAAAAAGTCTTTCGTAGCTTGTTGATTGTGGTCTTACCGAAGTTGGGTATGTCTATGATTCGCTTGGCCATGTCCTTGTCTTCCAACCACTTAAACTGCTTGCGCTGTTCTTCATCCAGCATTTGTATTGAGTTTTTGTAGTCATTTGAGTGATTCCTTTGAATTGTAGCTGCCCTGTTACTAAAGGATTTACTCATCGATTGCGCTTCAGTTAATGCTCCCTGAACATCAATCTCGGCTTCTGCTGTGGGCTGAAAGTCCTCACGAGCCAAGACCAAGCGACCACTCTTGTCGTATCCCTCGACAGAACGCCAATTCTCACCCTTACGAATGGATACAAGCTGCTTCTTCCAATGCGCCTGTTCCTGTGAGGCTTTATCGTAGTCAGTGACAAGTTGTTGATATTCGGGGTTGAGAGAGTAGGCTTCCGGGTGTGAAAGCAAATCCTGTGTCTCTTCGGCAGAGGACTTACCAACCTTTAACGACTGTAATTTCTTTGAAAAATGGTCATAAGCCTTATTGGACATCTGCTTGGCATACTGCTTATCCTCATCATCGAAGCCCTCGTATGTGCGGCCCTTTGGTTCATCATCGTCTTCTTTAGCGTCTTTAAGGGGATCACCGATAACTTCCTCGGTCGTCAACTCCTCAGATTCTTCCTCAGTCTCTTCGGATTCCTCTTTCTCCTCGTCGGCCTCCTCTACTTCTTCAGTTGACTCCTCTGTTGACTCCTCTTCAGGTTTATCTTCAGACTCTTCTTTCTCTTCGTCAGGTTCATCATCGGGTTTATCTTCGGGTTCTTCAGCTGGAGCTATCACATCCAACTCGTCAGTGTCTAGCTCGTTACCAATGTCGAGTTTTCCGAAGTTAAACTCCTGATCCATTTCTTCCGCTGTTTTTGTATCTGTCTTTATCATGTATCGTCCCTATTATATCATCTGTTGTTTTTATCTGTGCAGCAATTATCCGAACGTCAACATCCGAAATACCACGCTTTGTGGCTGAATAACTAACATCTTTAACCAGCCGCTCCCGCTCCTGTTTTAGCAACGACAGAAAGATTAGGGTTGTTGGGTTGTCCACCCATTGCTGCCATGCCTGTTCCTCCAGCGCCCTTTTGGTCTCCTCCTGAAAGCTGTTGGACTTGTTGCTGTAACGCTTGTAATTGCTGTGCATAAGGTTGTGCTTCCTGTGTTAATTGACCCGTTTGTGGATCAATTATTAAACTGTCTATGATAGCCGACATCTGCTGTAGAAGCTGCGTCTTTGAGTGATCTTCTTGCATCTGCTCAATATACTTGGGTGCTTCATCAGGAAATAACATGCTTAACATGTCTTTCATGTAAGTCACCGCAAGTGCGCTGTTCTGCTGAATGACAGGCCATACCTGTAACATCCTCTGCGCCTTCTCCTGTCGCTCAACAACATCGGTGTCACCAGCCGGTTTCATGTTGTACTTGTGATCGGTGAAGTATTGCAGGGGAACAGTCGGCTCAATCAAACCATCCAAGACTCGTGAATGATAGATTTCCCAGCATTTCTCGTAAATCTTCTTGATCGAAATGCTGAACAAAGCAACCTGTGTGGCCGATAAAAGCTGTGCTTCAGCCGTTGCAGTCTGAATTTCGGTGGCTGTCTTGCGACTATCCTGCCTGTTCATCGCAGCATAATTCATCTGCGACTGCTCCTGTGCATTCTGCGTAATCAATGTTTGAATGGCAGATAACATAGCCGAGTTTGGTGGTGTCAACTGAAACTGCTTGATGTTCGCATCAATCAATGCTCCCGGCACAAACTGAACGCTGGTCTGCTCATTACTCTGGTTTGGATCATCTGCCTCCTTGGAGAAATAGAAGTTGGAAGCACGACGATGCGCCGTCACAAATGACGACATAAGAGAACTGACAGCCTCTTGTGCATGTCTGTCCAAGTAAGCCCGACCAACACAATTCTTGATGGTCATGTCCTCCGCTATCATGTAGTAGAAAATGACATAAGGATACTCAGTTTCATACACTTCACCCGACAAATCTCGCTTGCCTAAGAACAGAGGGCGTGGCTTGCGCAACCAATCGTTGCATTTGGCTACGCAAGACCACCCCACCTGAACTATACCATCATCTCTAAACATGACCTTCTCAACCTTAAACAAGGATTCAGTCTGCTCATCCACAGGTTCCTCCCCTACTAACGATTCGACTTCCTTCTTGCTGAACTCGCGAGTCTTGGTCATGTCTATCAGCTGCTCACGAGTAAAGTAATGCCGATGAACCACCATACCACACGCTTGTATCTCTCGTGTGTCATCAGGAAACGCTAAATCCTCATAATTAACTGATTCAACAGCAAAGTGTCCCGGCTTCGTATCGTCAAACTGCACTTCAGCCACGCAGTAACCGTGAAGTTGCATGCAGTCTATCGTTCGGAACAAAGGTACTTGCCAACCATCATATCGACAACGCTCTGTGAAATCACGCTCCAGCGGCCCTGTGTTAAAGGCTGGGTCTGTTGAACTGGAGAATATGACGGTGCGGCGCGAATTGACTATGTATGAAACATACTTGGCCTGTTCACGCTTTATGTTGCTGTCAATTATGTGAGTCGGAATGTAAAGCTCGTCAGGGGCCAAATAGCCGTCCCGACGCTCCAAATCCAAGTCTATGTCCAAGCGACGTTGCTGTCTTTGATCCTGTGCCTTGGCATGTTGGGTGTCACATAAACCAGTCAGCTTAAAGATATTAGTCGAAGCATCCTGATATTCCTTGTAGTTGTTGTATTTCATCTCTTAACCACGGGTTAGGTTTGATTATGTTTCGGCCAAAAGTCACGCGATTTCTGGCTCCATTCAGTAAAAATTGTTTTGGCTTATGACGCTCAATCTTCTTTACCTTAAGTCTCTTGGGTTTCCTACCACGATAGTTTGCGAAGGCAAGCACAAAAGCATCAGCGCGATCAGGTGAAACATGGCCTTTCGACCTCGCCTGTTTCTTGCTCTCCAATTGTAGCTTGTTTTGCGGCGTCACAATGTAATAACGAGAAGCAAGCTGTTTGCGCAGCTTGCTTTCCTTCGGAACCATGATGTCTCCGTACTCAATTAGTTTGGCCACACTAAACCAAAGTTCCGCACCACGATTCAAATAGGCCAACTGATTGTACGGCTTGGCCTGATTCAACACATACTTGATGTCCCAATTTATCCGCAACTGATCCAAGATCGGTTTGCCCAATCCACCGGCATCACCGTAGATCACTGAATCCTTCAGCTTATACTTGTTAAACAGAAACTCAAGATGGTCAATCAAGGCAACTGTATCTCTGAAATTAAAGGCTTCAACAGCAAGTGTCTTGTTCCCGTTCCGCACCACAAGAACCTGTTCATCACCACCAGCCGACAAATCAAGACCAGCCGTGTTCAACTTCTCATCAACATGCTCAATCGTCATCTTGTCCAACTCAACCAACTTCTGATGGTTTATCACAACCTGCTCATCCATCCCACCGAACTCAGCCATTATCATGGACTTGTACAAAGCAGAGGTTTCCCCATACGAATCCCGAATCTCCTCTATGTAATCTGCGGATAGATGTGGACAATCAAAAGCCGTGACATGATACTGTGTCCACTTGCCGCTCGTACAAATGTTGTAGAAATGACCTGATGGTGGGCCGGGACTAGACACATCCACGCGCTTGGTGAATCCGGTGCAACGAGCTAAAGCCGTGAATATCTCGTCAGGAACAGACTTGGCCTCTGAAACAAAAATGGCCAACTCACCATTCTGAACCACCGGATGCCAACCTTCAGCCCTTCCCGGCTCATCAGTCACAAACAACTCAATTGTTGAATCGTTAAGTAAGTTTGTGTAGTGACGGTAATTCATCTTCCAAACCTGAGTTCCAAACAACTTGTTCACATTCGTCATAAGTTGCCGAATGTACTTGTCTGTTTGTCGGTCAAGCTGATTTCCGGAGGCTGTCGTCACAATTGCGACTGCATTGGCCGAAGTCATGCAAGTCCATAAGGCGCACGGAGCTATTACAAACTTGTCCTTGCCTGAACCATTAGCAGCACGAACACATGCCTTGTAGGGACTGTTAGCATCTGAGTCTACACCGTAATCCTTGAGGATTTGTGCTTGCCACGGATGCAGCGAGAGTGTCCCGTCCAAGATGTCATCGTCGATGACAGTCAACATCTCATACGGATTCTCAAAGGCTATGTTATCACCTACAGCCATAACACTTGTTTTAGGGCTTTATCAGTCAAGCCAATCTGTTAGGAATTTTTTGCGCAACAAATCTTCCGGATTCTCTTCGGCTCTCTTGCGAGCAACCCGTAACTGCGTGGGAGTGAACAGATATGACTGCTCATTACCGCCCTTATCATCTTCCAAGTATGTGAACATGTACTTGGTGATTGATCCGAACTTCCTGTTCTTGTTTTGAACAGCGTGTAGTCTTCCGTTTTTTACTAACATTCTATTGCCTTTTTCATTACTTCACGCGCTTTCTCTAGTCGCACGTTGAAATCTGTTATGTTTACTTCAGTCCGACCAACTGGCTGCTTCAATCCCTGTCGTTGATCCAAAACATAGAAAGCCGCTTTCAAGGCAGCATTGTCGGCTGTCCCTGTGTGAAGTGCTGTTCGCACCACATCCAACGCCGTATCCTCTAACTCGACAAACTTCTGGCTTAACGTGGAATTCTTGGCTCGCTCACGACCAGTCAGAATTAACTCGACGTTTTCCTTGTTGTAACCAAGGTCTTCAGAAATCTCATCAACCGTGAAACCTTCCTTGGCCAAACTGATTATTTGATGACTACTCATCCTCCCGGAACCCACTCATTCCACTCACCTTTTTCATCTGTCTCCGCGCTGTTATACCTGTATCTATATCCCCAACCATCACCTTTTGGATATGATTCAGTCTCTAACGTAAACATCTCATTTCCTATAAGTTGATAGTCGTTGTTGTAAATGGGTTTGAATATGGTTGGATTAAGACCAGCCTGATCTGACCAGTTAAATATTTCCTCATCTTTACCACCAGCTGGAGTCCAGTCTATATTTACATCAGGTGTTATATTACTAACATGTTCTGGATTGTTCTCGTAGTATTGTGGATGATCTGGTATGTTGGATTGCGGTAAATTCCGATTATACATCAAATCAAATTGTTGTGTTCTCTCATTCCATTGCGACCTTTGAGTTGCCGCTATTGCTGGCCATGTTGACCTATCAGATTCATCTACCCATTGATTGCCTACAGTTAATCCCAGTTCTTTCTGGTAATCTGATCTGAAATCCTGTGGTTCTGTTGGTGGTACTGTTGGGTCTGGTTCACCCTTGGGTTCGTCTTTTGGTTGTTCAGCTTTTATACGCTCAAAATCTGCCTGAATTTCTGCATCAGACATTCCTTCTGGTATTCTTACAGCTTCATCTCTGTAGTCTACTATGTTGTTTGGATCAAAACCGAGATCACCCCAAACTTTGCCTGAAGCATCTATTGGTACATTATCAAATCTTGCCCACTCACCCTTACCTTCATCTGGTTGTGGCATAGGTAGGCTGGGTGCTGCTTCAGGCGTTTCAACATCACCAACTTTTGTTGCTTCCAACTCTTCCATCTCTTGAACAGCTTCCACCGGCTTTTCCTTGGCTGGAGGTAAACCTTCAATTATGAATGGTTTTTCGCCCGTTGGTCTTTCACCCATTATCTCATCAGCAAGTGCCTCAATTCTTGCCTCATCAATCAGCCCTCGTGGCTCCTCAAATTCTGGTAAAGGTTCTCTGGGAATTACTGCGCCTTGGGGGAATTCTCCTAGTGGGCCGGTTATTGTCTTTGTCGGTAATTGTTCTGGGTCAGTTATTGATTTCGGGTCAAGTTGTGTTATGTCAGTTGGCTCTGATGGTCTTTGTGTTGGCCTTTGTGTTGGTACTCTGACGGGCTGGGCTGTCGTGCCTATTAGTTGCGCTGGTTGTTGACCCGTGACTTGCGCTGTTATCTGTGTTCCCGGTTTTGTGCCAATTGTATCTGTGATGGGGTCGTGTGGTTGGAGATGTTTTGCTCCAGCAGCCTCGATGTCTCCAGATACCTTGATTCGCTTGATTTCGTGACCCTTGAATGCGTCCTTTATGTTTATAAGGTCATCGAGTTCTTCGGATATTGTGCCTCGTGTTTTTTCACTTTTTGGTGTGCCACGCAGTTTTTCTATGATTTTGCCTATGCTGTTCTCGTAAACCTTTTGACCAGCCTGACCAGCAATCCAGAAGAGTCTGTGCATCGTGTCTTGGATGGGGTTGCCCTCTAGGTTGGGCTTGTCCATAAGCATACCATTCATACTAGCACCGATTGTATCAGCCATCGTGCGTAGGCCGGGGATGGCCCACACTATTGGGCCATAGGTGTTGGCTAGACCTATTGTTGCTATTATGGTCGCCCAATGCAGATCGCCATAGTCTTGCATGACAATTGGGTCTTTTTCTCCAGCAAAGACTTTTCTGAGAGTTTTGAGTATGTTGGGAAAATGGGCTTGCGGTACTTCGCCTGTCTCTGATGGCATCGTGGTTCTACCACCACCCGTCTCGTAAAGCGTGCCACCGAAGACACCACCACCCTCCTTGATTGCTGCTACAAATATCTCATAGCCTTTCTTGAATTTGTTGAATGCTGCCGCTTCCTTGGGGTCTCTTGGTTTGAAGTCTGCGGCTGTTTTTCCCGCTATCGCATCAATCCATTTTTCGCCAAGTTTGAGTCCATCAGTAGCAATACCTTTTAAATCTTCTATTGCACCCGGTTTTTCGACGAATGTTTTGCTAGGATCATAGCCTTTGGCATATTCTGTGGGTGATGGTTTGAAATCTACGAGGGGTTTTTGAAGTCCAGCAGAACCTCGCGTTGTAAGCCAATCCCCTTGACCGCCGGGAACAACAGCACCCCGACTACTTGGCCCCGTTCCACCAACTATTCCACCTTGACTGTATGGCAGTGGACTGTCAGTTGGTACGCCCCAACCATAACCTTTCGGTACTTCATTGTAATTAACATCCCAATCAATTGGTGTGTAATCTGTTTTCCACTCGTATGGATCAACCTTGGGGTCTGTGTAATAATCCCAGTTTGGATCACTTGGTTTAGTTAAAGTATCTGGATCAAAATCTGGCGCTGATGATATTATAGGGCCATTAGGATCGACTACATCAACTGTCGTATCTACATCGCCACCACCTATGTCACCACCTATGTCACCAGCACCGGGAACGAGTTGGCCCCACCACTCGCCTTCCGGCTTGACTAGACGAGCGGGGGGTAGACCAGTTTCCTTGGCTCGCCACTCAGCGTAACCACCGGGAACAGGCTTGATGAATGGCCCTTCAGCTACCGGCATACGGCTCTAGTAGAGTAGGATTGAACTGTAAGGCCCACGCCACCAACGGCGTCGAACGACAGATTTCTATGGATCGTTTGCACATAATACGTTGCTCGCAACACATTACAGGTCAGCATTATTCATGCCAATTTTTGATGTTTGTGTATTTTTAAAAGACAAGGTTTTTGAGGTCATTTTGAGAGAGATGTGCATAGTTCCGGCACAGCTCAACTTCTGGCCCCCCCTCCCCTTCGTTACCCCCTCCCATCTAGGCACAAAAAATTGGCCCTCAAGTGAGGGCCAATAGTGCTACGATGAAGAACCACAAGGCAATGAAGCCAAGCGGTGCATAGTAATCTAGTTTATTCATTCGGTTTTTCTACAACGTTAAGACCGGCGGCCTCAATACCAGCCTCAATACAATCCTCCAATTCGGCAGCACTATCAACCGGCTGTGCCTGTGCCTCGCAGTCTTTCGTCAAGACCTGATGATACAAGGTCATCTTATGTTTAGCTTCCTCAAGTTCAAAACATTGTTTCACAAAAGAAACTCCCAAGTCTTTCACCTTGGTTTCTAAATGTGCGTGTTCTGCCAATAGGTTGGCCCGTTCCAGTTCCCACTCGCGCTTTTGGCGGCGCAGTGCCTCTAGTTCTTGTTTTTCAGTCATAACAGTAGGCGGGTACTACCCGCAAACCAAAGACTGACAGAAACCAGCAATCTGTCAACACTTTTATTTATTACTTTTTACGTTGACAATTAGTGAGTGGATGATATTGTGGCTTTGCCTTACGGCAAATTGTTATGAAAAAGAATGATATAATAACCACGGCAATGGGTCTAATGGAAGACGACATTTGCACCATTGAAGGCGTTTGCATAAAATGTGGTGAGGTAACTCACGGCGTTGAACCAGATGCAGAAAAATACAAATGCGATAGTTGTGAAACTAACACCGTATACGGTGCGCAGCAAATCATACTATTATTCGCATAATTTCCCTGCTTGCAGGGGTCATAACAGGGGGAGTGGCTTCGGCTGCTCCCCTTTTTTCTAATCCTTGTGTACTGTGCAACTCGTGCATCTTGTGCAACTCGCCTATAATGTAACTAACTAATTGCTTTCCCTGAAAGCGTTAAT
>Ga0208179_1001605_pt1 | contig 11339 bp, 10 predicted proteins | sample Malvired_Geostar_FD_184238 | JGI IMG/M metagenome (GOLD analysis project Ga0208179, IMG submission 184238) | Marine viral communities from the Global Malaspina Expedition - Malaspina viral metaG DeepMed_Geostar (SPAdes) (version 2) | ecosystem: Environmental > Aquatic > Marine > Oceanic | place...
TGATGACGAACGCCTTCTGCGCGTCCGTGAACTTCGCTGCCTTCATGCCACGATTCCTTGCCCAGCCAAGGAAATCTAGGGCGAAAAACTCTAACCGAGAATAGTCCAAAATTCAGGTGGCAGAGCACCCAGCCCCCTGGGGGTTAGGGCTGGCAAGGTTGAGGACCTCTTGGTGCTCAATTCACTCAATCCCGACGATTTGCCGCACATCGAAAAGAAGATATCCTTGGCCGTGAACGAGCATCGTTGGAGGGCGATGATTGGCTCTCAGCCTCACCTACGGGGCAATAATGGAATTTCAAAATGTCTTGGCTGCAGATTTCGGCGTTGTGGGAACCGACGCCAAAATAGCGATGCTCAGTGCAGTGAAGAACAGCGGTTGATTATAGAACAGCGTCCCATCAAGGAGCGATGTACCCGCCAAGCCTAGTAACGCGATAAACGCTGGCCATGCAACCGATGGTTGAGCGCACAATCGGGCCCGAATGGTTGGAAGAAAGGGAAAGAGGCCGATGGCGAAAGCGAGCAACCCAACGCCACCCCAAGCATGAATAATATGAACAAGGGCATTGTGAGGGTTCACTGGAAAACCCTGAAGGCCTTCTAGGATTGAACCGAGCCCTCCAACTTGTCCATGGCCGAAAAGGGGCTTTTCAAGGCTCTCCTCGAGCAGCCTTATCCAAATCTCCAGGCGGTTCGAAGCATACTCATTCGGACCTTTGTCAATCGAAATTCGCCCGATGATCGACTTGAAACCGAACCAGGGGTGCTCAGGAGCGGTTAGGAGCGACAGAGGAAAAGCAACGGCAGCGCAGCCGAAGGACGTGAGGATTATCCGCTTACCATGTTTTCGAGCCAAGATTGCCACAATAAGCGGCAGCATCAAGGACACGCCGAACGAAGCCCGACCTCCAGACCAAGCAAAGAGGTGATAAGAAGCAAAAATCAGTAAAAATGCGAGAAACCAAAAGGCTCGATTCTCCTTAGCTATGAGGAAGCCGAGGCCAATGCCGAGCAGGGTGCTCGCATAAAAGATGTATAGGCGCGGGTTGGTGGTGCCCACCATATAAGGCTCCCAGTCGACCAAATCTGGTCCGAGCAGAACCCAAGCCACAAAATATACAACGAGAGAATGAAATAGAAGGCTGACTGAGAAATAGACGAGCAGAGGCAATTGCATAGCGCGCCATTTGGTCGACAACATTGCCCAGAGCGCCCAGGCAAACAGTCCATGGATAATCCAGAATGACTGAAAAGTCGCTGAGAAAGGGACATCCGAAGAGTATGTTGTAGCAATACTTGCGACAGTAAGCCACAGGGCGATGGCGATACGGACGTGGGCGGGAAGGTCTTTCCAGCTATTGATTGGACGCCAACCTGCAAAAACGGACAGCACGACGACCACTGCTTCGGCAAATACGATGGGAAGCGCAAGCCACCGCGACACGGAAGTATCCATCGTGCCTTCGAAGCTAGCAACGGCATAAACTGGCACAATGAAGGCCATCACGAAGAAAGCCGTCATTCCGAATTCGTCGAGTTTCGGGATAGCAAAAAGCGTCATGCCGAAGGCGAATACGAAATCTGTTCCATGGTAGAGCAATACCGGATTGGGTGTCCGCTGGCGTCCTCTGGAGCGGGGTTATCCCCCGAGTTGGAGCGGGTTTTCGATCCACATGGCCAATGGAGGGACGATGGCGCAGCCATTTATCTTGAGGCGCTCAAGCTTTGAAAAAAATGCCCATAGGAATTTCAATGGGGTCGCTTGGAGCTCCGCGAGCGGAACATTGACCTTCCCACACAGCAGGCTAAAAGAGTTTCCACGCAGTCAGAAACCCACGGTTTTCTGCGGCGTTTGGCGTGTGGGGAGAGCGGATCAGAATCCCGCTACCCGCTACGATTTTCCGACAAGCTCCGACCCAGGATCCGCAGACAGCGGCTATACGGCCATATTGTCGATCAGCCTTGTCCCGCCGATCCTCGCGGCCACGAAAAGGCGGGCGTTCGCACCCGGTCGCGCGGGCGGCTCGATCGTGTCGGCATCGCGAACTTCTGCATAATCGACGCTGTCGAAGCCGTTGGCGAGCAGGTCGGCGCGCAGGGTCTCGAGCACCTCTCCTTGCTGGGCTCCCGCGCCGAGCGTCGCGATCGCCTTGCGCATGGCACGGGGCAGAGCGGAAGCGTGCTGGCGCTGTTCGGGCGTGAGATAGGCGTTGCGGCTGCTCATCGCGAGACCGTCGGGTTCGCGCACGATCGCGATGCCGTGGATCGCCTCCACCGGCGGCTTGGTCAGATCGAGATCGCGCGCCATCCGCCGGATCACCGCGAGTTGTTGCCAGTCCTTCTCGCCGAAGAAGGCCATGTCGGGCAGGACCTGGTTGAACAGCTTGCAGACGACGGTGGCGACCCCGTCGAAATGACCGGGCCGGTCGGCGCCGCACAGTCCGGCGCTCACCCCCGAGACCGAAATATTGGTGGCGTAGCCCTCGGGATAGACTTCGTCGGGGAGCGGTGCCCACAGCAGCGCGACGCCTTCGGCTGCGAGCAGCTGCGCATCACGCTCCATCTGCCTGGGATAGGCGTCCAGATCCTCGCCTTCCCCGAACTGGCGCGGGTTGACGAAGATCGAGGCGATCACGTGATCCGCCTGCCCGCGCGCGGCGCGGATCAGCGTCAGATGGCCCTCGTGCAGCGCGCCCATCGTCGGAACCAGCGCCACGCTCGCGCCGCCGCCGCGCAGCCCGGCGACGGCGCTTCTCAACATGTCGAGCCGAGTGATGGTTTGCACGCGCTATGCCCCTCCAGTAAGGCGAATGGCCGTCAGGGCGGCCGGACCGGTGCCGTAGCCGCTCTGCCCGCACCGATAAACCGACCTGTTGCAAGGAATGCCCCCAAGTGTCCTCGACCCGTGCGCACCGTATCACCTTCGCCAATGAGAAGGGCGGGACGGGCAAGTCGACCACCGCGGTCCATGTCGCGGTCGCGCTGGCCTATTCGGGAAAAAGGGTGGTGGCCTTCGATCTCGATCACCGTCAGCGCACGATGGACCGCTATTTCGAGAACCGCGCGGGCACCGCCGAGAAACGCGGAATCGATCTTCCCACCGCCGAATGCCACGTCGTCGGCGATTGCGATGCCGAAGCGTTCGAGGCGCTGGTCGCGGAGAAGGCGGCGGGCGCCGATTTCATCCTCGTCGACACGCCCGGCCGCGACGATCCGCTGGCGCGTCACAGCGCCGGGCAGGCCGACACGCTGGTGACGCCGATGAACGACAGCTTCGTCGATTTCGACCTCATCGGCCAGGTCGAGGGCGACAGTTTCAAGGTCAGGAAACTGTCCTTCTACGCCGAGCTGATCTGGGAGGCGCGGATCCAGCGCGGACGGATGCAGATCGAGGAAAACCGCCCCCCGATGGATTGGGTCGTGGTCCGCAACCGCAGCGGCTACACCGAGGCACGCAACATGGCGCGGCTCGAGAAGGCACTGGGCGAAATGGCCAAGCGCGTCGGCTTCCGCGTCGCCAAGGGCCTGTCCGAACGCGTGGTCTATCGCGAACTTTTCCCCTCGGGGCTGACGCTGCTCGACAAGGGTCATCTGGGCGATCTGGGTACCAGCCATCTGGTCGCGCGGCAGGAATTGCGCGGACTGGTCGCCAATCTGCGGCTCCCGGGCCTGGCCGGATCAGAGGTCGCAGCGGCATGATGCGCCTGCTGGTCATCGCGATCATTCTCGCGTTGGCCTGCCGCCTGCTCTTCGGAAAATGGCCGTGGGACTATCTCCAGACCCGCTCCGCCGGGCGCCAACAGCTCGGCCGGGCGCGACGGCTGCTCGGGGTCAGCCCCAAGGCCAGCCGCACCGAGATCCGCGAGGCGCATCGTCGCATGGCCGCCATATTGCACCCCGATAGAGGCGGCAGCACCGCCAAGCTGGCCGAGGTGAACGCTGCGCGCGACCTCTTGCTTGCGCGCCTGCCAGCGGACAATATTTCTCACGAACCACCGGAGTCGCCGCAATGAGCCATGTTTTCGATCCCACCGTGCTGCGCGAATACGACATTCGCGGGATCATCGGCGAAACGCTGGGTCCCGACGATGCGCGCGCCATCGGACGGGTGTTCGGCTCGATGCTGCGCGAAGCGGGCGGCAGCAGGGTTGCTGTCGGCTACGATGGGCGGGTCAGCTCGCCGATCCTCGAACATGCGCTGGTCGAGGGGCTCAACGCGTCGGGCTGCGATGTCGTGCGGATCGGCATGGCGGCGACCCCGATGCTCTATTACACCGAGGCGTCAGACGAGCAGATAGACGGCGGCATTGAGATAACCGGCAGCCACAATCCCGCCAATTACAACGGCTTCAAACTGGTATTCCAGGGGCGTCCGTTCTTCGGGGCCGATATCACGAGGCTCGGGGAACGCGCCGCCGCGGGCGAATGGATGGACGGCGTCGGCACCTCCGAAACGCGCGCAATCATGCCCGCCTATATCGAGCGGCTGCTCGCTGGGCTCGACGGAGTGGACGAGGCAGCGCTGGCCGGGATGCGGATCGGCTGGGACGCGGGCAATGGCGCTGCCGGACCCGCGCTCGAGCAGCTCGTCGCCCGCCTCCCGGGCGAGCATCACCTGCTCTACACCGAGGTCGACGGCAATTTCCCCAACCACCATCCCGATCCCACGGTCGAGGCCAATCTCGAGGATCTGCGTGCGCTGGTCGCCGACAAGGGGCTCGACTTCGGAATCGCCTTCGATGGCGACGGCGACCGGATCGGCGCGATCGACGGGGAGGGCCGGGTGATCTGGGGCGATCAGCTGCTGATGATCTACGCCGAGGATGCTTTGTCGCGTCACAAGGGTGCTACCGTGATTGCCGATGTGAAGGCCAGTCGTGCGCTGTTCGACCATGTGGCGCAATGCGGCGGCAAGCCGCTGATGTGGAAGACCGGTCATTCGCTGATCAAGTCGAAGATGAAGGAGACCGGTTCCCCGCTCGCGGGGGAGATGAGCGGCCATGTGTTCTTCGCCGATGATTATTACGGCTATGACGACGCGCTTTACGCGGGCGTTCGGCTGATGGCGGCAAGTGCGCGGCTGGGTCGTTCGGTCACGCAATTGCGCGGCGCGATGCCGGCCATGGTCAACACGCCCGAGATGCGCTTCCAGGTCGACGAAGCCCGCAAATTCGCCGCCATCGACGAGGTCAAGGCGCGGCTCGCCGCCAGCACGGCCGACAGCCCGGCCGAGGTCGATTCGACCGATGGCGTCCGGGTGACCAGCGACGACGGCTGGTGGCTGCTGCGCGCCTCCAACACGCAGGATGTGCTGGTCGCACGCGCGGAAAGCGACAGCCAGCAGGGACTCGACCGGCTGATGGCGCAGATCGACGAGCAATTGGCGCTTTCGGGGCTCGAGCGCGGCGAGAGCGCGGGGCACTGAGGCGGGCTTTGAACGGGTTGTGGGGGGAATCGTGATGACGAGATCGATGGTGGCGGCGGCAGCGCTGGCGTTGCTGGCTCCGGCCGGGGCTCTGGCGCAGGACACCGCGCGCCCGGAAACCGAGATCGAATTCGGGAGCGCGATGGAAGAAGCGCAGGCCGAACTGACCAGGGAATTCGACCAGCTCGGCTCGCTGTTCGGCGAAATCTTCGCGGCCGAACCGCTCACCGCCGAGGAGGAAGCGCGCCTGCCGCTCGCGGTGGCGATGGCCGATCATGTCTTCCCGGCCGGCTCCTTCGCGGTCGTCATGGAAGAATCGATGGCGCCGATGATGACGGCGATGATGGCGCGTCTCACGGACGATCCGGCGGTTGCGGTCTACAACGCGACCGGTGTGCCCACGGAAGATCTGGCGGCGCTCGAAGAGGAGGATCTGCAGGAGGCGCTTGCGCTGTTCGACCCGCATTACCGCGCCCGCAGCGAACGGATCGGGCAGATGGTGGTCACGCTGATGGGCGATCTGTTCGAAGCGATCGAGCCCGCCTATCGCGAGGGGCTGTCGCGCGCCTTTGCGACCCGGTTCGAGGCGGGCGAGATGGAGGAGCTGATCGGCTTCTTCCGGACCCCCGTAGGCGGCAAGTTTGCGCGGCAGTCGCTGCTGGTCCAGTACGATCCACAGATGCTGGCGATTGTGGAGCAGCTCGGGCCGGCGATGGGCGAGGTCATGCCCGGGATGCTCGAAGAGATCGTGGCGATCGCCGAAGCCTATCCCGAGGGTCGCAGGTTCGGCGAGCTGGCGGCTGCCGAGAAGGCTCGTGCCGCGCGTCTGCTCGGGCGCAGCGAGGCCGAGTTGGAGGCGCTGCAACCCGCCGAGGAAGGCGATGTCGAACTCGACCAGATGGGGCTGACAAGCTGACGCCAGCCCGCCGGGAACGAGCGGCATCCTCCGGCGCTCTGCCGGAGTGACCGCGCGCCCGCTTCCTCCCGAAATCGCCACGTGGTTTGCCGCACGCGGTTGGCGGGTGCGCGATCACCAGAGCGCGATGCTCGCCGCGAGCGATGCCGGGCGCCACGCCATGCTGGTGGCGGATACGGGGGCGGGGAAGACGCTGGCCGGGTTCCTGCCGACGCTGGCGGATTTCGCGCCTTCGCGGCTCGCCGGCGCCGCGCCGCCCGAGGGGCTGCACACGCTCTACATCTCGCCATTGAAGGCGCTGGCGCACGACGTGCAGCGCAATCTGCTCGCCCCGATCGAGGAGATCGGACTGCCGATCCGGGTCGAGACCCGCAGCGGCGATACGCCAGGCGAGCGCAAGAAACGCCAGCGCACCCGCCCGCCGCATATCCTGCTGACCACGCCCGAGAGCCTCTCGCTGCTGCTCTCCTTTCCCGACAGTCTCGAGCTGTTCGCGGGTCTCAAGCGCGTGGTCATCGACGAGGTCCACGCCTTCGCCACCGGCAAGCGCGGCGATCTGCTGGCGCTGGCGCTGGCGCGGCTGCAGGCCATCGCTCCGGACATGCGCCGCTCCGCGCTCTCGGCGACCGTGGCCGAGCCCGAGGCGTTCCGCGAATGGCTGGCGCCCCAAAATCGCAAGGGGGGGGGCGATATCGACAGCGTCGAGCTGGTGCAGGGCGAGCAGGGCGCGCCCGCCGAGGTCGAGATCCTGCTGCCGCAGGAGGAACGCGTCCCCTGGGGCGGCCACGCCGCGACCTGGGCGATCCCGCAGCTCTACGAACAGATCCGCGCCAATCGCACCACGCTGGTCTTCACCAACACGCGGTTTCTCGCCGAATACATCTTCCAAAACCTGTGGGACGTGAACGAGGATACCTTGCCGATCGGGATCCACCACGGCTCGCTGTCGAAGGAGGCGCGGCGCAAGGTCGAGGGGGCGATGGCGCGCGGCGAGCTGCGCGCGCTGGTCTGCACCGCCAGCCTCGATCTGGGGGTCGACTGGGGCGATATCGACCTCGTGGTCCAGATGGGCGCGCCCAAGGGCTCCTCGCGGCTGCTGCAGCGGATCGGGCGCGCCAACCACCGGCTCGACCAGCCCAGCCGCGCGCTGCTGGTGCCGGGCAATCGCTTCGAATTCCTCGAGGCGACCGCGGCCAAGGAAGCGGTCGATCAGGGCCAGCGCGACGGCGAGGACTTCCGCCCCGGCGGGCTCGACGTGCTGGCGCAGCATGTCATGGCCTGCGCCTGCGCCGCGCCGTTCCACGAAGACGAGCTGCTGGCCGAAATCCGCTCGAGCCTGTCCTACGCCTGGGTGGACGAGGCGGTGTGGCAGCGGGTGCTGACCTTCGTCTCGACCGGCGGCTACGCGCTCAAGGCCTACGATAGGTTCAAGCGCATCACCCGCGATCGCACCGGCATTTGGCGGCTGACCCACCCCGAACAGGCGGCGCGGCACCGGATGAACGCCGGGATCATCATCGACTCCGAGATGCTCGAGGTGCGGATCAGTGCGCGCGGCGGGCGCGGCGGGCGGGCGCTGGGCAAGGTCGAGGAACGCTTCGCCGCTTCGCTTTCGCCCGGCGACAGTTTCGCCTTCGCCGGGATGAGCCTCGAGGTGGTCAAGCTGCAGGACATGGAAGTGCTGGTGAAGGCAGCGAAAGCCTCGGCGATGATCCCCAGCTATGGCGGCCAGCGGCTGCCGCTGACGACGCATCTGGCGGAGCGGGTGCGGAGCATGCTGGTCGATCGCGCGGGCTGGTCGCGTTTTCCCGACGATGTCCGCGAATGGCTGGAGGTGCAGGACTGGCGCTCGCAAATGCCCGGGCCGGGGCAATTGCTGGTCGAGAGCTTCCCGCACGGCCAGCGCTTCTACAGCGTCTATTACACTTTCGAGGGCTGGAACGCGAACCAGTCGCTCGGAATGCTGATCACGCGGCGGATGGAGGACCTCGGGCTCGCCCCCGGCGGCTTCGTCGCCAATGATTACTCGCTCGCGGTCTGGGGACTGAAGCCGGTCGGCGATCCCGCGCCGCTGCTCTCGCCCGACATCCTCCAGGACGAATTCATCGACTGGGTGCAGAACTCGCACCTGCTGCGGCGCGCCTTTCGCGAAGTGGCGGTGATCGGCGGGCTGGTCGAACGCCAGCATCCGGGCAAGCGCAAGACCGGCAAGCAGGTCACCTTCTCCACCGACCTGATCTACGACGTGCTGCGCAAATACGAACCCGATCACGTGCTGCTCGAAGCCGCCTGGGCGGATGCGCGCACGCGGATGACCGATGTCGGGCGGCTGGGCGATCTGCTCGACCGCGCCGGCGAACAATTGGTCCATGTCGAACTCGACCGCGTCAGTCCGCTGGCGGTGCCGGTGATGGTGATGATCGGCCGCGAGGCGACCCCGCAGGGCTCGGTGGACGATGAATTGCTGCTCGAGGCGGAAAGCCTGGCCGGAGCGGCGATGCGCGTCGAGGAGCCCAGCGCCGACCGCTGAGCGCCTATTCGGGCGCGGCAATCTGCATCAGACAAAGAAAAGGGCGGCCGAAGCCGCCCTGATCGATGTGTTTGCTATCGCGACCCGCGTTACTGCGCGACCACTCCGCCGGCACCGAAGGTGCGGTAGCGTTCATTGCCGACGAAGCCGAACTTCGTCACGCCGCTGGCCTTGATGACGTTGAGCACGCGGGCCGAAAGCTCGTAGCTCGCCAGCGCCTCGGGCTCGAACTGCAGTTCGGGCTCGGGGACGATCTCACGCGTGAGATTGAGATTGCGCACCAGTTCGTCCTGGCCGATCACATCGCCGTTCCACAGAATTTCGTCCGTCTGGGTCAGAACGATCTTGTTCTGGATCGGATCGATCTGATCCTCGGGCGGAGGATTGGGATTGGGCTGCGGCAGATCGATATCGACCGAATGCGTCGCAACCGGGATGGTGATGATGAACATGATGAGGAGAACGAGCAGGACGTCGATCAACGGCGTCATGTTCATCTCGAGCATCGGCGCGCCATCGTCCTTGCCGCCAGACATTGCCATGATTGTTTACTCCTGAAGTCCCAGCGCGAGCGGCGGCTTAGCCGTTCGGGTCGACCGGGTTGGAAATGAAGCCGACCGTCGGATAACCGGCTGCCTGCACGTTGTAGATCGCACCGGCGACACACGACCACGGGGCGTTGACGTCGCCGCGGATGTGCACCTGCGGGATGAGCTCGGGATCCTGCATGATCGCTTCGGGCCCACCGGCGCGCTGCACGATGTTGTCGAGCCGCTCGAAGGCGCGATCGTAGAGTTCCTCGGACGAAACCGGGGTGATGTTGTTGAAATACACCCGGCACTGGCCGTCGCGCGAGGCACCCTGGAATCCGGGTTCGCCGGCGCTCAAACCGCTCTGATCAGTCGTGCTGACCGTCAGCAGCAGGTTTTCGACCTTGTCGGCCGATTCGACCGATTCGAAGACCGGGATGCGCAGCTTCTCGATCGTCTGGATCGCGACCGGAACCGCGATGAGAAAGATGATGAGCAGCACGAGCATCACGTCCACCAGAGGGGTCGTATTGATGTCCGACATCGGCGTTTCGGTGCCGCCGCCTACCTGAACCGCCATGGCCTATCCTGTCCGTAGCTTGATTTGCGTGATGGTGAAGAAGGGTCGGGTCGGACGCGGCGCGCCCGACCCGAAACCGCCTTACTTCTTGGTCGTGGTCGTGGTGGTCGAGGTCGTTCCGCCGGCGAGCGGCTTGGCGCCCGTCGTGGTGGTCGTCGCCGCGGGGCGAGCGGCCGGAGCCGCAGCCGCCTTGCCGGCCGTGGTCGTCGAGGTCGACGTCATCGTGTTCGGCTTCACCGTGCCCTTGGAATTGACGTAGGCCAGCAGATCGGTCGAGAACGCCGAGAGGTGCTCGGCGATGCGACGGTTGCGGCTCTGCAGCCAATTGTAGGCAAGCACCGCGGGAACCGCGACCAGCAGGCCGATGGCGGTCATGATCAGGGCTTCACCGACCGGGCCGGCGACCTTGTCGATCGAGGCCGAACCGGCGAGACCGATGTTGATCAGCGCGCGATAGATGCCGATAACCGTACCCAGCAGGCCGATGAACGGAGCGGTGGCGCCGACCGAAGCGAGGAACGGCAGACCGCCGGCCAGGCGGGCGTTCACATAGGCTTCCGAACGCGCCAGCGAGCCGTGCAGCCACTCATGCGCTTCGAGGCTGTCGCCCATCTTGCCATGCTGCTCGTCGGCCTGGATCGTGTCGTCGACCAGCTGACGCCAGGCGCTGTTCTTCTCGAGCTTGCCGGCGCCTTCGCGCAGGCTGCTGGTCTTCCAGAAGGGTCCCTGGACGTCCTTGAACTGGCTCATGATCTTGCGCTGTTCGAACAGCTTGGTGAACAGGATGTAGAACGAGCCGACCGACATGATGACGAGCACGCCGAAGATCGACCAGGCGATCACGCCGCCCTGTTCCATGGCTTCCATGAAACCGAACTGGTTCTGCGGTGCCGCTTCGCCCGCGACGGCAAGAATTTGAGTAATCATAGCGAGTGGTCCTTTTGAATAAAGGTCAAATGAGGTTTGGTTTGCCGGTTATTCCGGCAGTTCGTAACGGATCGCTTCGGACAAGGTCGTCGAGATCGGATTGCCCGCCGCATTGAGGGCGGGCTCGTACCGCGCATAGCGCTGCATTCCGCGACACGCCGCATCGTCGAGCGCGCTGGAACCCGAACTCCCGGTCACCGAGCAGGCTGACACTCGCCCATCGGTTCCGACTGTGATCCGCATCGTGACCGTGCCTTCCTCGTTCTGACGAACGGCACGCGAAGGATAGTCGCCCTGGATACGGCCGACCCAGCTGTTGGCATTCCGCCGCGAAGCCGGACGTGCCTGCGAAGGCGGCGGAATGCCAACAGCTGGGTCGGCCGTATCCAGGGCGACTATCCTTCGCGTGCCGTTCGTCAGAACGAGGA
>Ga0208179_1001606_pt1 | contig 11335 bp, 9 predicted proteins | sample Malvired_Geostar_FD_184238 | JGI IMG/M metagenome (GOLD analysis project Ga0208179, IMG submission 184238) | Marine viral communities from the Global Malaspina Expedition - Malaspina viral metaG DeepMed_Geostar (SPAdes) (version 2) | ecosystem: Environmental > Aquatic > Marine > Oceanic | place...
GGCGCCGAACGCCGGGTTTTGGAGGCCGCCGGCGGATCGGGCTTTGCGGAACTCTACGCCGTGGATGGGGCGGCTCACGCCCTGCTGCTGGAACGGCTGGGCACGCGGCTCGACCTGTTGGGCTGGGCCCCTGAGGCGCAGATGGACGCCCTGTGCGGCGCGCTGATGGCGGTATGGCGGGCGCCGGTTCCCGCGGGCGGTCTGATGGACGGCGAGGAAAAGGCGCGCCGCCTGGGCCAGTTCATCAAGGAAACCGCCCAGGTCCTGGGCGCGCCCCTGTCAGCCCCGGTGCTGGCCCGCGCCCGCGAATACGCCGCTGATCGGGCCAAGACGCATGATCCTTCGCGCGCGGTTCTGGCGCATGGGGACGCCCATGCGGCCAACGCCCTGCAGGCCCGGGACGGCGGCGGGTTCAAGTTCATAGATCCCGACGGCCTCTTCATCGAGCCGGCCTACGACCTGGGCGTCATCATGCGGGAGTGGCCAGGGGTCCTGCTGGAAGAGGGCGACCCACTGGCGGCGGGCAGGGCGCGCTGTGCGCAACTTGCCGCCCGCACCGGCGTGGACGCCGAGGCGATCTGGCGGTGGGGCTATCTGGAGACGGTCTCCACGGGCCTGCTGTGCTGCAAGCTCGACGTGTTTGACTGGCGGGAGATGTTTCAGGTCGCCGAGGCTTGGGCCGTGGACTAGCGCTTGGCCTCGCCCGGATCGGCGTCCGCCCGGCGCCAGGGCCAACGGCCCTGAATCTCCGTCTCCAGGGCGAAGCTGAGAAAGGTCCGGATCAAGACAATGGCCGCCAAGGGGCCGACGCGCTCGAAGCTCAGCGGCTCGGTCACGGTGGCGATGATGTCGGCCGCCACCAGAAGTTCGAGCCCCAGCAAGATGCCGCGACCCAGATTGGCGCGGTACTGGTCGAAGGCGTCGCGCCAGTGATGGCTTTTCACACCTTGAGCCGCGAAGAGCGCCGTCGCGCCGATCACGGCCAGCACCAGGACCAGGATCGAAAAATACTGGAGCAGAGTAGCGACAGCCACGACCAGACTGTGAATGTTGGGAAACATGGGCGGCTCCCTTCAGGCCAGCCCCTGTAGCGGATAAGCCAAGCTTCGAGTTCCGCCTTCGGCCAACCGAGGGCCGATGGACCGCCTCAGACCGGGCCGCTCACATAGTTGTCCAGGGTGCGAGCTAGCGCCTCGCAGAGTTCTTGCCGCTGCTGGCTGTCCAGCAGGTAGTCCTCATAGATCACCCGGTTCATCGTCGCCCCCATCATGACGCAGGACAGCAGGCGCGCGCGCACCGCAGCGTCGTCTCCCCCAAGCCAGGTTTCCAGCGGCTGGTAGAAGGCGTCGTGCGAATGGCGACGGATCGCCTCGGCGGCCTTGGGCGAAGAGGCCGAGCGCAGCATGATCAGGAAGAGTTCGAACTTCTCTTCGCGCATGGGCTCGACCGCCAGCATCTGGGCCACGCGCACGCCAAAGGAGTCCCGGTCGCCATCCAGAAACTCGGCAATGTTGGGGGCGCAAGAGAGCACCTCGCCGAACAGCTCTTCCTTGCCGCCGAAGTAGCGCGAGATCAGGGCCGCATCGACGCCCGCGTCGCTGGCGATTTCCCGCACTCCGGTCTGGTCGTAGCCCTCATGGGCGAACCGTTTGCGGGCCGCCTCCAGGATGGCGGTCCGCGTGGCCGCAGCGTTCCGCGTGCGGGCGGGGGTCATGGGCGGGCTCAAATATTTTCCTCCGATATTTTTTTGTCAGCACTTGTAGACATAGAAACGCATTCCCACCTAGAAGTCACCAACTGATGACATGGCCCGGCTCTCCACCGGGTGCGCTAGCCTCGGGGATAGGGCATGCGACGACTCTTTGTGGCTGCGGTTTTCGCAGCAGGCTTCCTTGGTCTTGCCGCCTGCGGCGGGGACCCCAATGCGGGACAGGGACCGCCGACGCCAACGGTGTCGGTGTCGGTTCCGTTGCAGGAGGAGGTCGTTGATTGGGACGATTTCACCGGCCGCTTCGAGGCGCCCGAGCGCGTCGAGGTCCGCGCCCGTGTGGGCGGCTACCTTCAGGGCGTTCACTTCACCGACGGTCAGAGCGTCCGCAAGGGCCAACTGCTTTTCACCCTGGACCCCCGCCCGGCGCAGGCGGCGCTGGCCGCCGCCCAGGCTCAGGCCGACCTGGCCCGGGCCGATCTGGCGCGCGCCGAGGGCCTGCTTGAGGCTCAGGCCATCTCGCAGGAAGAGTTCGACAGCCGCCGGGCCCAGGCCCAGGTGGCCGAGGCGACCCTGCGGGCCCGCCGGCTCGACGTCGAGTTCACCCGCGTCACCGCGCCGGTCTCCGGCATCGTGTCCCAGCGCCAGGTGGACCCGGGTAATGTGGTCAGCGGCGGCGCCTCTTCGGGCGACATCCTCACCACCATCGTTTCGATCAGTCCGATCCACTTCGCCTTCGACGCCTCCGAAGCTCAGCTGTTGAAGTATCAACGGCAGACCGAAAAGCGCCAGGGGGCTCAGGTGCAGGTGCGCCTGCAGGACGAGACCGAATACCGCTGGACCGGCCGTATGGATTTCGTCGACGCCCTGGTGGACCGGGACACCGGCGCGGTTCGTCTGCGGGCCACGATCGCCAATCCCAACGGCTTCCTGAAGCCGGGCATGTTCGGTCAGGGCCGCATGATCGGCGCTGACGCCTATCCCGCCCTGCTGATCCCCGAAACCGCCGTCGTCACCGATGGTGTCCGCCGGGTGGCCTATGTGGTCGATGGCGAGGGCACGGTGCAGGTCAAGGCGCTCGAGCTTGGCCCGGCCAGCGGCGGCCTGCGGGTCGTGCGCACCGGCCTTCGCCCCGACGACCGGGTGGTCGTCGGCGGCCTTCAGCGGGCCATGCCCGGCCAGAAGGTCGAGGTCCAGCCCGGCAAGATCGCCCGGCAGGAGGAGGGCGGCTCCGATCAGCCGCGCCTGACCTCGGCGCCGGCGGCGTCGGCCACCCCGGCCAACTGATCTAGCCCCCTTCCGACCGCATTTCCGGGACCGCATTTCATGCGTCTGTCGCACTTCTTCATCGAGCGCCCGATCTTCGCCGGGGTGCTGTCGGTGTTCATCACCCTCGTCGGCCTCTTCGCCTATCCCTTGCTGGCCCTGTCCCAGTTCCCGGATATCGCGCCGCCGACCGTGGCGGTCATCGCCAACTATCCCGGCGCCTCGGCCGAGACCCTGGCCGACACGGTCGCCGCGCCGCTGGAGCAGGAAATCAACGGCGTCGAGGACATGATCTACATGACCTCGTCCTCGTCCAACGGGATGGTGCAGATCACCGTCACCTTCCAGCCGGGTACGGATCTGGATTCGGCCCAGGTGCTGGTCCAGAACCGGGTCAGCCTCGCCGAGCCGAGACTGCCTGAACAGGTCCGGCAGGTCGGCGTCATCGTCAACAAGCAGTCCACCGGCTTCCTGATGGTGGTCGGCCTGACCACCGCCGACGAGAGCCTCAGCGGCGACTATGTGGGCAACTACGCCAACTCGACGGTCCGCGACCGGCTCCTGCGGGTTGAAGGGGTGGGCGAGGTCCAGATCTTCGGCGGCGGCCTCTATTCGATGCGGATCTGGATCGATCCGGGCAAGGCGGCCGAACGCAACCTGACCCCCAATGAGATCGTCGAGGCCCTGCGCGCCCAGAACCTGCAGGCGGCCGGCGGCACGGTCGGGCAGCCGCCCTTCGGACCCGCGGTGGCCAGCGAGCTTCCCGTCGAAGTCCAGGGTCGTCTCTCCACCCCCGAGGCCTTTGGCGACGTGGTCCTGCGTCGCGACGCCGAGGGGCGGACCATCCGCCTGCGTGACGTGGCGCGGGTCGAGATCGGCGCCCAGGACTATGGGGTGCGGGGTTACTTCTCCGGCGAGCGCGGGGTGGCCATGGCCGTCCTGCAGCAGCCCGGCTCGAACGCGCTCTCCACTGCCGAAGGGGTCATTGCGGCCCTCGACGACCTGGAGCCCGACTTCCCCAGCGGTCTGGCTTACGAGATCCCATACAACCCGACGGAGTACGTCGCCGCCTCGGTGAGCGCTGTCCAGCAGACCCTGCTTGAGGCCGTGCTGCTCGTGGTCCTGGTGGTCGTGGTCTTCCTGCACACCTGGCGGGCGGCGATCATTCCCATCCTGGCGATCCCGATCGCCCTTGTGGGCACCTTCGCCGTCCAGCTGGCGCTGGGCTATTCGCTGAACTCCCTGTCCCTGTTCGCCCTGGTCCTGGCCGTCGGCATCGTCGTCGACGACGCCATCGTCGTGGTCGAGAACGTGGAGCGAAACATCCGCGAGGGGCTGTCGCCCCGGGACGCTGCGCACCGATCCATGAAGGAAGTCTCCGGGGCCCTGGTCGCCATCAGCCTGGTGCTGGTCGCGGTGTTCGTGCCCACGGCCTTCGTCTCGGGCATTCCGGGGATGTTCTACCGCCAGTTCGCCGTGACCATCGCGGCGGCGACGGTGATCTCCCTGCTGGTCTCGCTGACCCTGTCGCCGGCCCTGGCCGCCCTGCTGCTCAAGCCGCACCGGGAGGGCGAGGCCCATCACGGTCCGCGCTGGACGAAGCCGCTCTCCGGCGCGGCCAACCGTTTCAACAAGGGCTTCGACTGGCTCAGCGACCGCTTCGGCCGGCTGACCGCGCGATTGGTGCGGATGAGCTTCATCATGCTGGTCGCCTATGTGGTCCTGCTGGTCGCCACCGGCTGGCGCCTGACTGAAACCCCGACCGGCTTCATCCCCGAACAGGATCAGGGCGTTCTTATCGGCGTGGTGCAGCTTCCGCCGGGCGCCTCTCTGGAGCGCACCGACGCGGTGGTTCAGCGGGCGACCGCCGAGATCGGGGCCATGGACGGGGTGCAAAACATCGCCGCCTTCGTCGGGCTCGACGGCGCCAGCTTCAGCATGGCCTCGAACTCCGCCACCGTCTTCATCCGCCTCACCGACTGGGGCGAGCGGGGCTCTGAACTCAACGCCCAGAACATGGCGGGCATGATCATGCAGCGCATGGGCGCCATCGAAGAGGCCAACATCTTCGTCCTGGCGCCGCCGCCCGTGGAAGGCCTCGGCAACGCCGGCGGCTTCAAGATGATGGTCCAGGACACCGGGGGCGTCGGCTATGCGGCCCTGGAGCAGGCGGCCAACCAGCTCGCCGGCGCCGCGGCGCAGAATCCCAAGCTCGTGGGCGTCTTCAGCCAGTTCAACACCGGCGCCCCGCGGGTGACCGCCGATGTGGACCGTGACCGCGCCCTGCTGCTCGGCGTTCAGCCTGCGGAAGTCTTCCAGACCCTGGGGACCTATCTGGGCTCCACCTATGTGAATGACTTCAACATGCTGGGCCGGACCTTCCGGGTGACGGCCCAGGCCGAGCCTTCCGGACGCTCCCAGGTGTCGGACATCGCCAATCTGAAGGTGCGGACCACGTCCGGCGGCATGGCGCCCCTGGGCTCCATCGCCACCCTGCGCGACGACTCCGGTCCCGCCCGGGTCGTGCGGTTCAACCTCGCCCCCTCGGCCGAGATCCTCGGCGGGGCCGCGCCTGGCGTCTCGTCCGGCGAAGCCCTGGCCGAGATGGAGCGCCTGGCGGCCGAGACCCTGCCGGCCGGGGTCACCTTCGCCTGGACTGAACTCGCCTATCAGGAGCAGGCCGCCGGGGACACGACCCTGCTGGTCTTCGCCCTGGCGGTGATCTTCGTCTTCCTGGTGCTGGCGGCCCAGTACGAGGCCTTCACCTTGCCGCTGGCCATTATCCTGATCGTGCCGCTCAGCATTCTGGCGGCCATGCTCGGGGTCTGGATGCGCGGGATGGACAACAACATCCTCACCCAGGTGGGACTCATCGTCCTGGTGGCCATGGCGGCGAAGAACGCGATCCTGATCGTGGAGTTCGCCAAGCAGGCCGAGGATCAGATGGGCATGAACCGCTTCGATGCGGCGGTGCATGCGGCCAAGACCCGGCTGCGGCCGATCCTGATGACCTCGTTCGCCTTCATCTTCGGGGTGCTGCCCCTGGCCATCGCGTCCGGCCCCGGCCAGGAAATGCGCCAGGCCCTGGGCACCTCGGTGGTGTTCGGGATGATCGGGGTGACCATCTTCGGCCTGATCTTCACGCCGGTCTTCTATGTGGTCTGCCGCCGTCTCGCCGAGCGCCTGCCTGGGCGCAAGGTGGTGGTGGGCTCCACCCCCGACCCTGGCGCCGAACCCGGCGTCATCACTCACCAAGCCCCGGAGCCCCGCCCGTGATTCCGTCCCGTCTGGCCGCCCTGTTCGCCGGCGCGGCGCTTCTTTCGGCCTGCGCGGCCGGCCCCGACTATCAGGTCCCGCCCGCAGCCAGCGCCGAGGCCGGTCCCTTCATCGCCGCAGCCGATGGCCCCTTCACCGGGGCGCCAGCGCCCGACGACTGGTGGCGGCTCTATGAGGATCCGCTGCTGGACGACCTGGTGGCTGAGGCCCTCAGCGCCAACCGCGACATCGCCGTCGCGGCCGCCAACCTGGCTCAGGTGCGCGCCGCTCTGGGGGAGGCCCGGGTCGGCTTCCTGCCCTCGACCACCACCACGGCGGGCGCCGCCCGGGTCCGCCAGCAGGACGTGACCACCGGCGCCTACGGGGAGGGCGACAGCTTCCAGGCCGGCTTCGAGGCCGCCTACGAGGTCGACTTCTTCGGGCGGGTGAGACGCTCGGTAGAAGCGGCCCGCGCCGACGCCGGCGCGGCCGAGGCCCTGCTGGACTCCGCCCGGGTGACCGTGGCGGCCGAAACCGCTCGGGCCTACGCTGATCTCTGCGCCGCCAACCTGCAGATCGCCACGGCGCAGCAGACCCTGGACCTGCAGCAGGAGACCGCAGACCTCACCGGCCGCCAGTTCGACCTCGGCCGCGGGGCGGGCCTCGATGTGGCTCGCGCCCAGACCGAACTCGAATCCACCCGCGCCACCCTGCCGCCCCTGGAGGCGCAGCGCGACAGCGCCCTGTTCCGCCTGGCGGTGCTGACCGGCCGTCCGCCGGCCCAGGCGCCGATTGCGGCCGCGGCCTGCAATGTCGTCCCCGAAGTCACCACAGCCATCCCCGTGGGCGACGGGGCGGCCTTGCTGGCGAGGCGTCCCGACGTGCGCGCCGCCGAGCGCAGGCTGGCGGCGGCGACGGCCCGGATCGGCGTGGCCACGGCCAGCCTCTATCCCAGCGTGACGCTCGGCGGCAGCATCTCCACCCTGGGCGCCGACGCCTCGGATCTGGGTGACGACTACCAGTTCAGCGTTGGTCCGCTGATCTCCTGGAGCTTCCCCAATATCCTGGCGGCGCGCTCGCGCATCAGCCAGGCGGGCGCTGCGGCCGATGCGGCCCTGGCGAGCTTCGAGCAGGCCAATCTCACGGCCCTCCAGGAAACCGAGATCGCCCTGACCCAGTACGCCAAGGCTCTCGACCGTCGCGCCGCCCTCCAACGGGCCCGCGACCAGGGCGAGCGGGCCGCCCGCCTCTCGCGGATGCGCTATGACGCCGGTGTCGACAGCTTCCTGGGCGTGCTCGACGCCCAGCGGACCCTGGCGGGACTACAGGCGCAGCTGGCCCTGTCGCAGGCCCAGGTGGCCGACGCCCAGATCGTCCTGTTCAAGGCCCTGGGCGGCGGCTGGGTCCAGACCGAGTCCTGAACGCCTTCTCATCGGCGCCTTCCGGCGCTTAAGCTCCTCCCGCACGGTCGATCACAGGCCGACGGGAGGAGCCGATGAGCCGCAACGAACAATCCGAGGCCGCCGCCATGGCCTGCCTCGACGCCTTCATGACCGCCTTCAACGGCCGCGACATGAAGGCCTTCGAACAGACCTTCAACTTCCCCTCGATCCGCCTGGCGTCGAACACGATGCGGATCATCAACAGGGGCGACCAGACGCAGGCAACGTTCGACCACGCCTCGCTCAAGGACTGGGACCATTCTGCCTGGGCGAAGCGCGAGGTCATCCATTCGGGGCCGGACAAGGTGCATATCAACACCCGTTTCACCCGCTATCGGGCAGACGGCAGCATCATCGGCGGCTTCGACTCCATCTATGTGGTCACCTGCGAGGAGGGCCACTGGGGTATCAAGGCGCGCTCCAGCTTCGCCCCGTAACCGCCGGTCGACGCCTGGCGCCTGCGAGGCGGGCGCCGGCGCGTTCCAGGCGGAATTCGGCCCTGAACCCGAGATCTCTCCGGCGTCTTTGGCGTTGGGGCCTTGTTGCGACCCCTCCGGCGCCCTGAGAGTCTCCCCATGGCGGATCTGATCTTTTCCTACCGACCCGAATGGGCGCCGCTCTGGCTGGTGAACCTGGCCGTGCTGGCCGTCGGCGCCTTGCTAGGCCTGATGCTGCACGAGCTCGTGACGCGAACGATCCGCCGGGCCCTGCGCGGCCGGGATACCTATTGGTCGACCCTGGTCGTCAAGCTCCGGCGCCCGACGCGGCTGGCGGCGCTGATCCTCGGCCTGGCCGCCGGCGCCAGCCTGGCCCAGCTGGGCGAGGGGGGCGTCGAAGCCCTCCGCCGCATCCTGGCTCTGGGCTTCGTGGCGCTGGTGGGCTGGAGCGCGCTCACCGCGCTGGACATCTGGAGCCTGCTTTACGTCCGCCGGTTCAGCCTGGACGCCGAGGACAATCTCCTGGCGCGCAAGCACCTCACCCAGACAAAGATCCTCACCCGCACGGCCGGGACGCTGATCGTGATCCTGACCATCGGCTTCGCCCTGATGACCTTCCCCGGGGTGCGACAGTACGGGATCAGCCTGCTCGCCTCGGCCGGGGCGGCGGGCATCATCGCTGGTCTCGCCCTGCAGCCCTTCCTGACCAACCTGATCGCCGGGGTGCAGATCGCCACCACTCAGCCGATCCGCATCGACGATGCGGTGATCGTCGAGAACGAGTGGGGCTGGATCGAGGAGATCACCTCCACCTATGTGGTCGTCCGGCTCTGGGACTGGCGGCGCATGGTCCTGCCGCTCACCTATTTCATCCAGCAGCCGTTCCAGAACTGGACGCGCGAAACCGCCTCCCTGATCGGCACGACGATGCTCTATGTGGACTACACCGCCCCCATCGACGTGCTCCGCGCCAAGCTGGAGGAGATCGCCAAGGCCTCACCCCTGTGGGACGGCAACGTGGTCAATCTGGCGGTCACCGACGTGTCGGAGCGCACCATCCAGGTGCGCTGCCTGATCAGCGCCAGAAATGCGCCGACCACCTTCGATCTGCGCTGCGAGGTCCGGGAAAAGATGATCGCCTTCCTGCAGGCCGAATTGCCCCACGTGCTGCCCCGCGACCGGCTCGACTTCGAGGCCATGGTCAAGGGAGAGGCGAAGGCGCCGGGAAACCCGATCTCAGGCTGAGGTCGGCCCCGACGTCGGCGGTCTCCAGGGCGTCCGGCGGGAACGGGTCTTCATCGGAGGGCAGGGGGCTCAAGAACCGGTGCTGGTCGATGACCGCCTGGGTGACCGCCTGCATCAGCGCCTGCCGTTCGGGGATCGACGCTTCGGTGTCGGCGATCAGCACGGCCACCGCATAGGTCCGCCCATCCGGTGCGGTCAGCAGGCCGACATCGTTGTATCCCGTCGCCCGGGCGCCCATGACCTGGCCGGTCCCCGTCTTGTGGGCCAGGCGCCAGCCCTCGGCCAGGCCGCCGCCCAGGCGCTTTGGGCCCGTCTGGCTGGCGGCCATCAGGTCCAGGAGGTGGTTGGTGGACTCCGGCGACAACAGATCGCCAGCCTGCAGGCGGTCCAGAGCCGCGACCAGGGCCTCCGGGCTCGCCCCATCTGCCGGGTCCTGAAGATAGGCTTCCAGGGCCTCCCGGCGAACCTCCTGCGGCATGGCCGCCCGCGCCTGCCAGAAGCTGCGGCCGAACGAGAATTCCGGTCGCCAGTCGAGGCCGGCGATGCGGGTCTGGAAATAGCGCTCCTCATCCCCGAGGCCGATGGCGCCCAGCGCCTTCTGCGTGATCACCGCGCGCACCTGATCGGGCCCGCCCACCAGCCGCATCAGCACGTCATTGGCGGCGTTGTCGCTGCGGGTGGCCGCGCTCTCCAGCAGGGCGCCGACGGTGGTCTCATAGCCCTTCGGCCCCACATGGTCGCGGATCGGCTGGTGGAAGATGGACAGGTCGTCCCGCCGGACGGTGACAGGGTCGTCCAGTGTGATGACGCCCTGATCGACGGCGTCCAGCACGCTGATCGCCACCCAGAGCTTGCTGACGCTCTGCTGGGGGTAGAGGGCTTCGCCGTCATGGGTCGCGGTCCAGCCGCCCGACAGATCGCGCACGGCGATGCCGGCCCGGCCATTGAAACTGGCGCCCAACTCGGCGATTCGCTGAGCGAGCGGGGCAGGGACCTGAGGCGGCGGCTCTGGGAAGCGTAGGGAAGCCCATGTGGCCGTGGCCTGTTCCCCGGCCCCTGGGGCAGCCGGCGGCGGGATCAGCGCGCCGAAGCTCAGGGCCATAAGGGCGAGCGTTCCAGCCATCAGGCGCACGGAGAGGCGACGCCGCGCCAGCCTCTGCCGCCTTCGAGCCGCATCCCGCGCCGCCCTGGCCTCCGCGATGGTCGATTCGCCCGCGAGCACCTTCGCCCCCTCGTTCCTCCCTAGACCATGCCCGCCTTGCGCAGGGCCTGATAGGCCTTGATCACCCGCTGCAGCTTGTGCTCGGCCGAGCGGTCGCCGCCGTTGGCGTCCGGGTGGCAGCGCTTGACCAGCTCGGTGTAGCGCGCACGGATGGCCGGGCCCTCCGCGTTATCGTCCAGGTCGAGGTCGGCCAGGGCGTTGCGCTCGATCTTGCCGAGCCTGCGCGCCGGCGTGGCCTGCGGTCCGGGGCCATGCACGCCCCCGTGGCCGAACATGTTGAACGGGTCCTGGTAGCCGCCTTTGCCACGGGCGAAATTGCTCGCGAAGGTCGCCGACTCCCGGGAGTTGCGGCTGGCCTTGAAGTCCCAGGTCGGCCGTCCGCCGGTGGTCTGCTCCTGCTCCTGGCGGGCCTTGATCTCGCCCTCGCTCATGCCGGCGAAGAAGTTCCAGTTGCGATTGTATTCCGCCGCGTGCGGTTGGCAGAACCAGTAGTGCTCGTTCATCATGTCCCGGGACTTCGGCGCCCGGGCCGCTGCGGGCATGGAGCAGCCGGGGTGATCGCAACGGCGCTCACCGGGCTTCAGAGCGAAAACGTCGTCGGCCTGCTCCGCTTCCCCGGGCTTTGGGGGGCGGACGCGGATATCGACGAACTTGGGCCTGTATTGAAACGCGCCGGGCATGCCCCAAGTATGGGGCCACGGCCCGCACTTTTGAAGAATTGAAGATGTGAGCAATGGGCGCCATATTCGATGCCATCCAA
>Ga0208179_1001613_pt1 | contig 11311 bp, 7 predicted proteins | sample Malvired_Geostar_FD_184238 | JGI IMG/M metagenome (GOLD analysis project Ga0208179, IMG submission 184238) | Marine viral communities from the Global Malaspina Expedition - Malaspina viral metaG DeepMed_Geostar (SPAdes) (version 2) | ecosystem: Environmental > Aquatic > Marine > Oceanic | place...
CTTCGAAGGCTGCTCGTCCTCTTCCAGCCCCAGGCTGAAGTCGTTGATCGCAGGCTGCTCCGTGGACTTAACCTCCAACTCTTCGTCCAACATCAGATCGTCAAAATTCAACGAATCATCCGCAGGCAAGGAGGCCGGACGCTCGTCATTCAGATCGATATCCAGATCATCCAGGCTAAGATCGAACTCATCATTCAGGTTCTTGCTGGCAGCGGGAACTGCCGGCTCATCAAGCTGGAAATCGTCCAGATCGAGGCTGTTCATGTCCACCTGCGCTGCGGCCATGCCCGCTGCAGCACCGCCCACAGCTGCGGCCATCGACGGATACTTGTGCTTCAACTGCTCGACTTCCGCAGTGGCGCCACCGATCTCACGCAACTCGGCCTCTTCACGGGCGAAACCCTCGCGATTCCCCAGCTCCGCATAGACTTCCATGAGTTTCAGGCGCAGATCGCTGCGATGAGGCTCATCGTTAAGCGCATTCTGCAGAAGCTCTGCAGCCTGGTTGAAGCGACCATAGGCGATGTAGATGTCCGCCTCCGCTAGCGCATCACCGGTTGCGGGGGTCAGCTCGTTGCCAGCAGGCGCCGGCGTGTTGACGGGTTGAAAGACCGTTTCCTGGGGGCGCTCCTGACCAACGTCGACGAACCCGGGCGTGCCAAGCTGCAGATCATCCACCGCGCTCTCCGCCAGAAGACTTTCCTGCAACTCGGCTTCCCGCATCGCATTTCGACGCGAAAGAGCCATCAGGCCGACCAGCAGCAACAGCAGCGCGCTTCCGCCCAACACACCGAGCAGCAGAGTGTTTGACATCAGATCATCGATCAGGCCCCGCTGCTCCGGCTCGACTGCAGGTGCAGCGGGCTTGGCAGGCTTCGGGGCAGGCTTGGCGGCCTGGGGCTGAGCTGGAGATGGAGCCACAGCCGGAGTCGACTCTGCTGCGCTCGCACCAGCATCGGCCTGAGCGTCATCTTGCGGGGCGTTTGCAGCGTTCTGCTCAACGGGTGCTGTGTCGCCATCGACCGCTGCCGACGGGGTCGCAGCGCCTGTCGGAGCCGCCTCGCTCGTCTCAGCGGCCTGCCCCTCTGCGCCCAACTGCGCCTGGAGCTTGGCCAACTGGTCATCCTTCAGCTGCATCAGACGCTGCAACTTCTCCAACTGCCCCTGCAGATCGTTCAGGCGATCTTTCAGCTCATCGTTTTCACGGCGACTGGAATCCAGGCTTTCCTGAGTTACCGCGAGCTTGTCGCGCAACGCTTTGCCACCATCGCCAGCCCCGGTATCAGACCCTTCGGTCGACTTGCCGGCATCGGCTGCGACGAGGCGCAGGCTATCTCCAGAATCGCTACGCGACGGCGTGGCGCCGGCCTCGGTACGACGCGTTGCATCCAGCTGGCGCGCAGCTGCCACTGCGCCGCTTCGACCCTGACGCCAAGCGGCGTTCTGCTCGGCAACCTGGCTGATTGCCTCCGCCTGCGAGCGGCTGGATATCTGTCCCGCGTCAGGAAGGCGCAGCACCTGCCCGCTTTTCATTCGATTGATGTTGCCATCGATAAAGGCATTCGGGTTCAGGTCCTGAATGGCCAGCATCGTCTGATGGACCGTGCCCTCACCCCGGTTACGCTCGGCGATATCCCAAAGCGTATCGCGGGCAGAGGTGCGATATTCATCACCCGCTTGCGCAGCATTCGCGACGGATACCGGCGCGGAAGGCGCAGCCGCCGGACGAATCGGAGCTGCTCGCAGCGGCTCGGCGGCCCGGGCCGGGGCGGAGGAAATGGGCAGTTGGGGAGCCGCGGCTGCGGCCGTTTCCGGCGAGTAGAGTGGCGGATCGAGAAGCAGGGTGTACTCGCGAAGCAAGCGCCCGTTTGGCCACAGCACTTCTACGAGAAAATTAAGGTAAGGCTCACGCACCGGCTTGCTGGAGGAAACCTGAATGACGCTCTTTCCGTTTGGCCTCAGTACCGGGGTGAATTTCAGGTCCGTCAGAAAGTACTGACGATCAATACCCGCTCGATTGAAATCCTCCAGGGACGCAAGCACTGGTATGACTTCGCCGGGAGCCAGGTTCTTGGCATCGAGCAGTTCGATCTCTGCGATCAGCGGTTGATTCAATGACGACTGAAGCGTGACCTCTCCCAGCCCAAGCGCATGGGCCATTTCTGTAGTCAGCGCGGTAGCAGCCGCGATTGCCAGCACCAGATTGCGAACCCGAACCATTATTTAATCCCTTGTTTATCTTTTTCTCGTACTACGAGAGGGTCTTATGTCACTGCCCGCGCCACCTGGCGGTGGCTCCCCATCAGCGATAAGCCGTTCAGCGCACCGGCTAGAATTAATCTTTGAATTACCAGTAAGTATCTTTTACAGATAGTCTTTTATCAACAACTCACCAGACTGCACAGCATTCAGCGCTGCGCCTTTTCGCACGTTATCAGACACAATCCACAAATTGACTTCCCGTGGATCACAGATGCCTCGACGAACTCTTCCGACATAGATCACATCCTGCCCGACCGCGCCCCCAACCGCTGTCGGATAATCGTCCGACTCCACCAGCTCAACCCCTTGCGCCGCTTCAAGGGCTGCGGACAGCGCCTGCATATCGGCCTCGACCCGCCCCTGCAACGAGACGACGAGGCTCTCTCCGAAGAACACCGGAGCCTGAACGAACGTAACAGAGACAGCGAGTTCCGGCATATTTAAGAGCTGACGAAGCTCCTCAACCAGACGCCGCTCCTGCAATCCATATCCTTGCGCGTCGACCGCTTCGGCTTGTGCGAGCATATTGAAAGCCACCTGCCGACCGAATAACCGCGGCTCCAAAGGTCGTGCATTGAGCAATTCGGAGGTCTGTCGGGCAAGCTCCCTCACGCCTGCCGAGCCATGGCTGGACACGGGCAGACAGGCTGTAACAGTCACGCGATGCAACTCTAGCTGTTGCTGGATCGGTTTCAATGCGATGGCCAGGGCGACCGATTCAGGCAGTGGACTTGCAATGGCGTACTGTTCCGGCAACGCGTCGAGCAGCACGCCGTTGACCTCTGGCACAACGCATAGCTGCTGCTCGACGGGAATCGAGGCTGACAGATCGACGACTCGGCAGCCAGCCGCTAACGCCTTGACGCGGCACTCGCTCAGCAATGCAGAGGCACCAACCAAAAACACCAATTGCGCTCGATTGAATTCGAAGCGATCCACCTCGCCTACACGCAGATTTCGGCCTTTGAATGGCACCGTATGCCCGACACTCTCGGTGCCATCCAACAGATGCAGCTCGGCAACCGGAAATGCCCTTTCCTCGAGCACCTCGACCAGAGCTTCGCCTACCAAGCTAACCGCACCTACGACCGCAACACCGACACCTGTGGGCATCGTCACCTCCACGCATTAAGGACCGGCACTGTAGCGAAATGGCAGACCACTGCAAGCGACACTGCCGAGCGGCACATCGCACAAACGAAAACGCCGCGAGCAAGTCGCGGCGTCTGGCACGTCATCGAGCGCCTATCAGCGCTCCAGAAGGATGCGCAGCATGCGCCGCAGCGGCTCGGCAGCCCCCCACAGAAGCTGATCACCGACAGTGAACGCACCCAGGTAATGCGAGCCCATGTTCAGCTTGCGCAGACGTCCGACCGGTACGCTCAGCGTCCCGGTCACAGCCGCCGGGCTCAGCTCCTGCATGCTGGCATCGCGGTGATTCGGCACCAGCTTGACCCAGGGATTGTGCTGGCTGATCAGTCCTTCGATATCGGAGATCGGCACATCCTTGTTCAGCTTGATGGTCAGCGCCTGGCTATGGCAGCGCATGGCGCCGACACGTACGCAGATACCATCGACCGGGATCGGGCTCTTGAAGCGACCGAGGATCTTGTTGGTCTCGGCCTGCGCCTTCCATTCTTCACGGCTCTGCCCGTTCGGCAGCTCCTTGTCGATGTACGGGATCAGGCTGCCGGCCAACGGCACGCCGAAATTGTCGACCGGGAAAGCTTCGCTACGCTGGGTTTCGGCCACCTTGCGATCAATATCCAGAATGGCGCTGGCGGGATTGAGCAGATCATCGGCCACAGCCGCATTGATGGCGCCCATCTGCTTGATCAGCTCGCGCATGTTCTGCGCGCCGGCGCCGGATGCGGCCTGATAAGTCATGGCACTCATCCACTCCACCAGCCCGGCCTCGAACAGACCACCCAAGCCCATCAGCGCCAGGCTGACGGTACAGTTACCGCCGATGTAGTTCTTGGTGCCGGCATCGAGCTGCTGGTCGATCACGCGACGGTTCACTGGATCGAGCACGATCACCGCATCGTCCTGCATGCGAAGCGACGAGGCGGCATCGATCCAATAGCCCTGCCAGCCGGCTTCGCGCAGCTTCGGGAAGACCTCATTGGTGTAGTCGCCACCCTGACAGGTCAGGATCACATCGAGGCCTTTCAGCTCGTCGATGCTGTAGGCGTCCTTCAGCGCAGCGGTTTCCTTGCCAATATCGGGCCCTTGGCCGCCGACATTGGAAGTGGTGAAGAACACGGGCTCGATCAGGTCGAAGTCCCGCTCTTCCAGCATCCGCTGCATGAGCACGGAACCGACCATACCGCGCCAACCGATCAGACCTACACGTTTCATCGCAACTACACCTATAGAAAAAGTGGCCCGCACCATTCAGCGCGGGCCAAAAGATTACAACTTCGCGAGGGCCGCGACTACTGCATCGCCCATCGCCTGAGTACCAACTTTGCTACAACCTTCGGACCAGATGTCGCCGGTGCGCAGGCCCTGGTCGAGCACATCGCTGACCGCTTGCTCGATGGCATCGGCTGCAGCCACCTGATTGAAGCTGTAACGCAGCATCATCGAGACGGAAAGGATGGTCGCCAGCGGGTTGGCGATACCTTTGCCGGCGATGTCCGGCGCCGACCCGTGGCACGGCTCGTACATGCCCTTGTTACCGGCGTCTAGCGAAGCCGACGGCAGCATGCCGATCGAGCCGGTGAGCATGGAGGCCTCGTCCGACAGAATGTCGCCGAACATGTTGTCGGTGACGATCACGTCGAACTGCTTCGGCGCGCGCACCAGCTGCATGGCCGCGTTATCGACATACATATGGCTGAGTTCGACTTCCGGGTAGTCCTTGGCGACTTCCTCGACGACCGCGCGCCACAGCTGGCTGGACGCCAGCACATTCGCCTTGTCCACCGAGCAGAGCTTCTTGTTGCGCACCATGGCCATGTCGAAGCCGACCTTGGCGATGCGGCGGATCTCGCTCTCGCTGTACGGCAGCGTGTCGTACGCCATGCGCTCACCGTTCTCCAGTACCTTGCTCTCGCGCGGCTGTCCGAAGTAGATACCGCCGGTCAGCTCGCGCACGATCAGGATATCCAGCCCGGCAACGATTTCCGGCTTGAGCGACGAGGCATCGGCCAATTGCGGATAGAGCAGCGCAGGGCGCAGATTGCCGAACAGCCCCAGCTGGGAGCGGATCTTCAGCAGGCCGCGCTCGGGACGAATGGCCGGATCGATGGTGTCCCACTTAGGTCCGCCGACGGCGCCCAGCAGGATGGCGTCAGCGGCACGAGCACGCTCCAGGGTCTCATCGGCCAGCGGCACGCCGTACTTGTCGACAGCCGCACCACCGAGCTCGTCGTAGCTCAGCTCGAAGCCCAGCTGAAACTTGTCATTGGCCAGCTGCAGCACCTTGACCGCCTCGGCCATGATTTCCGGGCCAATACCATCGCCAGGGAGAACCAGAATCTGTTTGGACATTTTTCGTTCCTGTGAATTGATACGCCGCAGGGTGGGGATGCAGCCCACTCCTATATGTATAGGTTCAGCTCGCGCGTTACTTGATCGCGCCGAACAACCAGGGCTGGCTCTGCTGGTGACGAGCTTCGAAGGCCTTAATGGCTTCAGCGTCCTGCAGGGTCAGTCCGATGTCGTCCAGGCCGTTGAGCAGGCAGTGCTTGCGGAACGCATCGACCTCGAAGCCGTACTGCTTGCCGTCCGGGCGGGTCACGGTCTGCGCAGCCAGGTCGACGGTCAGTTGGTAGCCTTCGGTCGTCTCGGCCTGCTGGAACAGTTCGTCCACCTCCTCTTCTTTCAGCACGATCGGCAGCAGGCCGTTCTTGAAGCTGTTGTTGTAGAAGATGTCGGCGAAGCTGGGTGCAATGATGGTACGGAAGCCGTATTCGTCCAGTGCCCACGGTGCATGCTCGCGGGACGAACCACAGCCGAAGTTCTCGCGAGCCAGCAGCACGCTGGCTCCTTGATAGCGCGGGAAGTTCAGCACGAAGTCCTTGTTCACAGGACGCTGCGAACAATCCTGGTTCGGCTGACCGACGTCCAGATAGCGCCACTCATCGAACAGGTTGGGGCCGAAGCCGGTGCGCTTGATCGATTTGAGAAACTGCTTGGGAATGATCTGGTCGGTGTCGACGTTGGCGCGATCGAGTGGGCAGACCAGGCCAGTGTGTTGGGTAAAGGCTTTCATGTCTCGTCTCCTCAGGCCTGGATCAATTCGCGTACGTCGATGAAGTGGCCGGTAACCGCTGCAGCAGCAGCCATCGCCGGGCTGACCAGGTGGGTACGCCCGCCCGCCCCCTGGCGGCCTTCGAAGTTGCGGTTGGAGGTCGAGGCGCAATGCTCGCCGCTGCCCAGCTTGTCCGGGTTCATCGCCAGGCACATGGAGCAGCCCGGCTCACGCCATTCGAAGCCGGCCTCGATGAAGATCTTGTCCAGCCCCTCTGCCTCGGCCTGCTGCTTGACCAGGCCGGAACCCGGCACCACCAGCGCTTGTTTGACGTTCGCGGCAACCTTGCGACCCTTGGCGACCTCGGCGGCAGCGCGCATATCTTCGATCCGCGAGTTGGTGCAGGAACCGATAAACACGCGATCCAGCTTGATTTCGGTGATCGGCTGGTTGGCGTTCAGGCCCATGTACTTCAACGCACGCACGATAGAATCACGCTTGACCGGATCGGCTTCGACGGCCGGGTCCGGCACGCTCTGGTCGACAGCCAGCACCATTTCCGGCGAGGTGCCCCAGCTGACCTGCGGCTTGATGTCCTCGGCCTTCAGCTCGACGATGGTGTCGAAAACCGCATCTTCATCGGAGACCAGACCTTTCCAGAGTTCGACCGCCTTGTCCCAGTCACCGCCCTTTGGTGCGTATGGGCGCCCTTCGACATAGGCGATGGTCTTCTCGTCCACCGCGACCATGCCCACGCGGGCACCGGCTTCGATAGACATGTTGCAGATGGTCATGCGCCCTTCCATGGACAGATCGCGAATCGCGCTGCCGGCAAACTCCAGGGCATGGCCATTACCACCAGCGGTGCCGATCTTGCCGATCACCGCCAGCACGATGTCCTTGGCGGTGACGCCGAACGGCAGCTTGCCTTCGACGCGCACCTGCATGTTCTTCATCTTCTTGGCCACCAGGCACTGGGTGGCGAGCACGTGCTCGACTTCGGAGGTACCGATGCCGTGGGCCAGCGCACCGAAGGCGCCGTGGGTGGAGGTGTGCGAGTCACCGCAGACCACCGTCATACCCGGCAGTGTGGCGCCCTGCTCCGGGCCGATGACGTGGACGATGCCCTGACGCACATCGTTCATCTTGAACTCGAGAATGCCGAAGTCATCGCAGTTCTCGTCCAGCGTCTGCACCTGAATGCGCGAAACCTCGTCGGCGATGGCTTCCAGACCGCCCTGACGCTCGCCCTTGGTGGTCGGCACGTTGTGGTCCGGCGTGGCGATATTGGCATCGATGCGCCACGGCTTGCGATTGGCCAGGCGCAGCCCTTCGAAGGCCTGCGGCGAGGTCACTTCGTGGAGGATGTGACGATCGATGTAGATCAGCGACGAACCATCGTCGCGACGTTTCACCTCGTGCATTTCCCAGAGCTTGTCGTAGAGCGTCTTGCCGGCCATCGGACTTTTCCTCATCTGCTTTCTATGCGGGGCGAATAGCCCTTGCGCTTATGGGGACGATGCTAGGGGCTTGCGTTGAATTACTCAAATTCATATTTTTCATCCAATGCATTCCTGTCTGGAATTCACTGCCACCGGAAGACTTTCATGGACCTCGCCAACCTCAACGCCTTTATTGCTGTCGCGGAAACCCATAGCTTCTCGCTGGCCGCCGAACGGCTGCACCTGACCCAACCCGCGGTTAGCAAGCGCATCGCCGCGCTGGAAGCGCAGCTGGACGTACGGTTGTTCGATCGACTGGGCCGCGAGATCAGTCTCACCGAGGCCGGCCGCGCCCTGCTGCCCCGCGCGTATCAGATCCTGAATGTACTGGACGACACCCGCCGCGCCTTGACCAACCTCAACGGCGATATCGGCGGACGACTGAGTCTGGCGACCAGTCATCACATCGGCCTGCATCGTCTACCACCGCTGTTGCGCGCCTTTACCCGCGCCCATCCGCAGGTCAGCCTGGATATCCGCTTTCTCGACTCGGAAGTGGCCTATGACGAGGTACTGCACGGCCGTGCCGAGCTGGCAGTAATCACCCTGGCGCCACAGACCGCCGAGCCGGTGCTGGCGGTAAAGGTCTGGGACGATCCACTGGATTTCGTCGTCGCACCGGAACATCCGCTGGCCGCCAAGGCGGATATCACCCTCGCGGATATCGCCGGCCATCCAGCGGTATTCCCCGGCGGCAATACCTTCACCCACCATATCGCCCAGCGTCTGTTCGAGCGCGAGGGGCTGATGCCCAACATCACCATGAGCACCAACTATATGGAAACGATCAAGATGATGGTCTCGATCGGCATTGCCTGGAGCGTGCTGCCACGCCGCATGCTGGACGATCAGGTGGTCAGCCTGCCGTTGCCGGGCATCCAGCTGACACGCCAGCTCGGCTACATCCTGCATCGGGAACGCACCCTATCCAATGCGGCGAGGGCTTTCATCGCGCTGCTGGATGCCGAACGCGACTGACTGGCTAGAATGAAAAAAGGGCGCCATGCGGCGCCCTTCTCGTGTCTGCCTATCAGCCCTCCAGCGCGGGTCGCTGGTCGGCATTGATCGGGATGCGTTTGGGCTTGGCTTCTTCCGGCACGATACGGACCAGATCGATGTGGAGCAGGCCGCTGTTAAGCGCTGCGCCCTTCACTTCGATGTGATCGGCCAGACGGAACGACAACTTGAACGCCCGCTGGGCGATGCCCTGGTGCAGGTAGGTGACGTTCTCCGCCTCGTTCTCGCGGCGGCCGCCAGTGATGGTGAGTACGCTACGCTCTACCTGCAGATCGAGGTCAGACTCCTGGAAACCGGCGGCTGCCACCACGATGCGATACTGATCGTCGCCGTGCTTCTCGATGTTGTAGGGCGGGTACGAGCTGCCGGTGTCGTTACGCAAGGCCGACTCGAACAGGTCGTTGAAGCGGTCGAAGCCCACGGATTGCCGGAACAGAGGGGCCATGGGGAATGAACTCATGATAAACCTCCTGAAATCAGCGAGTTGAGACGGGCGGGACCCGACTTCGGCATCCCGCTGAGCCCTAGATAGGAACCGCACAACGGATTTCAAGAGGCTGTAAACGAGCCAGGCGACGAGAGGTAGCACATGTCCAGAGTCATGCTGATCACAGGCGCCAGCCGCGGCATCGGCGCCGCCACTGCACGACTGGCGGCGCAACAGGGCTATGCCTTGTGCCTGAATTATCACCAGCGCGCGGATGCGGCGAACGCGGTACTCGAACAGGTCCGTGGCCTGGGTGTAACGGCGATTGCCGTAAAGGCCGACGTCGCTGATGAAGCCCAGGTGCTACACATGTTCGACGTCATCGACCGGGAGTTCGGCCGCCTGGACGTGTTGGTCAACAACGCCGGCATGCTCGAGCAGCAGATGCGCCTGGAACAGATGGATGCGGCGCGCTGGAGCCGCGTGCTGGGCGCCAACGTGATCGGCAGCTTCCTGTGCGCACGCGAGGCGATCAAGCGGATGTCGACGCGCCACGGCGGCCAGGGCGGCGCGATCGTGAATCTTTCATCGGTGGCCGCCCGCCTCGGCGCACCGGGTGAGTACATCGACTACGCGGCCGCCAAGGGCGCCATCGACAGCATGACCCTGGGCCTGGCCAAGGAAGTCGCCAGCGAAGGCATTCGGGTCAATGCCGTGCGCCCGGGCGTGATTCATACCGAGATCCATGCCGCCGGAGGCGAGCCGGATCGGGTCGAGCGGGTCAAGGCTAGTGTGCCGATGGGTCGTGGCGGGCAAGCCGAGGAGATCGCCGAAGCCATTCTCTGGCTCGCCAGCGAACAGGCCAGCTATACCAGCGGAGCGCTACTGGATGTAGCCGGCGGGCGCTGATTCAGCTCAGGCCAATGCGGCGGCACGCAATTCTCGCGTATCGACGCCGAGCATCGCATCGATCCGCGCGCAATCGTTTTCCCGGCGCAGTTCGGCGAACAGCGCCACCGCCTCCGGATAATGGCGAGTCAGCAGGGCCAGCCACTGCTTCAGTCGGCCCGGCGCATAACGCGGTGCGATCTTTCCCCGCGCCTGCTGCCAGAAATCCAGCAGCACGGGTCGGAATCCCTCCCAGCTCATCGGCGCGATCTGCTGGCCGGCTTTAGCCGCAGCGATCTGCCGGGCCAGGTCCGGTCGTGAAACCAGCCCGCGCCCCAGCATGATGTTTTCTGCACCGCTCACCTCACGGCAACGACGCCAGTCCTCCAGCGACCAGATGTCGCCATTGGCATAAACCGGCACCGCGACCACCTCCTGCACCCGCGCGACCCATTCCCAATGCGCCGGCGGCTTGTAGCCTTCGACCTTGGTTCGGGCGTGCACCACCAGCTGCTCTGCCCCACCGTCCACCAGCGCACGGGCGCAATCGAGCGCGCCGTCCGGGCTGTCGAAGCCGAGGCGCATCTTGGCGGTTACCGGGATGTGTGCCGGCACGGCTCGGCGCACCTCGCAGAGAATCGAATGCAGCAGCTCCGGCTCCTTCAGCAGCACCGCACCGCCGCGGGATTTGTTGACCGTCTTGGCCGGGCAGCCAAAATTGAGGTCGATGGCCGGGGCGCCGAGCGTGCAGGCAAAGGCGGCGTTGTCTGCCAGGCAGATCGGATCGGAGCCCAACAGTTGAACGCGCACCGGCGTCCCGGCACGAGTGAGCGCGCCGGCCTTCAGTTCCGCGGCAAGCTTGTCAAAGCTGCTTTGCGGCAACAGGCGATCGGACACCCGAATGAACTCGGTCACGCACCAGTCGACGCCACCCACCCGGGTGAGCACGTCACGAAGGATTTCGTCGACCAGCCCCTCCATGGGCGCCAAAGCAATCTGCATACCGGCCACTAC
>Ga0208179_1001615_pt1 | contig 11308 bp, 8 predicted proteins | sample Malvired_Geostar_FD_184238 | JGI IMG/M metagenome (GOLD analysis project Ga0208179, IMG submission 184238) | Marine viral communities from the Global Malaspina Expedition - Malaspina viral metaG DeepMed_Geostar (SPAdes) (version 2) | ecosystem: Environmental > Aquatic > Marine > Oceanic | place...
ACGGACCTTCTCGAGCAGGGTGTGGCGGCGCCGAAAATCCCACAAACCGGGCCTGGGGGTGACCGATAACTGATCGGCCCGCAGCAGCACGGTTTGCGGGGCCATGCCCAGGGCCCGCAGTTCCTGCCGCAGGGCGGAAAAGGCCAGTGACAGGTTGGCGGGGCGGACGAACAGATCCCGTTGCACCTCGGCAAAACCCCTTTGCCAGAGGGCTCTCTCATGTTCCCGCCAGCCGCTGCGGTTGGAACGCGATACCTGGTGGGTGACCGCCACCCACCAGTTTTCTCTCCAGGGGCACAGCAACTCGCTCAGACCCCGCCAGCGGCCCTGTTCCCGGGCCCAGGGGGCGTTTTCCGCCAATTGCCAGCTGCCGCGTTGAGGGCTGATGATGGCGCCCTGCGTGGACAGGCGGCTCACCGCCACGCGAATGGCGCCGGCCTTGAACCCCATGATGTCGCCACCCTGGGCCAGCGCCACCGAGGTCAGCGCGGTATCCGCGGCCACGGCGAGCATATCCAGGACCAGTGTTCTGGGAGTCAATTCCGCCAGTTTGGTGAGCGAGGGGATTGACGGTCGTCCCTGGGGAGTTACATCATCTTTCATCGATTCCACTTTTGAGTAACAAGTAGGGTGTGGCCAACGGGTATTATTCCATGAAATCCAGCCGTCTTACTTACCCGCATGAAGGCCCGCTTGCCAGTTGGAATTGAAACAAGACGCCGATGCTCGTGTTCCGGGTCGAAGGGGCAGGGGCGATGGGCGCGCGGTATTCGCCGAGGGAGCGTGAAAATAACAGGATGTGATGATGGAACCAGCTATCGCGAACACCAGTAGTGCGGTTCGGGCCTGTCTGGAGCGGGCGCCAACGCCGCTGCGCTTGCTGCGTCAGGCCGCGGCGCGCTATCCGGATCATCCGGCCCTGGTGTATCTGTGCGATGCCGATAGCGACCAGCCGGTGACGGTCAGTTATGCTCAATTGCTGGCCGAGACCGAAGCAGTGGCCCGTGCCCTGCGTGCCAGCGGGGTTACCCCGGAAGATGGCGTGGCGATGTTTTTGCCTCTGGTGCCGGAGGCGGTATCGGCCTTGATCGCCGCGTGTTCGGTGGGGGTGGCGTTTCCGGTGAATCTGCTGATGTCGGAACAGGCGATCGCCTCCCAACTGGCGCTGGCCCGCTGCAAAGTGGTGATCACCGTGGGATCCCATGCCGAGTCGGATTTGAGCGAACGGGTCAGCGCCGCCGCCGCGAGTCTGCCGCGACCACCCCATGTGGTGGTTTTGCCGTTGGGGGAAGCGGGGGACGCGGTGTTCGACGGCGAGCCCTGGCCGGCGTTCGTGGCGAAGGCGGGCGATGCCGGTCTGGCCGCGGACGATGATCCGGAGCGGGTGGCCGCTCTGCTGCATACCGGAGGCACCACCTACGCGCCGAAGCTGGCGGAATTGACCCTGGGTAATCTGGCCGCCGGCGGTGTGATGACCTGCGCCGGGTGCGGCTACAGTCAGAGCGACCGCCTCCTGAACGGTCTGCCCCTGTTCCATGTGGGCAGTTCGGTGGACGCCGTGCTGGCGATCATCGCCGCCGGTGCCACGCTGGTGCTGCCCACCGCCCTGGGGTTAAAGAATCCGGCGGTGATCCGGCGTTTCTGGTCGATGCTGGAGGCGTTGGAGGTGACGCTGGTGGGCGGCGTGCCGGCCACGCTTTCGACCCTGGCCGACGCCCCCCGCCAACAGCAACGATGCGCTTCCCTGAGAGCCTTTCTCACCGGTGGTTCGGCGCTCAATCCGCAGTTGGCCCGGCGTCTGGAAACCATCAGCGGCGCCCCGGTGTATCAGCTTTACGGCATGACCGAGTCCGCCGGTATCGTTACCGCCCAATTCATCGACGGGATGTTCCGGCCGCCGCTGGCCGGGCATCCGGTGCCGTTGGTGGAGGTGGCCATCGAGGAGCCGGGGCGGCCGCTCAGGGCCGGCCAGCGAGGCGAACTGTGGGTCCGGGGCCCCAATGTCTTCGCTGGCTATCGTACCGCCACGGGTACACAGGACCGGCCGCACAACGGCTGGATTCCGTCCGGTGATCTGGTGGCCGTCACCGATGACGGGCAATTGCGGATCGTCGGTCGTACCAAGGAAGTGATCATCCGCAGTGGCCACAACATCGATCCGCAAATGCTGGAGCAGGTGGCGGAAGAACACCCGGCGGTGCTGGAGGCGGCCGTGGTGGCGATGCCGGATCAGTATGCCGGGGAACTGCCGGTGCTGTACGTGACACTGCGAGCCGGGGCGGATGAGCGCAGTGTCGAAAGCATCAATGCCTTCGTGCGTGATCGCATTACCGTGCCGCAGGCCCGGCCCCGCCATGTGTTCGTGTTGCCTTCGATGCCAATGACTCCGCTGGGCAAGGTGGCGCGCTATCAATTGCGGCAAAAGGCGGTGAGCTACCGGGCCGGGCAATTGATCGCCGAGCTGGATACCGGCGCCCGGGTGAGCTGCCCGCAGCCGGATGCCAAATCAATCGTGATTGACTGGTCGTCGTCGTCGGCCGCGGCCATGCATGACCGGGCGCGGGAGCGGCTGGCGGAACTCGGGCTGGTGCTGATGTCGGCCTGACATGGCGGCTCGCGGTGCGTTCCTGCGGGTACAGTCATGCAGGAACGCACCGCGAGTCCCTGGATTATTCCTCCCAGCCGGCCAGTACCAGCTTGCCGATGGTCTGGCCGTCCTCGATACGGCGGTGCGCCTGTTTCAGATTGGCGGCGTTGATCGGGCCCAGGGACTCGCCCAGAGTGGTTTGCAGTACGCCTTCATCCACTAGCTTGGCGGCCTGGGACAGAATTTCCCCCTGGCGTTCCATATCCACGCCGAACATGGCCCGGGTAAACATGAATTCCCAGGCGAAGCGGGCGCTTTTGGGCTTCAGCGCGTTCAGGTCCAGAGGGCCGCGGGCATCGACAATGGTAACGATGCCGCCCAGCGGTTTGACCAACTCGCAGGCTTCGGCCCAATACGGATCCGGTTCCTGGGCCAGCAGAATGGCATCCACGCCGTCGATACCGAGGGCTTTTACCGGTTCCACCAGCCCCTGGCGGTAATCGATGGTGTGGGCGGCGCCCATGGATTGACACCAGCGGGCGGATTCATCGCGGCCGGCGGTGGCGATCACGGTCATGCCAAAATGGCGGGCGGCCAGTTGAATACCGATGGAGCCGACACCACCGGCGCCGCCGACCACCAACAGGGTCTTGCCCTTGGCGGTGTCCGGGGTCAGACCGAGCTGGTCTTCGAGGGCTTCCCAGACCGTCAGCGTGGTCAGCGGCAAGGCGGCGGCTTCCTGCATGCCCAGACTGTCGGGTTTGTGTGCCACCAGCCTTTCATCAACGCATTGGAACTGGGCGTTGCTGCCCTGGCGTTGCATGGCGCCGGCATACCAGACCCGGTCGCCGGGTTTGAAACCCCGAACCTCGTCACCCACCGCCTGTACCCGGCCCGCGGCGTCGTAACCGAGCACCCGGAAACCGGGTTCAGCCAATGGCCGTTGGCGCACCTTGGTGTCCACCGGATTCACCGACACCGCTTCCACCGCGATCAGCAGATCACGGGGACCGGGAACCGGTGTCTCCAACTCGATATCCTGTAACGCGTGCAGGTCTTCAATGGCTCGGGGGCGGTCGAAACCGACAGCTTTCATCCTCTCCTCCTGGTAACGCAGTTTGGCGCAAAGTGAGCCCGCGCGAACCGGTCGCCGCCGTGTAGGATGACAAGCGGGCTTCGGGGCGGCACGGCAATGGGCCGCGGACTTCAGAGAACAAGGATACCATCATGGATTTCGACGAATACCGTAAGTTGGATGGCGTGGCCCTGGCCGGGCTGGTGGCCCGGGGAGAAGTCAGCGCGGCGGAATTGCTGGAACTGGCCATCACCCGGGCGGAACAGGTCAATCCCAGGCTCAACGGCCTGGTGATTCCGCTTTACGAGGAAGGACGGCGCACAGCGGCGGGACCGCTCTCCGGGCCGTTGGCGGGGGTGCCCATGCTGGCCAAGGATCTGTTCCAGGAGATGGCCGGAGCGCCCTGTTACATGGGTAACAAGGCGCTCAAGAACATGGGCTTCCGCGCTCCCCATGATTCGGAGTTGGTGAAGCGCTGGCGCCAGGCTGGTTTGGTGCTGTTCGGGCGCACCAATACGCCGGAGTTTGGCGCCAAGGGGATCACCGAACCGGATTCGTTCGGCCCCTGCCGCAACCCCTGGAATCCCGATCACACCCCTGGCGGCTCTTCCGGCGGTTCAGCGTCCCTGGTGGCCGCCGGGGTGGTGCCCTTCGCCGGCGCCAACGATGGCGGCGGCAGCATCCGTATTCCGGCGGCCTGCTGCGGCCTGTTCGGGCTCAAGCCCGGTCGTGGCCGTACCCCCTGGGGGCCGGATTTCGGTGAAGCCTTGCATGGACTGTCGGTGAATCACGCGGTCACCCGTTCGGTCCGTGATTGCGCGGTGTTGCTGGATGCGGTGGCCGGAGACGAACTGGCCAGCCTCTATCCGCTGGCGCCGCCCGCGCGGCCTTACCGGGAGGAGACCGAACGTGACCCGGGGACTTTGCGTATCGCTTTCTCCAACCGCTCGCCCATTGGTACGGCGGTGGATCCCGAGGCGGTGCGGGCGGTGGAGAAGACGGCCCGTTTGCTGGAATCCCTCGGCCACCGGGTGGAAGAAGCGGAGCCGGATATCGATGTCATGGCCATGAGCATGGACTGGCTGATGGTGTGGTTCGCCAAGTGCGCCGACAGCGTCGACGAGATGCGCCGGCTTACCGGCGCCGGTGATGACGGCTTTGAATTGGATACTCTGGCGATGGCGGCGTTCGGGCGCAGCCTGAGCGCGCCGGATTATCTGCAGTGCTATCAGCGCTGGCAAACCTACACGCGTCAGTTGATGGCGTTCCTTCAGGGCTATGACTTTCTGATGACGCCGACCCTGGCCATGCCGCCGGCGCGCATCGGTGCCATGGCGACACCATCCTTGCAGCAAGCGGCGCTGAAGCTGGTGCTGAAAGTTGGCGCGCAAAAGTTGCTGATGAAGACCGGGCTGGTGGAGCAGATGGCGCGGGAAAACCTGAAATACACGCCGTTCACGCAACTGGCCAATGTCACCGGCGTGCCGGCCATGTCGGTGCCGCTGCACTGGTGTGACAACGGCCTGCCGCTGGGCGTGCAGTTTGTCGGCGGCCATGGCGACGAAGGCAAGCTGTTGTCCCTGGCGGCACAATTGGAACGGGCGGAACCGTGGTTTGACCGGGTGCCGCCGGAGTTATAAGCGCTCCTTGCGCTTTGGTGGGGCACTCCCTCTATCACGGCTCCGCTACGAAGCCGCTGTGGGAGCTTGCCTGCAAGCGAATTAGCCTCAGGGTTTCAAGATTCGCTTGCAGGCAAGCTCCCACAGTGGCTTCGCGGCCATTTCTTTGCCTGTTAACAGGTTGCCCGGCAACATTCCGCGAGGATTCTCTTTAAAAGCCATAAAGGCGGGCGGGATTGTCGACCAGGATCTTGCGGATGATGGTCTCGTCATGCCCGGTCCACTGGAAAAATTCTTCCAGCAGGGTGGTGTCGTCCGGCATCGGTACGGAAATACACACGTGGGGCCAGTCGCTGGCCCACAGGATCTGATCGGGATTGGCTTTGATCAGCGCCTTGGCATACGGAGTGACATCGGAGTAGGGCGTGTCCGGCTGGTTGGTGAAGCGGTACGCGCCGGATAATTTCACCCAGGCCTTGCCGTCCCGGGCCAGGCGCAGCAGATCGCGGAATCCCGGATGCTTCACGCCGATGCTGGCCGGCATGTGTCCCATGTGATCGATCACCACCTCCACTGGCAGATTGGCCACGGTGTCGTAGAGATCGGCGAATTCCGAGATGTCGATCAGCAATTGCAGATGCCAGCCCAGCGGTGCGACCTTGCGTGCCAGACTGGTCACGTCCGAGACCTCGACACCGCTCTTGTAGATCAGATTGACGCGCACGCCGCGTACCCCGAGGGCGTCCATGTCCCGCAATTCCTGTTCGCTGGTCTGATCACTGATCACCACCACGCCGCGATAGTTGTCGCCGCCTTGACGCAGAGCTTCCAGTGCCACCCGGTTATCGTAGCCGTAGACGCTGGGCTGCACGATAACCCCCCGGCTCAGCCCCAGCGTGCCCTGCATTTTCCGATAGTCGTCCAGTGACGCGGGCGGTGGTGTATAGGAACGATGCGGCGTGAAAGGGTGTACCGCGGCGTCACCGATAATATGGAAATGGCAATCGCAGGCGCCGTCGGGAAGCGGCAGCGACGGGGTGGCGCAGCTGGATACCGGCGGCGCACAGGGTGGGGCGTAGGTCTCGCCAAGCGAGGTCATGCGCGTGACCTCCCAGCCTTGCAGACCACGCAGACCGTTGCGCTCGGCGGAATTGATGATCTGGGTCCAGGCCGCGCGGCGGGCGAGGTCCGGGTCGCCCACGGTGATGGCCTCGAGGATCGACTCGTACTCGGTCAGCACGGTTTCGCGCAGCGCTCCGGAAGTGGCGATGCGCCGTTCGAAAGAGGCGGCCTCAAAGATATGGGCGGTCAGGAACAGCACGAAGTTCTTGAAGTATTCGTTGCCGGTGGCGTCGGCGATAGCGCGTTTGAAAGCCAGGCTGCTCTCGACCATGCCCTGACCGTTGGCAAGGGCGTCGCGTAACGCGGACAAGGCGGCCTGGATCGCCGCGAGCTGGCTGCGGGAGCGGCGGCGGGCAGCCATGCCGGCGGCGGAAACCTCGAGATCAAGACGCAACTCATAGAGCTGACGAAGTTTTGGCAAATGGCTCAGTTCATCGTGGTCGATGCGAAAGCTGTTGCGATGGGCTTTGCTGGATACGAAGGCACCGAGGCCCTGATGACTCTCCACCAGACCTTCCGATTTGAGCCGTGCTATCGCTTCCCGGACCACGTTGCGGCCGACACCGAACCGCGCCGTCAGTTGCGACTCACTGGGGATGCGGTCGCCGGGCTTGAGGCGGCCGGCGGAAATCTCCGCCTCCAGATGGCGGGAAATCTTGACGGAAAGCTGGCTGCGTCCTGCAGCGGCAGCTTGTTTCATAGGACTCATCCTGTTCGGTACAAACGGTGTTGGCTAAACGGCAGCGGTAATAGTACCTCTCCGGAGGGCTTGCCGCTCCATGTACGGGCCGGTTCCGGGCCTGGGCCGGAGATTACGGGCCTTGATGCGTGGCGTGATGACTGACTTTACAGCACTGGTAAAATTATGATCAACTTGTAGGACAAGTTTGGTGGGGCGCGCTTCGCCCCGCCTGCCTCCACGCCATCAACCCCATCAAAACAAACAGGAAAGCCGTGATGACGCCCTTACTCCGATCCGTCAAAACGTTGATGCCCGCTGCCATTTTGGCGGCGGCCCTGACCGCGGTGAGCGTGGCTCAGGCCGCCACCGTGATCCGCCTGGGATGGACCACCGCCGACAGCGAAGTGGATCCCTACGCCATCGCCGCCCACTACTTCCAGGAAGAGTTGGAAGCCGCCGCGCCGGGACAGTTCGAGATCAAGTTCTTCCCCAACAACCAGTTGGGGAACGACACGGATATGCTGCAAGGGATGCAGTTCGGCACGCTGGATGCTGGCGTTATCACCGGCACTCAGTTGGGTACCCTGGACAAGAGCTTCCAGCTCCTTGATCTGCCTTTCCTGTTCAAGGACCGGGACCAGGCCCACGAGGTTCTGGATGGCGAGGTGGGGCAGGAGCTGTTCGCCCGATTGGAGAAACAGGGCCTGATCGGCCTGGGCTTCGGTGAAGCCGGTTTCCGCCATGTCATCAACAATAAGCGGCCGGTGCAGGCACCGGGCGATTTGCAGGGCGTGAAGCTGCGTGTACAGCCGAGTGATCTGTTTATCGCCAGCTTCCGGGCTCTGGGCGCCAATCCGGTTCCCATGGCCTGGAGCGACGCCTACATGGCGGTGCAGCAAGGTACGGTGGACGGTCTCGAGATTCCGCTGGCGGTGATTTACGCCAACAAGTACGCCGACGTGGTGAAGTACCTTTCCCTGACCAATCACACCTATAACGCCTTGCCGCTGCTGATGTCCAAGCAGGCTTTCTCCCGTTTGTCGTCCGAACAGCAGAACGCGGTGCGTACCGCCGCGCGGAAAGCCATCGAGCGGCAACGCGCCGAGGTGGCGAAGAACGAGCAGGCGCTGATCGAGAAGATCAAGGCGAAGGGCATGGCGGTTACCGAGATTGCCGATACCGGCGCCTTCCGTGACGAGGTGCGCCCCGTCTATGAAGAATATCGGCCACGCATCGGCGAAGACCTGGTCGACCGTGCCATGGAACTGGTCACGGAATAACGCTGGCATGGGGCTCCGGCAAGGTCCCGGAGCCCTGTCCCTAGAGCCTTAGATACCGGTATGTACAGATATCTCGAAGCAGGCAGCAAACACCTTGCCGCCGTGACGGCCGCGCTTGGCGCGGCCAGCGCGTTGATCATGACCCTGGCCCTGCTGGCCGGGGTGTTCTGCCGCTATGTGCTGAACTCGTCCTTGTCCTGGAGTGATGAGGTCGCGCTGCTGGCGTTCAGTTGGACGGTGTTTTTGTTCGCCAGTGTTTTGACGCGGGAGTTCGGACATGTGCGCGTCTCCATCGTGGTGGACGCCTTGCCCGGCCTGCCCAGGCACCTGCTTGAACGGGGCAGCGTGATACTGATTCTGCTGTTTGGCGGATTGATGTTGTGGGCTGGCTGGCAATTCACCGCCTTTACCGCGCACCAGGTGTCACCGGCGCTGCGCTATCCTTTGTGGCTGCAAGGTGCGGCGGTGCCGGCGAGCGGCGCCTTGATCGTCTTCCATGCCCTGGTGTTGCTGTTCCGACCCGGGCAGCTTGGTGAACACGGAGGCGCCGTCGATGAGTGAGATTGGCGTTGTTCTGATTGTCGGGCTGTTCGTCCTGTTGCTGCTGGGGGTTCCCATCGCCTTTACCCTGGGCCTGCTCACCGCCGTGGGTATCTGGATGGCCGACTACAATCCGATGATCCTGGCCCAGCGCCTGATCGCGGGTAGCACCATCACCAGCCTGTTGGCGATCCCCGGTTTTATCCTGGTGGGGGATCTGATGAGCGCGGGTGGGCTGTCCAAACGTCTGGTCAGGGTGGCCTCGGTCTGTTTTGGCCACTTAACCGGCGGGCTTTCCATGTCCACCGTGGCGGCGGGTACGTTTTTTGGCGCCATTACCGGATCCGCGCCGGCCACCACCGCCGCTGTTGGATCGGTGATGATCGACGAACTGGAAAAACGCGGCTATTCACGGGGCTACGGCGCGGCGCTGTCCACTTCCATCGGGCCGCTGGGGCAAATGATCCCGCCCTCCATTCCCATGATTATCTGGGGGGTGCTGGCGGAAGAGTCGATCTCCAAGCTGTTTCTGGCGGGGGTGGTTCCCGGCTTGATCGCGGCGGCGGGGTTCTGTGTTGTCAGTTATGTCTATGCCCGGCGCCTGGGTATCACCAGGGAGAAGCGCCCCGGTGTCCGGGAGATCCTAGCGGCGATACGTGAAGGGATATGGGCGTTGTTGGCGCCGGTGGTGATCCTCGGAGGTATTTACGGGAGCGTGTTTACCCCCACCGAGGCGGCCATGGTGGGCGCCTTGTACAGCCTCGTCATTGGCCTGTTCATTTATAAGGATCTGCAATGGAAATCGCTGATCCCGTTGTTCATAAAGTCGATGCGTACCACCACGGTGATCATGTTCATTATCGTGGTGGCTTACGGCTTTGCCTGGATCATCGCCAGTGAGCAGATTCCCTCGCAGGTCACGCAAGTACTGCTGAGCATTACATCGAACCCGTTCCTGATCCTGCTGTTGCTGAACATCATGTTGCTGGTGCTCGGCGCGGTCATGGACACCGTGTCCGCGATGGTCATCCTCAGCGGGGTTCTGACCGCGGTGGGTACCCAGGTGGGCCTGGATCCGGTTCAACTGGGTGCCATGGTGGTGATCAATTTCGCCGTGGGCATGATCACCCCTCCGCTGGGCTATTCCCTGTTCGTCGCCTCCACCATCAGTGGTTTGAGTATTGAGAAAGTGGCCCGCAATCTTTGGCCGTTCTTCCTGGTCCTCATTGGCGTGGTGGCACTGACCGCCTATGTGCCGGCGGTGACGCTTTGGCTTCCGGGCCTGTTGGGCTAGGAGATGGTATGACCGTGAATCAGAAACCGACGTCCGGGATCAGTGAGCCGACGATCCCGGGACCGCACCCGGCGCCAAGCAAGCCCCTGAGCGCCTTGCCCCGGGGAGCGTGTGATACCCACGCCCATCTGTTTGGGCCGCAAAGTCGCTACCCGTATCAGCCCAATCGCAGTTACACACCGCCGGACGCTTCCGAGGAAGCCTATCGGGATCTGTTGTATACCCTGGGCTTTCAGCGCGCGGTGCTGGTGCAACCCAGTGTGTACGGCACCGATAACCGGCGCATGCTGGATGCACTGGCCCGTCGGCGCGCTGACGATGATATCCAATGGCGTGGTATCGCCGTGGTGGATAACCGCATCAGCGACGCCGAGCTCGAGCGGATGCATGAGGCCGGGGTACGCGGGGTGCGTGTCAATCTGGTATTTCCCGGCGGCCTGACGTTCGCGGACGTTGAACTGCTGTCCCGGCGAATCGCCGGTCTGGGATGGCATGTTCAGTTGCTGGTGGACGTATCGCGCTTCGAACGGCTGGTCGAGCGCCTGGACCGGCTGCCCACCGACAGCGTGGTCGACCACATGGGCCATATTCCCACCCACCGGGGAATCGAACATCCCGGATTCCGGGCTCTTCTGGAGTTGCTGCAAGGTGGGCGCACCTGGGTGAAGCTCACCGGACCGAACCGCATTACCGCCCTGGAGCACGCGCCGTTTCACGATGTGGACCCGTTCTTTTCCACGCTGTTGGAGGCTCGGGCGGATCGCTGCCTGTTCGGGACGGATTGGCCTCACGTGCAACTGCCAGGGCCAATCCCGGACGATGGGGATCTGGTCAATGAGTTTCTGCGCCTGGTTCCGGACCCGTCGATCAGAAAACAGGTGCTGACCGATAACCCCGCCCGTCTTTACCAGTTCGACGGCTGAGCCGGGAAGCGCGGGGCTTCCCGCACTTCCTGGCCGTCCCGGGGCGGTCAGTCTTCCAGGGCGAAACGCAGCCCGGCGTTCTGTTCCAGGCGGCGGATCAGCTTGTCGCCCATGGCCGGCGCCGTGGTCCAGATGCCGCCGGGGGTGTCGGTGGCGTCCCGCAGCAGACACAGGGCGCTCTCGGTG
>Ga0208179_1001618_pt1 | contig 11302 bp, 15 predicted proteins | sample Malvired_Geostar_FD_184238 | JGI IMG/M metagenome (GOLD analysis project Ga0208179, IMG submission 184238) | Marine viral communities from the Global Malaspina Expedition - Malaspina viral metaG DeepMed_Geostar (SPAdes) (version 2) | ecosystem: Environmental > Aquatic > Marine > Oceanic | place...
TCCAGATAGCGTAAGGAGCCTTTCCTTATGGCTGCAACATGGGGCACTAATGTTTGGGGAGCCAATTCTTGGCAATCTGAAACAGTCACAGTTACATTAACCGGCGTATCAGCAACTTCATCAGTTGGAAGCGTTACAGCTTACCAAACTCAAGGATGGGGTAGTGATTACTGGGGTTATGAAAATTGGGGCGAATCAGCAATTACGGTTTCACTTACAGGCGTTTCAGCAACTACAACTTTAGGAACCGTTGATGCTTATGTTCAACCTGGTTGGGGTACTCTTGAATGGGGGTATAATGGCTGGGGATCTGTTGACGAAGCCATCGTTAGGCCAAGTGGAGTCTCAGCAACTACAAGTGTAGGAGCAATTACACCAGCCGATGTCATGGGACTCACAGGAGTCTCAGCTACTACTTCTTTAGGAACCGTTACAGCAGTTGCGGATGTAACAGTCTCTTTAACAGGAGTTTCAGCAACTACTGCCGATGGTTCATTAAATATAATAATTGGAGTTCCTTTAACGGGAGTTTCAGCTACTACATCTTTAGGAACCGTTACTGCTGTTGCTGATGTAACAGCTTCTTTAACAGGAGTTTCAGCAACAACTGCTCTCGGAGATATTACAGTTACTTCTAATCCAACCGTTCAACCTGCTGGAGTTTCAGCAACAACCAGTGTAGGAGCTTTAGATCCTGCCGATGTAATGGGATTAACAGGAGTTTCAGCTACTACGGCTGTTGGCTCTTTAAGTTTAGTAATTGATGTTACTGTAAGTCCTACTGGCCAATCAGCAACTATTAGTCTAGGAAATCTTGGAATTCAACATTATCAAGATATTGACACAGGATCAAATACGTCGTATACAAATGTTGCAACTGGATCAAATACCAGTTATAGTGAAGCAGCTTAAGGAGATTTATGGCATCAACATACACAGGTTTAGGTACCCAATTAATGGCGACTGGCGAAAACGCTGGTACATGGGGAACTAAAACTAATACAAATTTAAATATTATAGAACAGATCGCTGGCGGTTATATCGAAGTAGATATAAATGGCGGAGCTCAAACAACAACTCTAGCAGTATCAGACGGAGCAACTGGAGCCGCTCTTGCACATAGAGTTATAAAATTCACAGGAGCTATCACAGGAGATCAAATTGTAACGATTCCTTTAGATGTTCAAACTTTTTACTTTATAGACAATGGAACAACTGGTGCATATACAGTTCAATTTAAATATGTGACTGGTTCAGGTGGCACGGTTACATGGGCAACTACTGATAAAGGAAATAAAATTATTTACGCAGCGGCCAATGATGCAACTAATCCTGATATTGTTGACTTTGGAATGGGAACTGTAACTCTTACAGGCACAGAAACTTTAACAAACAAAACTTTAACTTCACCAAAAATTGGAACATCTATTTTAGATACTAATGGACTTGAACTAGCTCTTTTAACAGCAACAGGAACTGCGGTAAATGAATTCACGATAGCTAATGCAGCAACAGGTGCTGGACCAACTTTGTCTGCAACAGGTGGTGACACTAATGTTGATATTAATATTACACCAAAGGCATCAGGAAAAATTGCCCTTGATGGAATAAAATGGCCTAATGCTGATGGAAGTGCAGATCAAATTATGACTACGAACGGATCTGGAGTTTTAAGTTTCGTAGATAATTCAGGAGGAACAGAATGGCAAGCTGTTGACACGACAACTTTTACAGCCGTGGCAGGAGAAGGATATTTTTGTAATACGACTTCGGGTGCTTTTACAGCTACCCTTCCAGCTTCTCCTTCTTTAGGAGATGAAGTTTCCTTTATTGATTATGCAGCAACATTTGATTCAAATAACCTAACTGTTGGAAGAAATTCAGAACCGATTCAAGGAGTAGCCGCTGATTTAACGGTGGCAGTAGAACGTGCGGCTTTTACTTTAGTTTATACGGATGGAACACAAGGCTGGCTATTGAAGGATAAATAATTATGGCTGATTATAAAGGCATACAGGGATATATGGTTCAAAGTTTATCATCGGATCCAGGAACTATTTCAGAGGTTCTTGGGCAAGTCTGGTATAATTCTAGTAGCAATGTTTGGAAAGTAGCAATCCAAGGTGATGGAGCATGGGCTTCAGGAGGAGATCTAGTTAATGCGAGAAAACATCCTGCAGGTGCTGGAGCAAGTTCAAGTTCAGGACTAATTTATGGGGGTTCTCCTTATAGTAAAAATAGTGAATCGTACGATGGTACAACATGGACAGAAGGAAATAATCTGAATACAGGAAGAAATGGACCCGGAGGTGCTGGAATAGCAACAGCCGCTCTCTCCATCTCAGGATCAATAGGCCCAGGACAACCTGGAACACCTAAGACTGAAGACTATGACGGAACATGTTGGACAGAACTTAATAATTTATCACAAACAGGACGTGGTGGTGGTGTAGGCATAGGAACTGCAACCGCAGGTATGTATGTAGGAGGAGGAATTCCTTACGGTGTTAGTGCTCTGACATGGGCTGAACATTATAATGGAACTTGTTGGTCGGAAGGTGCTGATCTAAATACTGGACGGGGTGCTCGTCCAGGAGGAGCAGGTATAGAAACGGCCTGTATACTTATGACTGGGAGTAATCCAACTATAGTCATAGACAACTGTGAAGAATATAATGGTACAAGTTGGGCCGAAGTAAGTGATGTAAACACCAAAAGAGGTTATACATGGGGAATTGGTACGTCTCAAACATCTTGTTTAATTGCGGGAGGGGATGCTGGATCTCCACCATCGCCATCAACTCATGGTAAGACTGAAACTTACGATGGAACATCTTTTACAGAAGCAGCCACTTTAGGAACACCACGTGGTGATGAAGGAGGAGGAGGTACCGGGACAGACGGATTTATTTCCGGTGGAAATCTTTTTCCAGGAACCGGAAATGAAACAGAAGAATGGGCAGATCCTGTTATTGCAGCGAAAACCCTAACAACAAGTTAAAAATGAATTAAAAGGAGAAAACTATGGCAAATATATATTGTACAGCAACTAACACAGGGAAGAACTTCTATACGCATCAAGATCGTAATGATTTCTATTTGTCTGGTCGCCATAGCAATGTTTGGGTTGTGGGTGATAATAGTAAAGGATCGGCTTGGATCAACAGAGTAAGTGGTACCCACAAAACAAAAGAGGAAGCACAGGCAATTGTTGATGCTAATATTGAAGAAGGTCAAGCTGTTTGGGATGCTGCATCTGCAGACGAAAGGTTTTTACTAATTAGTCGACCCGAAAAATATACACTACCATAGGAATTAACAATGAGTACATATAAAGGTATTAGAGGTTTCAAGATTCCGAGTCTAGCTTCGGATCCTTCAACTCTTGTAACAGGGCTAATTTGGTATAATACTACTAGTGCCACTTTAAAATTTTATAATGGAAGTTCAACTCAAACAGTAACAATGAGCTAATGGCAGATTATATAGACATAAGAGGAATAGCAATACAAGTACTTTCGTCTGATCCGTCTAATCCTGTAGAAGGACAAATCTGGTACAATACAACAAGCAACACTCTCAAGGGGTATAACGGCACTTCAAATGTAACCTTTACATCTTCGTAAAAATAATTTATAATAGAGAAAGAATGGATAAAGATAAAAGAAATATTCAACAACACGCTGATAAGGAAGTCAAACACCTTATGGTTTTACTCGATAGATCTCAGGCGTCTGCATTTAAAAAGATGGTCCCTGAACTTCAGGACAATTGGGCCAAGAAACAAATGTTTAGAACCGAAACCGAAATGCGTTTCTCCGTTTTATCCGACAGTAAATATGGAAGCAATGCTGCTAAGTATTGGCAATCGGTTCGAGAACAGAATAGCCATTTTGAAAACCTGATGCGTCTGTCGTTTGATTATCGTAAGAATGATGTTGAGATTAAAAAAATTCAAAGAGATATTAAAAAAGAAAAAGACTCCTTAGAAAAAGAATTCAAACAAATAGAACTTGAAGAAAAGCTTTTTGGTCGAGCTAATATGGAACTGACGGCTAAAGCTCGAATGAAAGAAATTTCAACCTGGTCCAAGCTTAAAAAAGAATTCAACGACGGCGAGTTTGATGATCAAGATGTTAATACCCATCAAGTTGAATCGTATCTGCATCGACTAGAACAGCAAAAATTAACCTTGACAGCTGGATCTTCACAACCTGAAGTGTTCAATGTACTCGGTCAACTGGAAACTTTAAAACGTGTCAAAAAATCAGGAGAACTAAAGTATGATGGTGCCGATCGAAAAACTATTTCTAAGAAACCAAAATCTACGAAAAAATCCTCATAATCAAAGAGAAAGCCCTTTTTATAAAAGAGTAAGAGACTCTATGAAGAAAAGAGGAATGGTTAATCCTTTACTTTGTATCCAGGAAGAGGATCGTTATAAATGTTGCATTGGAAACAATCGTTATCTTGCTGCTCTCGAACTAGGCATCAAAGAAGTCCCTGTTAAAATTGTTACAAGTGAAGTGCCTAAAGATTTAATGGCAGCTACAGAAGATTATATTCCTACTGAAATTGAAGGTTATCCCCCTCGTCGAAGGGCATATGAAGCCAGTAAAAAATAAGAAGATTTTTTTTCTTGCCGGGTTTCCTCGTGCTGGAAATACTCTGCTTACTTCTATTCTTAATCAAAATCCTGATATTGCATGTACTCCTAACAGTATTGTTTTAGAAATTTATAAACGACTTTTTTTTATTAAAAAAGAAGATGTTTTTCTCAATTATCCCGATGAAAGATCGTTGGATAATGTGATGGATGAAGTTTACAACCTTTATTATAAAGATTGGAACTATAAATATATTATTGATCGTACTCCCGCAGGAACTCCAGGCAATTTAATATTATTAAAAAAGCATCTTAAACAGGAAGTTAAAATTATTTTTCTCGTGAGACCTATTTTAGAAGTCTTAGCTTCTTGGATAACCTGGTCTTTGAAAACTCCTGATAGTTTTATTCGAAAAGATACTAAGAATCCTACTGAAGCTTGTCATTATTTAATGAGAGACGACGGTCAAATCATGAAAGAAATGAGATGCATGCAGAATTTATTAAAGCCGGAGAACAAACACCATGTTCATTTTATCGATTATAAAGAGATCGTTGCAAAATCTACAGCTACGATGAAAGGGATTTATAAATTTTTCGATATTCCACCTTTTAAACATCGTTTTATTGATCTAGATCAAATAAAAGTTAATGGATTAGGTTATGATGATACGATTATGGGAAAAGGAATGCACACGATTAAAACAAAAAAATTGATTAAAAGCACTACGGATGTTAATATCCTTTCTTCAGAAATTATAAAGAAATATGGAGATATTAAATTTATATGAACTTTGATTTTGTATTCCTGGGACAATCGGTTTTAAAATATGAAGTACCCCTTGAAATCTTTGTTGGGCTTAATGAACTTTACGAAACAAAAAAGAAAGACCTGCCGAATGCCAACAAGCAATTAGCAGGAAAAATCCCTGACGAAGTCTCCCTATTCTATGATGGTCAAAACACAAGCAAAATGCATCGCCATAGTTTTGTTTCTGAAGATGTTTTAAAATGGTTCTATTCTATTTTTGATCATTATTTAAAATGGAATAAAATTAAAACGTATCAAATGAATATTAGTTCAATCTGGGTTAATGAAATGAAAGCAGGAGACTATAATCCGATTCATACTCATAAAGGAACTATTTTCACGGGACTTTCTTCCGTGATGATTCTTAAACTTCCTAAAGACTATGGACCTGAACTTACGCGTCCCGAGCAACCTATGAATGGACGGCTTCAAATATTAGGAAATGTTGCAGGACAATTTGCTTATACCGCTTATTCTCCAGACGTAAAGATTGGAGATTTTTTTGTCTTTCCTTATGATATACGTCATGTCGTTTATCCTTTCACCAATAAAAAAGCCAAGCGAAGAACACTCGTCTGTAATGTCGATGTTGCTTATGACCCTACAGCTATAAGGACGGTTGAATGATCACAGAACCGAAATGGAAATCTTTACTAGCTAATACAGTGGAACCTATTTTTACTCCTTCTCAATGCCAGGATATTATTAATGTAGGTCATCAGCAAAAATCTGAAGATGCTAAAGTAGGAAGTAAAAAAGGCATTAGAGAAGGAAAATATGATACTAAAATGCGCATCACGACCATCAGCTGGATTCCTTTTAAAGTGATGCCAGACATGTATAAAAGGATTGAACGTTCGATGAAGCAAGTCAATGGAAATCATTTTGGTTATGAAGGAATGCAACTTACCGAACTTGCTCAATTTACCGAGTATCCTAAAGGAGGATTTTATGACTGGCATATCGATGCTGAGATTAATTGTCAAAATGAACCTCCGGTTCGAAAAATATCCATGACTATCTTGCTTTCTGATGCTTCTGAATTTGAAGGAGGAGATCTAGAATTTATGACAGAAGGCAATAAACCCCCTCAACTTATACAAGGACAGGCCATTTTCTTTTGTAGTTTAATCCGTCATCGAGTGAACAAAGTTAAGAAAGGTATTAGACGATCGTTGGTGATGTGGTTCGGAGGACCCCCGTTTAAATGAACCGTGAAATTTTATTCCCGACTCCTATCTATTTTAAAATGGTTAAGGATCATCAAAAACTAAATAAGTATTTATTTCCTCTCCTTAAAGCCTGGAGTAAAAAAGATAAGAGCGAAGAAAAAACCAATGCGGGTGGAGGATGGCACAGTCCAACAGACATGAATAAGAAAAAGGAATATGACCTTTTAACTGATGAACTTTTCACCATGCAAGATGAAATTTATAAAGATTACGGCATGGAGCCTAAACCTGGATTAGGTAATATGTGGGCCAATATTAATTATCCAGGATCCTATAACAAACAACATATGCATCCTAATTCTCAATGGTCTGGTGTTTACTATGTGAAAGCTCCTAAGAAGTCAGGACATTTATTTGTTGAAGACCCTCGTCCGGGTCCCAATATTATACTACCTCGAAGAGTTAAAGGTATCCCTAGAGCCTTATGGCGCGTTGTGATCTATCCAGCTATCGAAGGACAGATGATTATGTTTCCAGCGTGGTTGCCTCATGGTGTTCAAATAAATGAGTCTACTGCAAAAGGAGAAAAAGGTTGGCGTGTATCGGTTTCGTTTAATTTTATCCAGGTAGGTAAAGATGGGTGACACAGTTAAAGTCTATCAAAATTTTTTAGATCCTAATCTAATCAAGCAGATTAAGGAGCATGCTAAGAAACAATCCATGAATAATGTATGGAGAAGTAGCTACTCATGGCCAGAATCACTTCGCCGTTTTACTTCTCCTGTTCTAATTATGAACCTTGACTCCTTTCAGATAGCCCTTCAAGATCGATATCGAAAACTTAAAAAAGAATGGAGGAATATAGAAATTCACATGCCTAAATTTTACGCATGGCCTCCCGGCAGTTATATTTCTTGGCATACCGATCAAGACTATGAATTTGCATCATTTATTTATTTAAATGAAAAATGGGACATAAATCATGGAGGACTTTTTTTATACAATAGTAAAAAAAGAATAATTGGAGTTCCTCCAGTCTATAATCAATGTATTCTTAGCGATCATGGAGTTCCTCATACTATTAGTCGTACAACGCCGGATGCTCCAATCAGAATGACAGTTCAAATTTTTGGAAAAATAAAAGAAAAAGTAGGATGAGTTTTAAATCAAAAAAATATCAAGTGATTCGACAGGCTCTTTCCAAAGAGCTCGCTAACTTTATCTTCAATTATATGATGCTACAACGAGATGCTGTAGATTTCATGATGAAAAATAATAGAGTAAATCCAGCCAATCCTTTTATAGGCCATCGAGTCGGTAAACAGGTTCCCGGTTGTTATACTACATATGCAGACTGGGTCATGGAGACTTTATTAATGTATATGATCCCTATCATGAAGGCTAAAACAGGAATGGAACTGGTCCCAACATACTCTTACACACGCCTCTATGAAAAAGGAAATAAACTAAGAAGACATAAAGATAGAGATAGTTGCGAGGTTTCCACCACTCTTCATCTAGGTGGTGACGAATGGCCTATTTTTCTTGATCCATCTGGAGCCGATTTTGTCATTGATGTACTTAAAGAGATTCATAAACCTGGAGCTCCAAAAGGGGTTCGTGTAGATCTTAAAGTAGGAGACATGCTCATTTATTCTGGCTGCGACCTAGAGCACTGGCGTGAACCTTTTCAAGGCAACGTCTGCTCTCAAGTCTTCTTGCATTATAACCATGCCAACGGTCCCTTTGCTAAAACTAATCTCTTTGATAAAAGGCCTATGTTAGGTATTCCGAAGATAGATAAGTAAAAATATGATTTATTCATATGAACATTTTTTTACCCCTGAGAAATGTCAACACTTCATAAATAGACATTCTGAATTATTCAATCCTGACCACGATAAAAGAACTTTTTACCACAGGAAAACTGAAGTGGTTTTACTTTCTAGTTATTTGATATATGAGTCAAAAAAATTAAATGGTCGTCTTAATTTTACAATTAAAAATATAGACGAAAAAGCATTCATAAATTATTTTCAAATAGTCAAATGGCCCGTGAAAGAATCACAACCACCCCATAGAGATTTTGATTATCATCCTTACACAAGCATTATATATTTAAATGATAATTTTAAAGGTGGAGAAACCATTGTTGAAGAGACTGTTATAAAACCTAAACAAGGATTAATGATATTATTTAGGGGAGATAAAAAGACTCATTCTGTAAATAAAATTAAGAAAGGAACTAGATATACCATTCCTTGTTGGTATACTAATTGATGGCTCTGGTTCGGGTGACCTTAGGGGGTAAACGTTTGGGGTATGTCAGGAATAATAAAGCAGGATCAACAACCATTATTAATTATCTTGGTCAGCTTCTCTGGAATGAGAAACCAACCTGGTACAGTGGTACCAATGTTCAAGATTATTGTGGCAAAGATTCCTACATTGGACGTGAGAAAGGTTTTGAATCCTATCATAAAGAACTAAAAGAATGTGAGATTAGAATTGCTGTCTACCGTGATCCTATTGAAAAAATTATAAGTGGTTTTTATTATTGCCAGGAACACTATCCTCATCTTAACAACTTGGATCATTTCCTTCAGACTTATAAAGCACGGTTAAAAAATAATTACATCAGAATTCATTGTCGAACGAACACGGATATGTTGGGCCCTGATCCACGGATCTATACCCATGTTTGGAATATGAATGAGATAGATACCAAGCTTCTTCCGTTCCTGGAACAATTAGGAGGGGGAAAGATTCAAAAAACAAGACTCAGGGAACATCCTGGTAGAGTCATTACTGAAGCACAAGAAACAAAAGCCAAAGAAGTGATGGCTATTGATTATAAAAACGGTTGGTGTAAGTAGTTGATCTCACCAAAAATATAGTATATTTGTAATAGAAACGGATTTCTATGCTACAAAAGATAAATTTTCTACCTGGATTCAATAAACAAATAACCGCCACCACTGCTGAAGGACAATGGATTGATGGCGATTATGTACGTTTTCGTTACGAAACACCTGAAAAAATAGGGGGTTGGTCCGAACTTGGAGAGAGTTCTTTAACGGGGGTTGCCCGTGCCCAACACCATTTTCTTGATGATGAAGGAGTTAAGTACGCAGCCATAGGCACTAATCGTATTCTCTATGTTTATTCGGGAGGTATTTTCTACGACATTCATCCTATTAAAAGTACAAGTACGTTAACCAGTGCGTTTACCACAACCAATGGATCGGCTGCAGTTAAGATAACTTTTGGGAGTTCTCATAATATTGATGCAGGTGATATTGTCTATCTCGACAGTTTTACGACCATTACCAATTCAGATTATGTGGCCGCTGATTTTAATGATGTAAAATTCATGGTGACAACGAAAGACAGTGCTACGCAAATTACTATTACAATGGATTCAGCAGAAACAGGATCGGGTGCCACTTTATCGGGTGGTATTCGAGTTCAACATTATTATCCCGTAGGACCCGCACAACAACTCGGTGCTTATGGATGGGGTATTGGTCAATATAGTGGTACCGTTTCAGGAGAAGTCTCTACGACTTTAAATGGAGCCATTACCGATGCCGCTGCAACCACTGGCATTACGCTAACAGACAGTAGTTCTTTTCCTTCGTCAGGAACTTCTTATGTTCAAATTGGAACAGAAGAAATTTCTTATACAGGCATTAGTAATGATGTATTAACGGGTGTCACGAGGGGCGTTCGAAATACGACGGCCGCTACGCATTCCGATGGTGCAACCATTACCAATACCACCGACTATGTTGGATGGGGCGAAGCTGCATCTGGAGATAAAGTCTTTGAGCCTGGACTGTGGTCCTTGGCTAATTACGGAACTAAACTGATTGCTTTGATTTATAACGCTGAATGTTTTGAATGGGATGCTTCCATAGCGGCAGCGACTTCTACGCGTGCCACTATTCTTTCAGGAGCACCAACGGCTTCACGGGATATGCTCATTTCGGCACCCGATAGACACATTGTCTTTTTAGGCACAGAAACAACGATTGGAACCTCATCAACTCAAGATGAGATGTATATTCGATGGTCCGATCAGGAAGATCTGAATACCTATGCTCCAACCGCAACCAACACGGCAGGCACACAAAGACTCGCCGATGGTTCCAAGATCATGGGAAGTTTAAGAGGTCGTAATGCAATTTATATCTGGACCGATACCTCACTCTTTATTATGAGATTTGTGGGTCAACCTTTTACTTTTGCTTTTGAACAAGTGGGAACGAATTGCGGACTTATCGGTATGAACGCCGCTTTGGAAGTCGATGGTTCGGCTTACTGGATGTCGGAAAATGGTTTCTTCAGGTACACGGGTAAACTGGAATCTATGATCTGTCTGGTGGAAGACTATGTTTACGATGATATTAATACTACGTCCAACCAACTTATTAATGCCGGTTTGAATAATCTCTTTGGAGAAGTGATATGGTTTTATTGCACTAATGGTTCAAATGTTATTAACCGAATGGTCACTTATAACTATATCGATTCCTCTCCACAACGGCCTATCTGGACAACAGGAAGTTTGAACCGAACGACCTGGACTGATTCGGCTGTCTTCGGCAAACCATATGCAACGCATTATGATGCCGACACCGATACCTCTTACGATGTAACAGGAAACACGGATGGCATTACAACTTTTTACGAACAGGAAACAGGAAACGA
>Ga0208179_1001619_pt1 | contig 11301 bp, 13 predicted proteins | sample Malvired_Geostar_FD_184238 | JGI IMG/M metagenome (GOLD analysis project Ga0208179, IMG submission 184238) | Marine viral communities from the Global Malaspina Expedition - Malaspina viral metaG DeepMed_Geostar (SPAdes) (version 2) | ecosystem: Environmental > Aquatic > Marine > Oceanic | place...
GAGGGTTCGCTACAGAGATGGATTCTCTAATAAGGCGGCTGATGAAAATAATAGGGATAGAGACGCAGAAGCTGGTGTAATGAGGGAATTTGAGCAGTACGGTGATGGTGTAATAATACATACAGGGAAAAACTGGGCAAAGTTGCTTGGAGTTAGGGTTCTAAACCCAGACAGATGGTATGAAAATGACTTAGACTTTGAAAAGAGTCCAATCGATAGGCAACTGTTTGAAGTGTTGAAAAATACGTCCCCTAAGCTCTCAAGTCCCATAGCTAACAGTCAGAAGGTAGATATGGGTAAAGGAGTTACATTAACTGAGGAAGAGTGTCACAGAATATCTGGAGAATGTGAAGTTCAGACAGGACAAGGTTGGGAAGAGTATCCCCCTACTGTTGTATCTAGCCTTGAGACTAGTTCAGCGTTCAATGATCTGCTACAGAAATATGACAGTATGACACACTTAGCTGACGTAGCAATAGGTCTAATCGACGAACAGTATCATAGGAAGCTTCAAGAGACGTTCGACGCTATAATCAAGGGTTCTGCCCCGGAAAGGAAACGAGATGATAGTAACATTAAGTAAAGAGGCCAGAGAAGCCGCTGCACAGAGAGCTTTGGATTGGGACCCATCTGTTTTCTGTAAGCATAACTGGTTCTCAATTACAATGTTCAGTTTTGAGGCAGAGGAATTATACGAAGGACCTACAGAGGATGGGTGACCTGCCATAGTTGCTGCTGTCGTTGACAGTATTAGTCCTCAGCAGGCTTTTGATGCTCTAGATCATTTGTACCCTAGCTACGTTACAGCTATAGACAAAAGAAAAAATATGGAAGTTGCAACCACATTTAGGAGTAACAACGATGCCACGAGTGGATCGGACTCCACCGAAGCTGAAACCCTATAAGTTTCATGGGATGCTTCTGGAGGTAGGAGATAAGAATTCAACAACAGACTGTCTATGGTGTGGAGGATCAGATAAGTTAGCTATTCTCAATGAGACTGGAGTCTGGAACTGTCTTTCCTGTGGGGAGAAGGGAAATGTCTATTCCATCCTCAGCAGGATTCTGTCGTTGAGTATAGGCAAGACTGAGAACTATGAAGAACTGTTGACGCATCGTGGTTTGCTATTTCCTGAGAGTCTGATCCAATGGGAAATCTGTAAATCGTATCTGAATGGCTTCTGGCTGGTTCCTGGATACAATGTAGATGGTAGACTAACTCAGGTGTACCGCTATCAGAGTCTGAATGGAACTATGAAGCTACTAGCTACTCCAGAACTGCCTCACCAGTTGTTTGGGGTGCCTCTGTATGATTCCACTAAACCTCAGACGTATATCTGTGAAGGTCCCTGGGATGGTCTAGCTCTATGGGAGCTGGTATCGGGAGAAGCCAATGTAATAGCTGTACCTGGAGCAAATGTATTCAAACCCGACTGGTCTAAGCTTTTCGTAGACTCTGATGTCACGATTCTGTTTGATAATGATCATCCAAGGAATGATAAGCCAGGAGCAGGGATAATCGGAGCGGAGAAGGTTACGGGACTCCTGGCTGGGGCAACTTCTGTAACGTACCTGAACTGGGGAGAGAAAGGTTATGACCCTAGGCTACCTAGCGGCTATGACCTTAGAGACAGCCTGAGTGGACGCGATCTAAGCTCCCGCAGGGAGGCCTTAGGGGAAATCCTCGCGAAAGTCGAAGAAGTCCCGGAGAAGTGGAGCAGGGCTGCCGAGGATAGGTCTACGGGAGAGGATCAGACCCCGAAATTAGAGTGCCAGGAGTGTAGCGACTATCGAACTATGATCAGAGCCTGGAGAAAAGCTATGAAGTGGACTCCGGGTCTAGATCATGCTCTGACAGCTATGCTAGCTTCAGTAGCCTCAACGAAGGTTGTAGGAGACCAGCTATGGTTGAAGATTATCGGTCCAGCAGGTTGCGGAAAGACGACAGTTGCTCAAGGGATCTCTGTAGCCAGGAATTTTGTAAGCACTAGAGATACTCTGAGGGGATTTACATCTGGATGGAAGGATGAGAATGGAGAAGTTTGCGACTTGGCTTCTGAGATTGATGGTAAGACTATGATGACTATGGATGGAGATACTCTGATACAATCTCCTGGCCTGCCTATAATCCTGTCAGAGGCTCGCAGGTTATATGATGGTTATCTGAATTCCCACTTTAAGAACAGGACAGGTAAGGACATTTTTCATCATAGGTTCACTTGGGTCATTCTTGGTACTTCATCTCTAAGGTTTATGGATGCTAGTGAACTTGGAGAAAGGTTCCTTGATGTTGTGATTATGGAAGGGATTGATGATGAGTTGGAGGATGAGATTCTCTGGAGGGTAGCTAATAGAGTTGATAGAGCTATGAGTCAGGACGGTAGTAGTGACACTACAAGCACGCATGAGCCTGCCCTGGCTTTGGCTATGTCATTAACTGGAGGCTATGTAGAGTGGCTCAGGAAGAATGCGAGTAACTTACTAACAGTAACAGAGACTCCGGAGTGGGTGTTGAGGAAGATGACTCGATTTGGGAAGTTCGTTGCCTTCATGAGAGCCAGGCCTAGTGATAAGCAGGAGGAGAATGCTGAGAGAGAGTTTGCGGCTCGTCTCGTGTCTCAACTCCTGAGGCTATCTAAGTGCTTAGCCATAGTTCTCAATCGAGCTGAAGTTGACGAAGAGGTTGTTCGGAGGACTAGACAGGTTGCTCTAGATACTTCAAGGGGAAATACTCTTGAGATCGTTTCCCAGCTAGCAGCCGTTGGGATTATGGGAAGTGAGACTAGGCCTATAGCCATAGCAGTCCACCAGGGTCCAGAGAGAACGACTAAGCTGCTTAGGTTTTTAGGAAAGATTGGAGTTGTAGAATCTTTCAAACCTATCGGTAAGCGAGGGATGGCTCAGAAAGTTCGCTGGAGGCTAACAGAGAAGATGGTATCTCTGAGGAGCGAGTTATTTGAAGATTGAGACTCTACCTATAACCTTACCCTAAAGGGTTAGGGGTAGGGAATCTCTCGACATTAAATATACTAGGTTCTTATTTTGAAGTAAAGGGAAGACCGATGGCTGGGAAAATCTATCCAGGAACTGACGAGAAAATAGCTCTATTCCAGAGTCGAATAGCTGAAGGAGCTGATAGGGAATTTGTTTCTATCTTCCATGAAGGTGATGTTACGACTCTAGATGAGGAGAGTGATGAATGCGTAGTACCAACTAGAATTATTCAATCCCAGAGTAGGGGTCGGGGTAACAGGCCCATTACGTTGGTAGAGTTCGTTATCATATTCCTATGGAGGGCAAGTAGAGAGTGTGAAGTTAAGGGTGTAGCAGCTATCATGACGCAGGACGTCATTAGCAATCTCGAATCTCGAATGTTCAGAAACAATGGAGACAATAGTTATGGACCACCAGCTAATCGAGAGTTTGAAGACTACAGCTACGATCTTGAAACAGAGGGGTTTGAGAACTCACTCTAGTTTCATTGATCAGGCTATAAAGTTACTTGAGAGGTTAGATAGTGAAGAGGCTGATAATCCTGAGCTTCTAGCTTTACGCATTCAGGTGAGTAATCTTCAGAGTGACTGTAATAATGCACTGAATAGGAACGTTCTGCTTGAAACAGATATCCTTGAGAAGGAGGAATGTATTGAGAGCCTTAACGCGAAATTGGGGGAGAACTGATGAATGTGATAACATGGGTCATGGGTGTTTACCCTGTGATTTTGATTGAGAGCTACTAAGTAGTGGGGAAGGAGCTAGGAAAGCTATGAGTTCATCAATTGTAAAACCAACTAATCGTGGTACAAATGTTGGTAATCTTCCATTGAAACAACAGGTGTTTATTCAAGAGTTACTTGCTAACGATTCATTCAATGGAACTGAAGCTGCAAAAGCTGCTGGATACAATACTCCTTCTCAGACTGCCTACAAGCTTTTGAAGCAGAAAAAGATTCAGAGAGCTATTGGTAAAGCCTTGCAGATTAGGATGGATAGATGTCAGTTGAAAGCTGATGATGTACTTGGTTTGCTAAGGGATATTCTTTTCTTCAATCCTTTAGAGTGGTTTATTCCAGGACCTGAGGGATGGACGATAACTGATCCTAAGAGCCTTCCGGCAGAGATTGGAAGGTTAATTGATGGGATAGAGGTAAGACACAGAGTGTTCCCTGATGGTACTGAGGAGAACTACTTCAAGGTAACATTGATATCCAAATCTACTGCATTGACGCTGGCTATGAGACATTGTGGTATTGACGGAATTGATAAGCAGGAAGTCGTCCACAAGATGGGATGGGATGGGATATTCCAGGCCTGCGAGGAAGACTTAGTGGAGAAGAGGATTCGAGAAGTAGAGAACACTAACCAGGAGCAATAATGTGGGAAGTGATATTAACGCTGAAAAATGGGAAGATGATGGAGAACCTAATTTAGAAAATCTCCTCCAAAGACTCATACGCTTGGGACCAGGACCAAGGGAAGTTATTAAAAAGTCAGTAAATAATCATATGATTAGGGGAACTATCCCTAAGCCAGAAGTTCAGAGGTTAGCCCTACAGACTATTTTGATCTGTATTAAAGAAGCTGAGAATGGGAAGTATGAGCATCTATGGGATAATCTAGGAGAAGCCTCTGAAGACTTTGATAAGCTAGCAGATGCCTATATAGAACTAAGGAGAGTTGCCCGGTTAGCAATAGACAAACTGCTTAGTAGAAAGGAGAATCTTTCCGTTGAGGCAGTAATTGTCATAGGTGATTTACAAAGGGAGATAGATATTAAAGATGAGTATCTGGGATGAGCTAATAGATAGAGAAAGAGGGATCATCTGCCCCTTCAAGCTTAAACAGGCTTGTTGGCCCGATATCTATTTCTATGACAAGCAGAGAGAGTTGATTGAGTCTGTTAGAGACAATGACGAGACAATCTGTGTAGCTGGTAATGAATTGGGTAAAGACTTTACTTCAGCATTCATAGCATTATGGTGGATGAGTTCTAGACGTCCTGCGAGATGCGTAACTTCCAGTGTTCAGTATGGTCAGCTCAACGACGTACTATGGGGAGAGATTAGACAGTTCATTGCTAGAGCTAGGATCAAGCTTCCTCTTCATTACAATCATATGAATATCCGTCAGATTGATGATGATGGAGAACACGTTCCCCTCTGTGAGTTAGTAGGTCAATGCGTAGGACAGAATGAAGCGTTGTTAGGCCGCCATCTGCCTAGGACTGGAACTGATGGGAGTCTACGAGGTCTGCCAAGAACTCTGTTTATTGCAGATGAAGCTAGTGGATTCAGCAATGGCATCTGGGATTTCGTGGATACCTGGGCCCATACGAAGTTGGCAATTGGCAATCCCTGGGAGTGTGAGAACTTCTTTCGTAAGTACGTAGCTGAAGGTGATCTACCAAGAGACCCTAATGATCTGTCTAAGGGATACATACGAAAGATTATTCAGATCAAAGGAGAAGACTCACCTAACGTACGCCTTGGGATAGCCCAGGAAGCTCAAGGAATTGAACCTACTAATGAAATACTTGTGCCAGGTGTACTCGACTATAATACGTACAAGCTTCGTAGACGTCTCTGGAATAAGATAAAGCAGACAATTGGGATCGATGCTGAGTTCTATGAAGGAGCTGAACTCAAGATGTTTCCAATATCCTGGTTGCTACTTGCTAACCAGCAGTTTGAGAAACTCAAGAGGTTTGGAAGAAGAGGTAAGGCAATCGGTATTGACCCAGCTGAAGGAGGAGACAATACTGCCTGGGCTGTTATCGATGAGAAGGGAGTTATCAAGCTAGTAACTCGCCAGACGCCTAACACAACAGATATCGTCAAAGAGACCATTGCATTGATGAGGGAGTATCATGTACCAGCTAGCAAGGTATGCTTTGATATTGGGGGAGGAGGAAAGCAGCACGCTGACTATATGATCGCTCAGGGATTTAGAGTACACACAGTGGCCTTTGGAGAGTCTGTAAAGTTGGAGAAAGTCAGGGGAATGACAACGTTTACTGATAAACTCAATACTGAAGGAGAGAAGCAAGCTTACAAGAATCGTAGAGTTCAGATGTACCATCACTTGAAGCAATTGATGGACCCTGACCTCAACGGAGAAGGTAGGAACTACAAAGGGTTTGCTTTACCTTCTGACCAAAGACTTAGAAATGGTCTCAAGGTTCTCCCTGTACAACTTGATTCTGAAGGAGTGTATAAACTACCTCCCAAACGTAGAGGGCCAGGAGTCCCAAAGGATGTTGTAACTATTGAAGAGATGCTAGGGCATTCACCCGACGAAGCCGATGCTGTTGTTGTAGCCTTGCATGCCTTAACTAGGAAAGACGTGCGGAGCAAAGCAGGAGCTTAGTTATGGAGAGCTATGAAAGTGTTCCGATTGAGTTCGAAGCTATTCCTGAGTTTTTCTCATCTAAGGACATTCTTGATCTAGCAGCTGAGCGAGGTATATCAGCTGATAATCTGGATGTAGGTAGTATGCTTGAGTGTAGGTTCATAGTGAAGATTGGAGATGATCTGTACATCAACTTAGGTAGGCTGGAGATGGACTATGGGCCCCGACCCTGAGCTAGTAGGTCTCAAAGTTGAGTTTGACTGGAAGGCCTACTATTACTCATTTGTAGAGAAGCATGGAGAGCCTGTAGAGTTTCGAGGTAAGCTTCTATTCCGTGATGGATGGACGTATGCCCCGGACTACAAAGGTCCAGAATGGGCTCCTCCTAACGATCTAAAAGAGCTACGAAAGGTTCAGACCTATTACTGGGAGACTCGAATAGCTATCCTAGAAGAGCTGTTAAAGCAGGTGCAGAGAGTAAGCGAAAACCTGATCCAGACGCAGGGTAACAGAAGTTGTCAACTATTGCTGAAGACGAATACAAACCAGTCAGTACAAGTGATTGGGGGAATGTACGATGACAGGATAGAATATCTCTGTGGTGAGATTGAGTTCGCTGAGGTACAAATAGCTAACATCAAGAGTGGTACTCTTGCTATAAGGACAGGATAACGAACCCTAGTCGCTGATCACAGGGCAATGTGCAAAAGCCGGGATAACAGCGTATGAGACCTATAAAGGCTTCGCGGCACTACCGGGACGGCTTGTGATTCAGTGACTTAATATTCAAATGGTAGAATACTATTCGGAAAACCAATTAAGGAGATTACTGATATGGACAATAATGGAGGATTCCCCGATGCTATGGAGCAGATGCAGGCTCGTAGGTTTGACAGGTTCATGTCAGACATTACGACCAATGCAGTTCGCTCGTTGAGAGTGATGACTGGTCAAGCGGATGATGAGCGACGCAACATTAACGATGAGTGTGGATATCCTGAGGACATATCATCAATAACTCCTACAGCCTATAGGGACATGTACCGCCAGTTCTCTATTGCTAATAGAGTCGTGTCCTTGATGCCTCAGCAGTGCTGGCAGGTTTTTCCTACAGTATTTGAAGCCGAGAGTCCTACTGTATTGACTGAGTTTGAGAAATCCTGGAATGAGGTATCCTCAGACTTACAAGGAGAATCGTGGGCTAATCGCTCTGAGAATCCTTCGATCTGGCAGTACATTAAGAGAGCTGATCGTCTGAGCGGTATTGGCCATTTCGGAATTATCCTCTTAGGCATTGACGACGACAAAGATTTGAGAGAGCCTGTTGATGGTCTAGTCGAGGAAGGCTCTGTGGCATCAGAGATAGGAGAAAATGACGATGGCAGTCCTATATTTACCAATGTAAGAGTAGCACACTACAAGATTACTCCCAATAACATTGTATCTAACGCCGCAGAGATAAAACGCAAACTTGTCTACCTGAAGATATTTGATGAATCTGACGTAGACGTCCAGGAGTTTGAGGGCAATGTCAATAGCCCTAGATTTGGTCAGCCGATTAGATACTCCATAACGTTCAATTCGGAGTCGCATCACAGTGGCCTGAATATGCCTACAGCTACCCACGATGTCCACTGGTCAAGAGTCATTCACATTACTGATGATCCAGATGGAGATGACGTATTCGTACCTCCAAGACTCAGAGCAGTCTGGCCCCATGTACTTGACCTACGTAAAGTCTATGGTGGTGACGCTGAGGGATACTGGAAAAACGTTGATGGTATGATTTCACTTGAGACGCATCCCCAGCTGGGAGGAGACGTAGTTGTAGACGACGATGCTCTCAAGGATATGATGGAAGAGAGCATGAATGGGATGCAGAAATGGTGGCGGCTGATCGGCATGCATGCTAACCGTCTTGCTCCAAGTATCAGTGATCCTACTCCCCATATTGAAATAGCCACGACTGCTATCTGCATTCAGCTTGGGTGCCCCAAGCGTATATTCATGGGTAGTGAAAGGGGAGAGCTAGCTTCCGGTCAGGATGGCAAGCACTGGAATGAAGCTAAACAGGCGAGACGCCAGAATATCATCACTCCAAGAATGATCTATCCCTTCATTGATAGGCTGATTCTCCTAGGACTTCTCCCTGAACCAAAATATGGCTATAACGCTGTGTGGCCTGAGATTGATACTCTTTCCCCAGAGGAGAAGGCGGACGTTGCTAAGAAGCTAACAGAAGCCCTTGCTTTGTATACTAGGGGCGATGTAGAGACCGTGATGGAACTGGTAGACTATCTAGTTCGCATTATCGGTATGACAGAAGAGGCTGCCCAGGCTGTAGCGAAGAATGCTGTCTCCAACATTGAAGAACCTTTCTCTATGGAGGGCAATGCTAATGCCGTGGAAGATGATTAGCGGGAGGCCCCAATGGAATCCCAATGCTAAAGAGATAGCAGAAGCCTGTGCCTTGATTCAGGAGGATTGGAGTGAGTCTCAAAGACTAAAACATCAGTGTGCTACAATACCTGAGCGTGAGTCTCATCACCCTCATGATCCTTTTCCTTCCATCACTAGTGCCGTAGCAAAAGACGGAAGAATCGGACATGACCACCTGAGCTACTAACAACATAAATGGAATCTAGTGATGGTAACTCCAACTCAGCTTGATCCTACTAGAACGATCACTCTACAAAAGAAGTTGCTAAGGGTGATGTTACGTAGGTTGCGTATCTTAAAGTGGGACATTGTAGACCTAGTTGTCACTGAAGATGCCTTTGGACTCAAGAAAGGATTTCCCAATGAGCTTGTTTCATCATTTGCTAAAAGCTTTGACAATGGAGGGGTTACTAACCTCAAGTATCGCGAGTTTAGTTTGAATACTAGATGGGCATTTAGGGAGAATGCAGAGAAGGTTGAAGAATTCCGTAAGTGGTTAGCCGCCCAACTCCAGTTCAGGCTTATGGGAGCAACCGCGGAGCAGATTGAGAGAGCTTTCTGGCACCAGTACATCCAGGAGGGATTCCTCAAAGGGGCTGGGAGAGCTTTTGAATCTGTGCGGGGTAAGCCTGTTCTGGATGGGCGTCTTGATTTCTATGAAGGAAGTAAGGCTGAGTTTCTTAGAGAATCATTTGCTAATCCTCAGACAATAGACAAAGTCAAGATGTTGTCGGGTAGGGTCTTTACAGAATTGAAGGGTGTGACTGATGCTATGGCAGTTCAGATGCAGAGAACTCTTGTCGATGGATTCGTACAGGGTAAAGGACCTAGGGCAATTGCTAAGGACCTGACTAGGGCTGTTCAGGATATAGGATACAAAAGGGCTACAGTAATTGCTAGGACTGAAATTGTAAGAACGTACAATGAAGGTCAGTTGAATTCCTTAGAGAGACTGGGCGTAGAAGAGGTTGGAGTAGCTCCTGAGTGGTCTACAGCTAAGGATGGAAGGGTATGCCCTTTATGTAGGCCTATGGAGGGGGTAGTCTTCAAGATCAAAGAAGCTCGTGGAATGCTACCGAGACACCCTAACTGTCGTTGTGCTTTTATTCCCTCTGGTTTGGGAGAATCTCAGGCTGATAAGAATGCAAGATTTGCTGGCGAATTCTGGTCTGAGGCTGACTTGAAGACTAAGCGAAGTCATACAGATGTTCAGAAGGCCATTGATAAATCGATCCGAGCTGAGAGACCAACATCTAAATCAACCCTGGCTAAGCAGAAGAGTCATAGCAAGTGGGTAGGAGCAGGCAAGAGTATTTCGAAGAAGAGACCTAAACCGATTATTGATGGGAAGTAGGAGCAACAAGCGTCCAAAGTTAGTTATGACCTAATACGTAGGAGCAAAACCAATGACAAAGTTGATGATACTGTTAGCGATGCTGGGACAGCTGCCAACGGATGAGGAACTGCTCAATGGATTTCCCAAAGAAGTTCCCCTAGGTCAGTTAACAATCCTTGATGGTTCTCTGATTCCCGCGACTAAGTTCACCTGGCTTCTTGCTAATCCGCCTAACGATGATAAGCATATCATCCTTTCTGATCGTAGGTTGATATTCTCTACAGGTGTTTCAGGTATCTATCGGTTCACGCTAGCTTTCATCCCCGAGGGAGAAGAAAACGCTGACACTGAGATCAAGATTCTGGATCACTACCTGAAGGTTGGTTCTGGTATAGCTCCGAACCCTCCAGACCCTAATGATGATCCTGTTGTACCTGATGGACAGTTTGGTCTAGCTCTACTCTCTAGACAGCTTGCTCTTTCTCAATCTGATCCTTCTGCGGCAGCTACAATCGCTGAAGTGTACAGGTACATTGCTAAGGAAGTCAGTAAAGGCAATCTAAAGAGCAAGCCTCTTAGATTTGGGGAGGAGATAGAGGAGGCTACGACAGAGAGATTGTTGGCTGAAGTTGGTCGAGAAGTAATGGTGGAATGGGGACCAACGTGGGGAAAAGCAATCGGGGAGAGAATTAATGATCTGAAGGAAGACTCCAAGATACAGACAGATGCTGAGTATCTAACTGCCTACAATGAGATTGCTCTTGGGCTGGAGTCTATAGAGAATGGAGATGAGGATGATAAGCCACCCAGTGGAGACATTGCTTATGTCGTCATAGTTGAGGAGACTTCTAAGAGAACTCCGGCTGAGGCAGATTTATTAACTGACCTAGCCTGGCAGGAGAGCTTAGGGGTAAAGTTCCGTCTCTACGATAAGGACTCAGACGATGCTTCAGATTACTTAGCTGAAATTGATCAGAACAATCTTCCCCAGGTTCTGCTAATGGAAGAAGACGGAACAGTGATAGGGTCTTTCAAGCTTCCAGCTAATCAGGCTGAGATGGAAAGAAAATTGAAATGACCTGGCCAGAAACTAAAGTCGTCACAGAGTGGAAGAAGGACAGTCGCGGTATGATCCTAATTCATACTCTGGAATTCATTTGTAGTAAGGGAATGTTATG
>Ga0208179_1001620_pt1 | contig 11294 bp, 12 predicted proteins | sample Malvired_Geostar_FD_184238 | JGI IMG/M metagenome (GOLD analysis project Ga0208179, IMG submission 184238) | Marine viral communities from the Global Malaspina Expedition - Malaspina viral metaG DeepMed_Geostar (SPAdes) (version 2) | ecosystem: Environmental > Aquatic > Marine > Oceanic | place...
GTGTGAAGGAGGCGCTGGGGGTCGATGCGGTCATCGACTACAAGGCGGAGAAGGATTTGTCGAAGGCGCTGGCCGCGGCCTGCCCGGACGGCATCGACGTCTATTTCGACAATGTCGGCGGCCCGGTGACCGACGCCATCGCCAATCTGTTCAACCTGCGCGCCCGGATGATCGTCTGCGGCCTGATCTCGCACTACAACATGCCCGACGGCTATGTCGGCCCGTCGATCCTGCGCTCGGTGCTGACCAACCGGGTGACCATCCAGGGCATGATCGTGTTCGACTGGCATGACCGCTGGCCGGCGGGTGTCGCCCAGCTCGGCAAGCTCGTGAAGGCCGGCAAGCTGACATACAAGGAAGACGTGACCGAAGGGCTGGAAAATGCGCCGGCCACCTTCATCGGCATGCTGGAGGGCAAGAATTTCGGCAAGACGCTGGTGAAGATCGCCGAATGAGCCTTCTGGAGGAGCGGACGGCGCAACTGGCCGAAGACCTGGCCGCGCTGGCCGCCCGCGACCCCGATATCGCGGCGGCGCTGCGGGAGATCGGCGCGCCCGATCCCCGCATCGCCGAGCCGGGATTCGAGACGCTGCTCGGCATCATTCTGGAGCAACAGGTCTCCGTCGCCTCGGGCAAGGCGATCCGCCGCAAGCTGGCCGACGCGCTGGGCCATGTGACCGCCGAGGCGGTGGGGGCGGCCGAGGATACGGTGCTGGTCGGCTGCGGCTTCAGCCGGCCGAAGCTGCGCTATGCCCGGATTCTGGCGGCAGAGGTGACGGAAGGGCGGCTCGACCTCGACGCCCTGGAGAGAATGCCGGATGAGGCCGCGATGGCCCGGCTGACGGCGATCACCGGCATCGGCCGCTGGACGGCGGAAATCTATCTGATGTTCGTGCTCGGCCGGCGCGACATCTGGCCGGCGCCCGACCTTGCATTGCAGGTTGCCGCACAGCATCTGAAGGGAATGACGGCGCGGCCGGACGCGCGCGGCATGGATCTGCTGGCGCAGAACTGGCGCCCGCAGCGCAGCGCGGCGGCGCTGCTGTTGTGGCGATTTTACCGGCACCTCCGCAACCGCCCCGCCACGGATGCCGTTTAGGATTGGAACGGCAAGAGAAAATCTGACGAAATCTGACTCTGGGCTGGTGCAAATTTTATCGATTCGTTAGTATTTCTAAGCCAGTATGGATTATAAAAATTGAATCGCTGGGACACGGGTACGCTGTTGCCCGCCCGAATGACGAGGAACACGGCTATCCCATGGTCAACCGTTCGCCTGCGGTTGTGACGCTGCCCGACACGAGCGATCTGCTGCACATTGTGCTGGATGGCCTCGATGAAGGCGTCGCCTATTTTGACGCCGACGACAATCTGTTGCTGGCCAACAGGCAGTATCGCGCCCTTTACCCGCATCTGGAGCCGCTGTGCCATCCCGGCACGCCCTATCGCGACATCCTGGCGGCGGATGCCGCTGATCGGCTGAAGCACGGCCTGATCGACGACACCGATTCCTGGGTTGCGCAGCGGCTGCTGGCCGCGCGGGAAGGCCGTCATCTGTTCCTGCAGCGGCAGACCGATGGCCGCTGGCTGCGGATCAGCGAGCGCCGCACCGAGGATGGCGGGCTGATCACCGTCCAGGCGGATGTGACCGACCAGCGCCACCGCGAGGACGAGCTGGAGCGCTATGCCGGCATGCTGCACAACACGCTGGAGAATATCAGCCAGGGCATCGTCGCCTATGACGACGAGATGCGCATGACCTTCTGGAACGAGCGCTATGCCGAGCTGGTTGACCTGCCGCCGCAGTTCCGCATGGTCGGCACGCCACTGATCGACCAGCTGCGCCATGTCGCCCAGCGCGGGGATTACGGACCGGGCGACCCGGAAGAACTGGCGATGATGACCTTTCGCCATTCCACCAAGCGCAGCGGCAATGTGTATGAGCGCGAGACGCAGCGCGGACAGACATTGGAAATCAGAACGACGCCGGTGCCCGGCGGCGGCATCGTCGCGACCTTCTCCGACATCACCGAGCGCAAGGCGAGCGAGGAAGCCCTGCGGCGCAGCGAGGAACGCTATGCGCTGGCCGCGGCGGGCGCCAATGACGGGCTGTGGGACTGGGACCTGAAGGAGAACCGCATCTTCTTCTCGCGGCGCTGGAAGGAAATGCTGGGCTATAACGACCAGGAAATCGGCGATGCGCCGGAGGAATGGTTCAGCCGCATCCACCCGAGCGACGTGCAGCAGGTCACCGCGCAGCTCGACGCGCATCTGGCCGGGGCCAGCAGCCATTTCGAGAGCGAGCACCGCATGCTGCACGCCGATGGCCGCTATCACTGGATGCTGATCCGGGGCCAGGCGGTGCGCGACATGGCGCAGAAGACCACCCGCATCGCCGGCTCGCAGACCGACATCACCTCGCGCAAGATCGCCGAGGAAAGGGTGCAGCATGACGCGCTGCACGACACGCTGACCGCCCTGCCGAACCGCACCCTGCTGACCGACCGGCTGCGTCAGGCGATGGCGCGCAGCCGCCGCTCCGGCCAGGATATGCGCTTCGCCATCCTGCTGATCGACCTCGACCGCTTCAAGGTCGTGAACGAGAGCATGGGCCATCTGCGCGGCGACGAGCTGCTGGTTTCGCTTGCCCTGCGGCTGGGCGAGAAGGTCCGCGCCGGCGACACGCTCGCCCGGCTGGGCGGCGACGAATTCGCCATTCTGCTGGAGGATGTCACGAGCCCGGACGAGGCGCTGGCCTTCGCCGGTGACGTGCTGGACACGGTCAGCCAGCCCTTCCAGCTCGACGGCAAGGAGATCGTCAGCACCGCCTCCATCGGCGTGGCGATGTGGGATCCGGCCTATGGCAAGGCCGAGGATATCCTGCGCGATGCCGACCTTGCCATGTACAGCGCGAAGAGCGACGGCAAGGCACAGGTCGCCCTGTTCCACGCCAGCATGCACAAGCGCGCAGTGGCGATGCTGGACCTGGAGAATGATCTGCGCCGGGCGCTGGACCGCGACGAGATGCTGCTGAACTACCAGCCCATCGTGTCGCTGGATACCGGCAAGATCGTCGGCGTCGAGGCGCTGGTGCGCTGGCACCATACCGACCGCGGCGTGCTGTCGCCGCTGGACTTCATCCCGCTGGCCGAGGAGACCGGCCTGATCGTGCCGATCGGCGAATGGGTGCTGCGCCGGGCCTGCGAGCAGACCGCGATCTGGCACCGGGATTTCCCGGACCGGACGCCGCTGCAGATCAACGTCAACCTGTCCAGCCGGCAGTTCGCCAAGACCGACCTGGTGGACAGCGTGGCCCAGGTGCTGGCGGAAACCCAGATCGACCCGTCCTATCTGAAGCTGGAAATCACCGAGAGCGCGCTGATGGAGAATGCGCAGCGTTCCGCGCATATTCTCGAACAGTTCAAGCGGCGGGACATCCAGCTGTCGATCGACGATTTCGGTATCGGCTATTCCTCGCTCGCCTATCTCCGGACCTTTCCCATCGATACGATCAAGATCGATAAGTCCTTCATCATTGACATGGTGACCAACCGGGACAATCTGGAGATCGTACGGACAATCGCGGCGCTGGCACAGAATCTGAACCTCGATGTGATCGCCGAAGGCGTCGAGGCCGCCGACCAGCTGGCACAGTTGCGCGCACTCGGTATCGAATATGCGCAAGGCTATCTGTTCTCGCGGCCGATTGACGCCGCTGACATCACCGCGATGCTGCGGCAGAATCCGGCTTGGTAGCCTGCACCGGCCTTAGAGGAACCGATATGAAACGGCCCTTCGCCCTTACCCTGGCGACCGCGACCGCGCTGGCCTTGCTGCTGGCGGTGCCGCAGGCTGGCCAGGCGCAGCAGATACCGGCGGGCCAGTCGGAAGTGCAGCAGGACATCGACAAGCGCACGAAGCGGGTGGCCCTGCCGGGTGAGCGTGAGCAGGTGCGCTGCTATTCCAGCATCCTGATCGATGCCTTCCAGCGCTATGGCGTTTTTGGCACCATCGGCACCATGCCGACCGAACTGATCAATGTGATGCCGGCCGGCGGTAACGCGGTGCTGTATTACTGCAACGAGAATTATGCGGCCTGCGAGAGCGCGGCGAAGGTCTATCGCGACCGGCTGGGCATGGCGCCCGGCACATGCAACTAGACCCCGCCCGCAACGACCGCGTTACTTGACGGGTTACTCAACGTATCACTGGGGCCGGCAGACGATCTGCTGGTTGCCGTCGATGACCGCCAGCGTGCCGCCGACCTGCACGTTGCTCCAGCAATTATCGCCCTGCTTGCGGCTCTTCGCCTCGACCTGGACCGTGTTGTACTGGGCCGGCACCTCGAACTGCTGGCTGCGCCCGACCGAGAGGCGCGTGAAGTCGCGCTGCCACAGCTTCATGCGGACCTGAATCTCGGTCGAGGAATTATTGTTCACCGTGACCAGCCGCTTGCTGTTGGCGGCAGCATCAGGCACGGGCAAGGAAAAGAAAAAGGCCGCCACCGCAATCGCGGTCAGGCGCAAAGAAACATATCGAAAGCCGCGTTGCATGACGACGCTCTCCCCATCACGTCTAATGAAAAAATAACTCCTGCTCGGGGAATAATTGCGCAATTCCTTGTTCAGGCCAAGGAAAGATGGTTAAGCAGCCCGCTGGCCTTCACCATGTCTTCCGGCGTATTGGCGTTAAAGAAGGGATCAATGCCACCCTCGATGGCGCATTCGACGCGGGCCAGGCGGTAATTCGCCGTCCAGGCATCGACCTTGCGGATGCCGCGCACCACCACCGCATCGCGCAGATCGCCCAACAGCCGCACCGGCCACAGGCCGAACACCGGATGCGCCCGCCCGCCCGAGGCGGCGCAGGCCATGTCCGCCTTTCCTTCGGCGACCGCCTGCAGCATGCGCGGCACCAGATCGGTCGGCAGGAACGGCGTGTCGGCGGCGAAGCTGGCCACCCATTCTGCCTGCGGCGCGTTGCGCGCCGCCCAGTCGAGCCCGGTCAGCACGCCGGCCAGCGGTCCGGCGAAACCGTCGACGATATCCGGCACCACCGGCAGCCCATAGGCGGCGAAGCGCGCCGGATCGCCATTGGCGTTCAGGATGGCGCGGGAGACTTGCGGGCGCACCCGGTCCAGCACATGCGCCAGCACGGTCTTCTCGCCCAGCGGCAGCAGGCACTTATCGCCGCCGCCCATGCGCCGCGACAGGCCGCCGGCCAGCACGAGTCCGACAACTGAGTCTTCAGCCCCGGTTTCAAGCGGCATCGTCTTCCACGCTCCCCTTGCGGCGCATGTGCTTCGGCTCCTCCTCGACGGCGGACAGATCAGCATCGTAGATCAGCCGGTTCTCGCCGGAGACCGCGACGAAGCGCTTGCCCTTGGCCCGGCCGATCAGGGTCAGGCCGGCCTGCCGGGCGAGCTGCACGCCCCAGGCGGTGAAGCCGGAGCGCGAGATCAGCACCGGGATTTCCATATGCACCGTCTTGATGACCATCTCGCTGGTCAGCCGGCCGGTGGTGTAGAACAGCTTGCCCTTCGGCGAGACGCCGTTCAGGAACATGTAGCCGGCGATCTTGTCCACAGCATTGTGGCGGCCGACATCCTCCATATAGACCAGCGGCGTGTCGCCCTCGCACAGCACGCAGCCATGGATGGCGCCGGCGGCGAGATAGAGGCTGGGGGTCATGTTGATCTTGCGCGACAGCGCATAGATCCAGCTGGTGCGGATGGTCGCCTCCGGATCGAGTTCGATCTCCTCGAACCGCTCCATCAGATCGCCGAACACCGTGCCCTGGGCGCAGCCGGAGGTCTGGGTGCGCCGTGTCATCTTCTGTTCGTAATCGGTCGCGCGCTCGGTGCGCACCACCACCGTCTCGATATCCGCGTCGTAATCGATGGCGGTGACATGATCGTCATGGCGCAGCATATGCTGGTTCAACAGATAGCCGACCGCCAGATAATCCGGATGGTCGCCGATGGTCATGGCGGTGACGATCTCCTGCCTGTTCAGGTAGATCGTCAGGGGCCGTTCCACCGGCACGCGGATATCGACCGGCTTGCCCTCATGGTCCAGCCCGCTGACCGGCTCGCTCAGCCGCGGGTCGTCCGGATTCGGTTTGATGGCGAATTCCTGCATGCCCTGACTATGGGCCAGCGCCGCCCCAGCGGCAAGGGAGGGGGTTTGTAAATGCCCGCTCAAAAGCTGTGGATGAAATTCGTCCCGAGGCACCCTATAGTCTTAGGTGGAATTGGTAATGCCAGGGTGCCTGAAGGCGCCGCGAAAGTGAAAACGACACCGAAAACCAAGGACGGTCCGCAAAGGGCCGCCGGGAGTAACCGCCAGATGCTCGATCCGTTCGGCCGCGACGTCTCATATCTCCGGGTTTCCGTCACTGACCGCTGCGATCTGCGCTGCGTCTATTGCATGGCGGAGGACATGACCTTCCTGCCGAAGAAGGACGTGCTGTCGCTGGAGGAGCTGGACCGGCTGTGCAGTTCCTTCGTCGATATGGGCGTGCGCAAGCTGCGCCTGACCGGCGGCGAACCGCTGGTCCGCCGCAACATCATGAGCCTGATCCGCAGCCTGGGCCGGCATCTGGAGAGCGGTCGGCTGGACGAGCTGACGCTGACCACCAACGGCACCCAGCTCGGCAAATACGCGACCGACCTGTATGACGCCGGCGTGCGCCGGCTGAACGTCTCGCTGGACACGCTGGACCCGGCGAAATTCACCGCCATCACCCGCTGGGGCAATCTCGAGAAGGTGCTGGACGGCATCGCCGCCGCCAAGGCGGCCGGGCTGGAGATCAAGATCAACGCCGTCGCGCTGAAGGGCGTGAACGAGCACGAGCTGGGCGACATGCTGGCCTGGTGCGGCAGCCTCGGCTACGACATGACGATCATCGAGGTCATGCCGATGGGCGATCTCGGCAATGAGGACCGGGTGGACCAGTACCTGCCGCTGTCGCTGGTGCGCCAGCAGCTGTCGGAGCGCTTCACCCTGACCGACATCGCCTACAAGACCGGCGGGCCGGCGCGCTATGTCCAGATTGAGGAAACCGGCCGCAAGCTGGGTTTCATCACCCCGCTCACGCATAATTTCTGCGAAAGCTGCAACCGCGTGCGGCTGACCTGCACCGGCACGCTGTATATGTGCCTGGGACAGGAGGATGCTGCCGACCTGCGCGCGCCGCTGCGCGCCAGCGAGAGCGACGAGCCGCTGCGCGAGGCGATCCTGGAAGCCATCGGCCGCAAGCCCAAGGGCCATGATTTCATCATCGACCGCAGCAGCAGCAATATCGCCGTGCCGCGCCACATGAGCGTGACCGGCGGGTAATCCACCCAGGTAATCCACCCAGGCGAGTTTTCATGCCGCTGGCGATCCGCACCCTCTCCCATCAGGATGGCGACCATCGCTGGGAGATGGCGTCGCGCGATCCCGACCCGCGCCTTGCCGCTTACATATCGGGCTATCAGGGTTATGCCGAGCTGGCGGCGACGCCGATGCGCCGGATGGAGCTGCCTTTCGCCGGCCTGCCGATGATCGTCAGCCTGGGGCCGCGAATCGGCGTGAAGCTGCTGGACGAGGCGGCGGGCTGGACCCAACACCGCAGCTTCATCGCCGGGCTGCATGACCGGTCGGCACTGACCGAATATACCGGCGCGCAGGAAGGCGTGCAGGTGAACTTCACGCCGATTGGCGCCTGCCTGATCCTGGGCCGGCCACTGGCCGAGCTGTTCAACGAGGTGGTGGCGCTGGAGGATCTGTTCGGCGAAGCCGAGTCCGGCCGGCTGGTCGCGCGATTGCAGGAGGCGCCGGGCTGGGCCGCGCGCTTCCAGATCATGGACGGCTTCCTGCTGGAGCGCCTCGCCGCCGCCCCGGCCCTGCCGCCGGAACTTGCCTGGGCCTGGCAGGCGCTGGAACAGAGCGGCGGGCAATGCGAGGTCGCCGGCCTCGCCGGGGAGATCGGCTGGAGCCGCAAGCATCTCTCCGTACAGTTCCGCCAGCGCTTCGGCCTGCCGCCCAAGACTGTGGCGCGCATCCTGCGCTTCCACCGCACGGCAGCACTGCTGGGCGAGGCCGCGAATGACGGCCGCGCCGACATCGCGCTCGCCGGCGGCTATTACGACCAGCCGCATTTCAACCGGGATTTCCGCCAGTTCGCCGGCTGCACGCCAGGCGAGTACCTGGCCCGGCTGCTGCCCGATGGCGGCGGCGTTGCCGGTGTTTAGACGAGGTAACATCCGTCCAATCTCGCCGGGCTGAAACCGGGCATCCTCCGCCGCGTCACAGCAACGCCAGCACGGAGGATCAGACCATGGCGCTTTCCCCCACCCTCTTTCCCGTCTTCACCTATCGCGACGCGCCGGCGGCGCTGGACTGGCTGGCCAGGGCCTTCGGTTTTGCCCAGCATGTCGTCTATCCGAACGAGGATGGCGGTATCGGCCATGCCGAGCTGAAGCTGGATGACGGCTTCGTGCTGATGGCCTCACGCGCGAAGACCGCCGACCCGGCCAACCCGTTCCCCTCCACGCCGATCAGCCTCTACGCCTATGTCGAGGATGTGGACGGCCATTTCGCCAAGGCCAAGGCAGCCGGCGCCGAGGTGGTGAAACCGCCGCACGACACGCCCTACGGCTCCCGCGAATACTGGGTGCGCGATCTGGAAGGCAATCTCTGGAGCTTCGGCAGCTACCACCCGGTTGTCGGGGTGCCTGCCGGTTACGCGGGCTAGGCCGCAATACCTTTCGGTGGGCGCTTGTCCTCCAGCCCCTGGAACTCGATGAATTTGCTCATCCAGCTCCAGACATGGTCGCCATAGGCGAAGGGCTCGAAAGGCTGTGCGCCCGCCAGCGGCAGCGGGCGGATCACCGCATCGACGGCGGGTTCGTAGAAGAAGGGGACCGAGACTCGCTCCCGGTTCGGGCTGGCGACGCGGTGTTCCGTCGCCTTCACCCGCCCGCCGGTCCAGCGCTCCAGCAGCTGGCCGAAATTCACCGCCAGCCCGTCCTCGCGCGCCGGCACATCCAGCCAGTCTCCGTTGCGCGCACGGGCATGCAGCCCGCCCAGCGCATCCTGGTTCAGCAGGGTGACGAAACCGGAATCATGATGCGCCGTGCCGACGATGTAGCGCCGCTCATCACCGTCCAGAATCAGCTCTGGCGCCAGTGCCGCCAGCGAGCCGGGCGACCGCGCCGGGTAGCGGATGATGCGCAGGGTGGACACGCCGTCGCGGAACGGCGCGGCGAAGAAATCCTCATCGAGGCCGAGGCCGCGCGCGATGGCACGCATCAGCGCAGCACCCACGCCGGCCATCGCCCGGTGATAGGCGGCGGCATCGGCGCGCCAGCCGGGCAGATCGGATTCGTCCGGCAGCGGCGTTGCCTCGCGCAGCGGATCGTCAGCCGCGATGGCTGTGGGGTCGGCGATGTCCGGCCCCAGATCGATGCCTTCCTTGTAGGTCGGGTCGCCTTCTTTCAGCGGGAAATAGCCGCGATAGATATTGGCATTGCCTGGCGCGTATTTCTGCCGGGCGAGCCGCATGCGCGCGTTCTGGTCCAGCGTGAAGAAGCGCATCATGCTAGCCCGCGCCTCCTCCCCCAGCGGCACGCCACCGGGCAGGCCGGTCACGGTCATGAAGCCATGCACCGTCGCCGCCTCGATGATGGCGGCATCGGCCTTGTCACGCGCCGGGCCGGCGGGGCCGAAGATCGGCGCGATGTCGATGACCGGGATCATGAGAACCTCTCCAGCGCAATAAAGCCACCTTCGCCACCTAGGAAACCTTGCTGAAAATCGCAAGCGAAAGCGGCGACTCATCGCCATTTTCAAGGCTATACTCCGCACCGATACCGTTTCCGTCACAGGCCATGCCATGCCGAACGATCTGCCAAAGCCCAATCCCGACCTGCCGCCCGCCGGCATCGCCGCCGGAAATGTGAGGGGCAAGCTGTGCTTCGTCGCCGCCGAGGGGGCGGAGGCGCAGACCGCCCTGCGCGCGCTGACCGACCGCTATGGCCAGATCGCGCCGGAGCGGGCCGATCTCGTCGTGGCGCTGGGCGGCGACGGCTTCATGCTGGAGACGCTACACCGCTTCCGCGACCGCGGCATCCCGATCTACGGCATGAACCGGGGCAGCGTCGGCTTCCTGATGAATGAATATGCCGAGGAGGAGCTGGCGGACCGCATCGCCCGCGCGCAGGAAGTGACGCTTCACCCGCTGCGGATGAGCGCCGCCACCGCCGACGGCAAGGTGCATGAGGCGCTGGCAATCAACGAGGTCTCGCTGCTGCGCCAGACCCGGCAGGCGGCGAAGATCAGGGTCGATGTCGATGGCGTCACCCGCGTCGCCGAGCTGATGTGCGACGGCGTGCTGCTGGCCACCCCGGCGGGCAGCACCGCCTACAATCTGTCGGCGCATGGCCCGATCATCCCGATTGGCGCCAATCTGCTGGCGCTGACGCCGATCAGCGCCTTCCGCCCCCGGCGCTGGCGCGGCGCGCTGCTGCCGCAGGGTGCGACCGTCACCTTCACCGTGCTGGAGGCCGACAAGCGCCCGGTCAGCGCCGTTGCCGACCATACCGAGGTGCGCGACGTGCTGCATGTCACCATCCTTGAGGACCGCTCGGTCGGCGTGCGGCTGCTGTTCGACGCCGAGCACAATCTGGAAGAGCGCATCCTGAAGGAACAGTTCGAACCCTGACCGGAGCCTGCCGTCATGCTGGGTCACCTCTCCTTCGGCGTCACCGATCTCGACCGCGCCATCGCTTTCTACGATCCGGTCATGGCAGCGCTGGGCCATGTGCGGCTGTGGCAGAACGAACGCGGCGCCGGCTACGGCCCGCCCGGCGGGAATGACCGGCTGGCGCTGTTCCTGCGGCCCGGCGCGCACCCGCCCGGCGACGGCTTCCATCTGGCCTTCCAGGCGGACAGCCGCGAAGCGGTGAACGCCTTCCACAAGGCGGCACTGGCGCAGGGTGGCCATGACCTCGGCGCGCCCGGCCTGCGGCTGAACTACAGCCCGACCTACTATGCCGCCTTCATCGCCGACCCGGAGGGCTGGAAGCTGGAAGCGGTGTTCCAGTAGGGGGGCTTTCAAAGGAATTACAGCGCAAGCTGCCAATCCACTCAGGCCGTCATTCCCGCACTTGTTGCGGGAATCCAGGCCTCGGCGTGCTCCCTGCCGCCCGTGCGGGCTGCACCCTGGACCCCCGGCACAAGACCGGGGGTGACGCAAAGAGCGATGGCAACCGCCAATGCGCCAGCCATCCCCCCACCCGCCCCCTGCGC
>Ga0208179_1001622_pt1 | contig 11289 bp, 13 predicted proteins | sample Malvired_Geostar_FD_184238 | JGI IMG/M metagenome (GOLD analysis project Ga0208179, IMG submission 184238) | Marine viral communities from the Global Malaspina Expedition - Malaspina viral metaG DeepMed_Geostar (SPAdes) (version 2) | ecosystem: Environmental > Aquatic > Marine > Oceanic | place...
TTACTACCAAGTAATGCGTGCTTGACAAAGCCAAAGGCTACTTTCGTGAACGGTGTATTAGATATAACTTTTGAAAAGAAAGAGAAGACTCCGGTTGAAGGTATCACCATTTCGGTGGAATGAGCCTCTCGGAATACAGCGACTGGATTGAATCCAAAAAGAGCAGGAGAGTTTGGTTAGAAAACTCAATGACGGCTCTTGGTCAATTTGCATACGTCAATCCATTGCACAGGGTAGTACATTGGGACAAGAAAAATGGTAAAAGAACAAAGTGTTGGGAAGAAGACGATAGAAATTGTTTTCACTGCGATAGAGGGCTTTATAGAATTCACGAGTACACTTATGGATTGTATGTCGCACCTAAAGACAATGATATCAGGTATCTATCAACGAATATTACAACTCATACGGTCTTTCAAAAACTCTTTAGTGGAATTATACAAGACAACAAAAATCCTTGTGGAATTCTTTTTGGAGTAAAGAGAGAACTTATAAGTGTAGTTGGTGGTGAGAAGGTAAATGGTTATTCCCTTACTACTATTGATGAAGAAGCTTTTGTCCCTGAGATAGATAGACCATCGTTTCAGGCTAAAGGAGAGCTACTTATACCTCAAGAAGTTATAGACGGGCTTAAGCCATACGATAATCATGCTTTTAACTTGCTCGATTTATTCTTTAAAATGAAAAAGATGTTTCCTTATTTAGATGAGAAGGACATTAAACAGTATGCAATAAAACTATACGATAATGGAGTGTTAGATTTAAGGAAGGGATTGAAATGATAGAAGACGAATTCCCGATAGGCCCAAATGCACAGTTTAAATTTGGCGACGTGATAGAATGCTTGAAAAGCATACCAGACGGTAGCGTGGACTTGATAGTTACAGACCCGCCCTACAATATAGGTTATAAGTATGGTGGTCGTGGTCGCAGTGATGACCAAATGAAACCCTATGAATATACTGTCTGGGTAGAAGAGTGGCTGAGAGAATGTCAGAGAGTGCTTGCCTCACATGGTAGTATCTATGTAATAGCATATAATAACATTCTAGCAGAACATTACTGGGGTAATATGCAACATCTATTCCACTATAGACGGTGGCTCACTTGGCCTTACAAGATGAACTACGGACATACTCTGAAGAACTATGTTCAGGCTCATCGTGGCATTCTGTATTTCACTAAGCGTTCTTGGGAAGAAGATAAAGGGGTGGACAGCGGCTATATATTTAACGGCGAAGAAATACTTATTCCTTATGAAGCTAAATCATTAAAAGCCAAGCATGTAATAAAGTCTATGGAGAAGCATGGACGCAAGGGCAGGCCAAGTTATGATTGGTTCAAGGACATTAATGTAGTGCAGCACACTCATACAGAGAAAGTGAAAATGCCTGAAGGTATTGAAATGAACCAAATACCTGAAGAGCTGCTGTCTATATTCATTAAGGCAAGCAGCAACGACGGAGAGCTTGTTTTAGACCCGTTTTGCGGCACAGGAAGCACAGGAGCGGCTGCGGTTAAGCTAGGGCGAAAGTCTTTGCTCATTGACAGGGAAGAAGGGCTATTAGAAGTAGCAATAGAGCGAATTAGTAAACATGTATAAGGACTTCTTGATAAAATTAGAGCCTCACGAGATAGAAGTGTTAGATATTTTTTACCGTCGCGCATTCGGGCGTTTAATTGATGTAAGAAAACCGGCAGGAAAGATTCTTGAGAAAATGATAAAACAGGTATTAAAAAATGGAACTGTATGACTTAACAAGATATTTTCATAATGTAAAAAACGATAAGGGTGACATTTTCCCTATTCTTGGTGAAGATGAGTTAGCAGTGACATCAGCAGTATCTTATTTACTAGAAGATATTAATTTTGTTATTAAAGCGTATAGTGGAACAGGTAAGACTGTTATAATGAATGCAATATTTGGCTTACTTCCTGAAGAATACTATCATGTTATAGAGCACTTGTCTGAGACTGCTGTGTGGTATGAGGCTGACAAGATTAATAGAGCTCGTTTTGTAGCTATACCAGAAGCACAGAAGCTACCTGAACCAGTAATGGAAGTAATTAAAACTTGGGGAGACGGAAGAGCAGCCTTCAGGAAAAGAACTGATGTCACTATTGGAGATGTAGTAGAACAGAGGCTTAATCCTAAATATGTATTTATGTGCGTTGCTGTTGAGAACACTAAAGGAGCTACAATATTTGACGCTGAATTAGAACGACGGTGTATGATTGGTCACACAAACCCCACAGTTAAACAGACTGAGAGAGTGTTAAAACACAAATTGATGGAAGCTGCTGTGCCTAAGACAGACCTTGTGACTATGAGTGATAAGGAAATAGAAGACCTTAAGAAGCATATAATAGCAGCAATAGGACGCAGGGACGACGAGAACGCTGTGTTGCTTAGAAACCCTTGCGCTCCGTTCATATACGACGCTATACCTAGTCTATTCCCTGTCTCTCGCTCTAAGGTTATATATTTATTGAAAGTAATTCAAGCAGTTGCTAGGTTCTATCCAGACGAAATAATTAAATTCGGTAAAGGGAAAACAAAATATGGTCTTATAACACCCAAACATACTTGGTTGGGTTTAAGAATATATTTAGATACATTCGTTTCTGAATGCCTGCATATGCCTAGCCACGGAACTGATATTCTTAAGTTGTTCCCAGACTCTAGACTGGACAGGTTCGGTATGGTAGGAGACACAGTAAAGCTAACTGTTCGTGAGATTAAATCTGAAGCTAAGAGAGCTGGCTTGCCGTTCACTAAATTGGGTCCAATATTAGGAGCTTTAGTTATGACAGGCTTCTTAGAGCAGGATGATAGTGAAAAAGGTAAGCCTAAATACTTTAAGAGTCCTTTAATTAGCGAGCCTGTCGCTAAGATTAACTGGTCAGAGCTAATTGCATCAACAAAGGAGTTTGTAAAAGAACGCTGGCCTGAAGCTGCAGATGAATACATTAGTCGCTTCTGTGGAAAAATTGATATAATAGACCCTATTACGGGTAAAGAACTGAGACTTGACACTAAAGATAAGAAAGCGAAAAGAATACTACCCGAGGGGTCTGTATTTGCTTCTAAAGATGATGAAGAACTATGGAAAGGAGGGGACGGTAAAATAATTACATTCCTCTTAAGTGCAGTTGGAGATTATGATGAAGAAAACCTCAAAGAAATCGAAAAAGTACCCACAGATACAACGTAGGATACCAGTACCTAAAGGAAATCAACTTATGGCTATAGCTGGTGAATTTAACGGAGGTTCTAGATTAAAAGTCTTATGTGAAGATGGTGAAGTTAGAATGGGAAGGATACCGGGAAAACTAAAGAGAAGAATGTGGATAAAAGAAGGAGACTTGTTGATAGTAGAACCATGGGTTATTCAGAGTAAAGAAAGGTGTGATATTAAATATAGATATACTAAAACACAAAGAATCCGTTTAAGTTTAAAAAATAGAATACCAGTTATATTACAGGGGTTAAATATATGAGTTGCTCACTATGTGAATTGAAAGATAAGAAAGTTATACACAAGGAAACGTGGGAGTATATAATAATTGATTGTACTTCCTGTGATGTTCCAATGATTGTATGGAAAGCCCACACTATGGAACCGGGCGATGAAGAGTTGGATGTAATGGAAAAGGCGCTAATGACGGTTGGTAAAGAAATATATAGACCTTGGAAATTCTTTATAGATAAGAAGCAAGGTTCTGTATTTGACCATATACACTGGCATGCAAGACCTAACAAACATAGATGGAGGAAGTTTTATGAAAATACCGCTGACGGCGATATTGTCTCCGAAGACTCGTGACTTAAGGACAGGGGAACTTAAGACGCTTATTACTCGTAATGGTAAGAAGGAAGGCGTTGTAGTGCCTTATAAGCCTTACTATTACGTCCCTGACAAGCGTGGAGAGTCTTACACCTGTACGGGTAGACCTGAGAGTGTTAAGCTGAGTAAAGTGCATTACAATGCTGGAGATATAATTCCACCAAATGCACTATTCGATGGAGGTAGGGAACATCTACTTGACCGTCTGTGTATAGAGCATCCTGAGTTTTTCTATGATTACCCTAATGACGAGCCGGTAAAAGCACTTTGTTTTGATATAGAGACACACAGCCCAGATGGTAGCTTCCCTTTTGGTGAAAAATATCCTATAGTAGCTATTGGTATTGCTACTTCTGAAGGAAAGGAAGAAGTATTAGTATGGGAAGATGAGAATGACAAGCAACTACTATTAGACTTCGCAGAATGTATACGCAAACATAACCCAGATATTATATATGGTTATAACCTTACTGGTTATGATATACCTCAAATATTACATAGAGCTAACTTCCACGGTCTTACTGAGTACAAGAAGCTACTTAACAGGGATGCTTCCTCCTTTGGTTGGGAACAATACGGTAAAGATAAAAAGAGAGCAGAGCTTAAAATGAAAGCTGGTGGTCGTGTAGTTTTAGACCTACTACGCTGGACTCGTCTCGACTACTCTTTATCTGGTTTACCACGGGGTCTTAAAAGTGTATCACGTGCTTTCGGTTTAGAACCTATAGAACTGGAGCTTTCAATTAAAAATATATTAGAGTATTCTGAGAAAGAAATAAACGAATATGTAATGTCTGATGTTTATTGCACAAAATATCTATTCGAACATTATTACCCCCAAATAGAATATACAGCTGAGATTCTAGGCGTTCCGCTTGATTTATATGTTAATGCGCCAGTGAGTTATATAACTAAGATACTACAGGGTCGAGCTCTCTTTGAAGAAGGGACTGTGTCCTTTGATTTTAATAAGGAAAGGCATGACGATATATTCCATAGCGACCGTGGTAACTTTCAAGCAGCCCATATAGAACTGTATAAACCGGGCTTTCAACAACATAATTATAAGGTAGATTTCACTTCTATGTACCCCTCTATTGCTATGGCTTTGAATCTCGGCCCTGACACTACTTGTTTCATTGATTCAGAAGAGTATAAAAACGAAATTGATTGTGAGAAAGGGGAAAAGGAAACCTTTATATATGTCCCTGACAGCATAATAGATAAACGTCTTAAGGTTAGAGTAGACCTTAGCAAGAAAAGTTGCCTTTACAGTATGAGTAAAAGGTTTAATGAAATGCGAGAGCCTTATAAGAAATTAAAAACTAAAGAGGCTAAAAGTAAGTCAAACGCATTGAAAATCATGGTGAACACGTTTTATGGTGCAAATACAAACCCCTACATGGCTTATGGTGATTTAAGTGTTGGTATTACTATTACAGCAGTTGCTAGGTGGCTTATTCAAACAGCGGCCCAGCTTATTAGAACGCAGAAAGGCGAAGATTCTGTCATATATATCCATACTGACGGGATTAACACTAATGTTGATATTAATATTTCATGGTTAAATAATCGCTTACAACAGCTTATGAGAGTCCACTTTCCGGGCTGCGAACCTGAATGGATACAAGTAGAGAAAGAAAGGTACAGAGAGGGTGTGTGGCTTCAAATAGGAAATTATGTCCTAAGAAACGAAGATGGTAGCCTAACTAAACACGGTTCCACCTTTAAAAGTAGAGCTCGTTCTATGTTTTATCTGAAAGTATTAGACAGACTTATAGATGCTCGACTGAATAATACAATAACACAGAATTTTATTGATGAGTTATACTCTCTGGAAGAGTATGAGCTTGATGATTTTTTACAGAGACGTTCTATGAATATGCCTTATGAAGATTATAAGAATGAGAATGACCTTATGGTGCAACTTATTCGACAGGGGCTAGAAATAGGAATTCAACCCATTGTTGGTAATACATATCCTTATTTCAAAACTAAAGGCGGCTATAGAATATCACAGGTAGTTAAAAACAAGGCAGATATTGACGTAAGATATCATTGGAATATTATCAGTTCTTTATTGCAGAAATTTAAACTTGAAACATGGATTAAAAAAGACCCACCTATCACTATAATTGACGAAAAACAGCAGACATTAATGGATTTTATATGACCATATCTTTAAATACTAGCAAAGCTATATATACTATTGAGGCATTAGCCTCGGAGAAGAATATGGAAGATAAAGAAATGAAACTTTCTGAACGTTTAAAGGGAGTGGATGTAAAAATTGTTTGGAAGGAAGAAGAAAAAACAAAGGTTGGCCGTGGGCAAATTATTGATGATGATGTAAATTTTGTTTACTTAACAGGGGAAAAGGGAACCGTTGTAGTAAATAGAAACGACATTATAGCAATTAAAACAGTTGTAGTGAAATAGGAAAGTGAAATGATAAGGTTGGAGTATGTATGGTTAGATGGGTATAGTCCCGCTAACCTGAGAAGTAAAGCTAAAATAATAGAATATTCAGGCCGTGATATATCTCTAGATGATATTCCTGATTGGTCTTTTGACGGAAGTTCTACAAAACAAGCTGATGGTAATGATTCCGATTGTATATTAAAACCAATAAGAAAATATAAGAACCCCATAGATGGTGGTTACATAATTCTGTGTGAGGTTTATACAGCTAATAGAGAACCACATCCCTCTAATACTAGAGCAGGGCTTATAGCTTCAGTAGGAGGAGAGAAAGAGTATTGGTGGGGTTTTGAGCAGGAATATTTCTTAATAAATCTAACCACTAAGAAAGCTTTAGGGTGGCCAGAAGATGAATTCCCTGCCCCACAAGGTAAATATTATTGTGGTGTAGGTGCTAATAATGTACAAGGCAGAGACATAGTAGAGTTGCATCTTGAGCTTTGTATAGAAGCTGGTATAAAAATAACTGGTACAAATGCGGAGGTAGCACTAGGACAATGGGAATACCAATGTTTTAGTATTGAAACTTCTCAAGCTTGTGATGACCTATGGGTTTCTAGGTACTTATTATATCGTGCAGCTGAGTCGTATAATGTAGGGGTTGAATTACACCCTAAGCCATATCTGGGAGACTGGAATGGTAGTGGCTGTCATATTAATTTCTCTAATACACAAATGAGAAATGAAGGAACTGAAGAAATAATGACAGGCATATGTGAAAAGTTAGGCAATAAGCATGAACTTCATATGGAGGCATATGGTGAGTATAATGACATGCGACTTACTGGTCTTCATGAAACACAACATATATCAAAGTTTTCCTATGGTGAGAAAGATAGAGGAGCTTCTATTAGAATACCTGTAGTCACAATAGACAACGAATATAAAGGATATTTAGAAGATAGAAGACCTTCCTCTAATGTAGACCCATATCAAGCTACATTTATTATAATGGAGACTATAAATGAGTAACTACGTTTTTGCAATGGATGGTGTGTTGTGTACACCGTGCGATGACTTTATGGAAGCGCACAATTGTAGGCCAATTGTTAATGCAATAGAATTCTTAAATTGGCTTGTTAAGGAAGGACATCATATTACTATATGGTGCGAAAGACCTAACGACTTATCTTGGGTGATGGCTACGCGAGAATGGTGTAGTAAATATGGAGTATTGTATAATAGGTTATTATTCGATAAACCCAAAATGCCTACATTTGTTAATGAAACACCATGTAATGCTAGTGACTACAGCTATGACCATGATGTAGGAGAAATTGCAATTTTATTTGAGGAATGGAAGAAATGTCAGAACACAAAGGAATAGGCGCCGTTGGCCCAATTGTTCTTGTAAAATGGAACGATGCGGCACAACAAATCAAATCTCATGCCATTAATGGTAATGACCCAACAGAACACATGGCTAAATGTGAGACCCTTGGAGAAATCATAGTAGAAAATGATGGAGCTATGGTTCTACTTCAACACTGGTCAGACACTGATGGTGTTGACATACTCACTATACCCAAAGATTGGTGTCAGGAAATAGAGGTGCTAAAGGAATGTATTTCAGAGAATTCGGAATCCCAGCAAGAATAGCCAGATGCTATTCTGAGGACGACATAAGCAAAAGCATTAAAAAATATAACGGTAAGAAAAACTGTTATACTAGTGTATATGTCTTTGATGACCTTATGGATAAAAAAGGAGAGAAGACCGATTACAGTTCTGCTGTTATAAATACTCTGTGGTTCGATTTCGACCACAATACAAAGGTGATAGAATGTTTGAAAGATGTAAGGAAATTATACAAAAAGTATTGCAAGGAAAGAAATATAGTTCCAAGGATATATTTCACAGGAGGTCGAGGCTTCCAAGTAAATATAGATTTTTGGAGCCCGTTGGACTTACCGAATTCTTTAAAGAAAGATTCACTAAAGAAATATCTAATGCACCTGAAGGACAAATATCGCCTGAAGACTCTAGACTCGGTGTGCATACAGAACAGCACCTCGGCAATGAGGCGCATATACAACACGCAATATGTATCAAAACTAACAAAGGAACCAGTTGGGAAATGGTGTGTCCAGTTATCCGTGCCAGAGATGTTAAAATTGTCTATGAAAAAGATAATGGCATTGTCCTCTGTCCCACGCTCTATTATACCCCCAGAGAAAAGCAAGAGAGCACAGAGGGACTTCCTAGATTTCGTCTGCGACATTACAGAAGTAAAGCACACGGTAAGTAATAGTGCAGCTCATTTGTTAGAGGAAATAAGAGGCGTGGCAGGCTCTACAAGGCATAGCTCTACTGTGCATAGTGGCTTAATTAAAGCTCCCCGTAAATGCGTAATGAAGCTAATAGAGCTTAATATAGATAGGGGAAGTAGTTCTCACACGGAGAATAATGTAATAGCAATGGAGCTGATAAATGCTGGCTGGAGTGACAGAGACATTTCATTTGTCTTTAAGAGTATATATAATGAACCAGCGGGCGATTGGGGTTGGTATGATGATGACCCTGAGAAGGCGGGCAGACAAATCAGGCTGCTCCGTGGAAAAGGAATCAGCAGATACGGAAGAGAAAAATTGAAAGAAATGGGAATACTGAAGCAAAACTTTAAATAGAAGTAAACAGGATGTAAATATGGCAGCAAATCTAGAAAGACTGAAGAAGCGTATTAGAACGCTAGAAGATTGGGTAGATGAGAATGAAGCAACTGGTGGACCTGAAGGTACATTAGACACGTTCAATTACCTAATTAGTAGGACAAGGCAAGCAGAACAAATGCAGGGACACTTGAATCAACTTCAACAGTACCTACAAATGTTCTTAGGCGAGAACGAACTTATGGATAAATGGAATGAATTTATTCAGGAGAAAGAAAATGCCGTTCAAGAGCAAAGCACAGCGCCGTTGGATGCACGCGAAGAAGCCGAAGATGGCGAAGAAGTGGGAGAAGAAGACCCCGAAGGGGACGAAACTCCCGAAGAAGAAGCGGACAACTAAGCGCCGCAGGAAGAAATAATGGTCACAACTTCACAATCACTCAGATGTAAGTGTGAAGGGAGTTGTGACTGTCCTAAAAGAGTTTTGGTTGATTACAAATGAGTAAAAGCAAAGGTCTTGGCGATACTATTAAGAAAGTTACTGATACCATAGGTATCAAGAAATGCGTCAAATGTGAGAAGAGACGCAGATTCCTGAATAAAAAACTACCTTACCAACAACCTTAAATAGTAGCTCACCTTAAAATGAAATGGAGAAATCATAATGTTCCCTAATGAAGTGTCTGAATTTATTTTTACACGTACTTATGCTCGCTGGAAGCCAGAAGAAAAGCGAAGAGAAACTTGGACTGAAGCTACAGAGAGATACATAAGTTTTATTCAATCTGAAATAAAAAATATTCCACCAAAGACTATAAGGAAGATTAGAAAATACATGGAGGAATTTGCAGTTGTTCCCTCCATGAGACTCTTATGGTCTGCTGGAGAGGCAGCTAAGAGAGACAATACTTGTATATATAATTGTGCTTTTGCTAAGATTGATTGCGTGGAAGCATTCGCCGAATGTCTACATATATTAATGTGCGGCACTGGCTTCGGCTTTTCAGTAAGACAGGAAGATGTCGCTAAATTACCTGTTATACCTAAAATTAATTCAGCTAAAGGAGACACGCATATTATAGAAGATTCACGCGAAGGCTGGGCTGACTCCGTTAAAATTCTAATGAATAGATTGTATAGTGGAAAAAATATTAAACTTGACTATACAAAATTAAGACCACAGGGAGCTAAATTAATCACTATGGGTGGCCGCTCATCTGGTCCTCAGCCTCTCATTAAATTGCACGACTTTATACGAGAGACTTTTACTATAGCTCAGGAGCGTCAACTGACCACGCTGGAAGCTCACGATATATGTAACCAAATAGCTGAAATTGTAGTGGCTGGCGGTGTTAGGCGCAGCTCACAAATATCTTTAAGTGACTTGGACGACAGAGAAATGAGACACGCCAAAGACTGGCCGTTTCCTTTGCGTAGAGCTATGGCTAATAACTCTGCTATATATGATGAGAAACCCACCGCCGCTCAATTTTTAAGAGAGTGGGGTACCTTAGCTTTATCAGGCACAGGAGAACGTGGTATTTTTAATTTACAGGGAGCTAGAGAAACAGCTCCCTCAAGGCGTTACAAGCCATTAATTGTTGGCACAAATCCTTGTGGGGAAATTATGCTTAGGGACATGCAGTTTTGTAACTTGTCCGAAGTAGTAGTAAGGGCTGAAGATGATTTAGATGTTCTTCTAGACAAAACTGAGACTGCTACATGGATGGGAGTCATACAAAGTGCGTTCACACACTTCCCATACCTCCGAAAAGAGTGGAAAAAGAACTGTGACGTAGAGCGTCTTTTAGGCGTCTCTCTTACCGGACAAATGGACAACCCCGCATTAATGAATCCCGTGGCCTTAAAAGCCCTGCAAAGTAGGGTAAAACGCGTTTCTCGTAAGGCTGCTGAGGCACTAGGTGTAAACATACCCGCAGCAACCACCTGTGTCAAGCCTTCAGGAACAGTTTCACAACTTGTGGACTCTGCTAGTGGAGTACATCCACGCTACTCTAAATATTATATCAGGCGCTTTAGAATTTCTACTACTGACCCTCTTTTTAAAATGTTAAAGAAGCAGGGGATTTCATGCATGCCTGAGAATGGTCAAGACCCGAAGACAGCAACGACTTGGGTTTTATCTTTTCCAGTTAAGTCACCAGAAAACTGCGTCGTTCGTCACCACTTATCGGCACTTGACCAATTAGAACATTATAAAAATTTACAAGAAAATTGGTGCGAACACAACGCTTCTATGACTGTGTATGTGAAAGACCACGAATGGTTCGAAGCTGGTAATTGGGTGTATACTAATTGGGATATTATTAACGGTATTGCTTTTCTTCCT
>Ga0208179_1001623_pt1 | contig 11287 bp, 16 predicted proteins | sample Malvired_Geostar_FD_184238 | JGI IMG/M metagenome (GOLD analysis project Ga0208179, IMG submission 184238) | Marine viral communities from the Global Malaspina Expedition - Malaspina viral metaG DeepMed_Geostar (SPAdes) (version 2) | ecosystem: Environmental > Aquatic > Marine > Oceanic | place...
AAATTCAAGTGGATGGATATAAGTGGAGTCCTAAAACAGGAAGTTTAGCCATACTTCATGGTTCTGAGGGTGTAAAAAATAAACCTTTTACTGATTTAGTATTTAATACCACTGACATAAATCAGGTCGAACAAGTTTTAGAAAGAAAATTAACAAGCAAAAAAATTACAAAATCACAGTACAACGAGACAATAAAAGACTTAAGAGGATTGTTTAAAGGCACAACTGGGCTAGACTATGAACAATCAATCATTGACAGATTAGGAACTCAAGTAAAAGAAATTCAAAAGTACAAAGGAGAAGGCAAACCTCTTATCATTGATACACAAGTTAAAAAACTTTTGTCTTCCCAAATAAAAAACATGGATGGAAAGACTTTAGCTCAATATAAAAAGTTTTATCCAAAATGTTTTGAGCAAGATGTTGGAGGTAATGCTTTAAGATGTCTAACCAAACAAGCGGAAAAAAATTCAGAACTATTTACCAAGAACAGTGTTAGTATTGCCAAAGCAACCGAAGGCACAAAAACATCTGCCCAGATGATAAATTTTTTAAGGAAAGCTAAAACGTTAGCTAGAGGAACGGGATGGCTTCTCGCTGGAGAAGCAATTTTCGCTCCACTCATTGCATTGCCAATGTGGGCTAAAGGAACACCCAAAGATGAAATTATTGACATGTTAACGTGGGGAGCTTTTGGACAAGACCGAGAAGAAAAGATTCAGGAAAAATTATCTCCGCTTGGAAGAGCTTACGCAAAGACTCAAGAATTAAATGAAAGAGCCCAAGCTCTATCTGATCAATTGACTACAGCTTCAGAACAAGGTTATGAACGATCAAGAATAGAGCATGACTTACGAGAATTAGAAAAAGAATATGAACAAGTGGCAAGTATCTTTACGCCTGATCCTATTACAGGAGATTATAATCAGGAGTTAGTGAATAAAGGAGCGCAGGACGTAGATGATGTCACTAAATATTTTGAAGATATTGCGAGTGGCTCACAAAAAGAACGAGCAGCATGGTTAGCTCCTAAAACTTCAAAGGTCATGGAAACAATTATTGATAAACCTGGTAAATCCTTTATTGATTTTACTCTAGGACCGAATTGGAAAGAGAATTTACCTGAACAGCAAAATCAATTTTATAAAAAACGATATCCTCGTAATCCAAGGGAATTAGGACAGCATTTAAGTTATGATCCTGATATACCCATGTTTGCTGAGGGTGGAATAGCGAGTCTTAAAAAATGAAAAACCCAATATTAACCAAAAATATGAAGTATGTTAAATGGAAAACCCTTCCACCTTTGAAGGGGCCAACTCCACAAGGCTTGCGCAAAGAAGTTAAACAAGATACAAAGAAACCGGAGAGTTTAAATGGCAGATATAGATAAATCCCTCCCGAATACATTAGATCCTAAGCTTCCTTCACCGGAAGTGCTTGAGGAAATCGATGTTGGGGCAATGGAAGAAAAAGGTCCACTAGAAGTGACACCCGAAGAAGATGGGGGTGCAACGATTAATTTCGATGCCAATGCCAGACCTCAGATTCCAGGAACCGAAAATCATTTCGATAATCTAGCTGAATTACTCCCTGATGATGTTTTATCGCCTATTGGTTTAAAACTAAATGGTGATTATAAAGATTACAAATATTCAAGACGAGAATGGGAACAAGCCTACACGACAGGACTCGATTTATTAGGATTCAAGTACCATAATCGAACTCAACCTTTTCAAGGCGCTTCAGGCGCCACGCATCCGGTTTTAGCGGAAGCGGTAACCCAGTTTCAAGCACTAGCTTATAAAGAACTTCTTCCCGCTGATGGACCGGTAAGAACCCAAGTGATCGGGGCATCCAATCCACAGAAGCAACAACAATCTGAACGCGTTAAAGAATTTATGAATTATCAACTGCTCGATAAAATGAAAGAGTATGAGCCCGAATTTGACTCCATGCTATTTTATTTACCGTTAGCAGGATCTACTTTTAAAAAAATTTATTATGATGAATTACTTGGTCGAGCTGTTTCAAAGTTCGTTCAAGCCGATGACCTCGTTGTTCCGTATACGGCTACCTCATTAGACGATGCGGAAGCGGTGGTTCACGTCGTTAAAATGTCGGAGAACGATCTGCGCAAACAGCAGGTCGCCGGCTTTTATCGAGATATTGAATTAGTGAAACCGGCTGATATCGGAGATAATCGTTTGAGAGAAAAAGAACGAGAACTCGAAGGCATGACACGATCGGCACGGGTTGAAGCATTGTATACGCTTTTAGAATGCCATGTGAATTTAGATTTAGACGGATTCGAAGACGTTGGTCAAGATGGAGAACCAACAGGAATAAAATTACCTTACGTCGTAACAGTCGAGGAAGGTAGTCAACAGGTTCTTTCAATACGAAGGAACTTTGCGCCCAATGATCCATTGAAGAATAAAATCCAATATTTTGTCCATTTCAAATTTCTGCCAGGACTAGGGTTTTACGGCTTTGGACTCATACACATGATTGGCGGTTTGAGCAGAACTGCAACAGCTGCTCTCCGCCAATTATTAGATGCGGGCACGCTATCCAATTTACCGGCTGGCTTTAAGCAGCGAGGCGTAAGAGTCAAAGATGATGCTGTAGCGATTCAGCCAGGAGAATTCAAAGATGTAGACACTCCAGGTGGAAATCTTAAAGATGCTTTTGTCTTTTTACCTTATAAAGAACCTTCACAGACACTTTTACAATTAATGGGAATCGTAGTGGCAGCAGGACAACGATTTGCTTCGATTGCTGATATGCAAGTGGGTGATGGTAATCAAAACGCAGCCGTTGGAACGACGGTCGCACTTCTCGAAAGAGGATCGCGAGTGATGTCGGCGATTCATAAAAGACTTTATGCAGCGCTTAAACAAGAATTTAAATTATTAGCTAAAATTTTCGCAACCTATTTGCCTCCAGAATATCCTTATGATGTTGTGGGAGCTTCACGTGTGGTGAAATTAACCGACTTTGATGAACGAATTGATATTTTACCTGTAGCGGATCCTAATATTTTTTCCATGACGCAAAGAGTGACGTTGGCACAAACCGAATTACAATTAGCAATGTCCAATCCTCAAATGCATAATTTATATATGGCGTATCGTAAGATGTACGAAGCCATTGGAGTTAAAAACATCGATCAGGTTTTGCCACCTCCTCCGCCTCCTCAACCAAAAGACCCGGCGTTGGAAAATATTGATGCTTTAGGTCAAAAACCGTTTCAAGCTTTTCCCGGACAGGATCATCGAGCTCATATTACATCGCATTTAAACTTTATGGCAACGAATATGGTCCGAAATAACCCACCGGTCATGGCTGCTTTACAAAAAAATTGTTTAGAACACATTTCTTTGATGGCTCAGGAGCAAATTCAGCTTGAATTTAGACAAGAATTGCAAATGCTGCCACAAATGCAGCAACAAGCGGTGACGAATCCACAAATTCAACAACAATTTCAACAAATTTCTCAAAAAATTGAAGCACGAAAGGCAATTTTGATTGCAGAAATGACTGAAGAATTTATGAAGGAAGAAAAGAACATTACTTCCCAATTTGACCACGATCCATTGCTTAAATTAAAAGCAAGAGAGGTCGATTTGAAGGCAATGGAGAATCAAAGAAAAGAAGAAGAGACAAAAGCGAGAATTAATTTGGATAAAGCTAAATTAGTTCAGAATAGAGATTTAACCGAAGACAAATTAGAGCAAAATGAAGATTTAGCTCAACTCAGAGCTGATACAGCCATTGCCAAATCGGTAATGTCTGCTGAAACTAAACTGACTTCAGATCGAATGAAACGAGCTGACGTTAAGACCTTGAAAGGTCCTAAAAGGTAGTCTATAACAGGAGGAATTATGACAATAAAAAAAGCACCATTAGGAAAAACTGCGAGCTTACCAATCCCTTCTCAAAACTTGCACATTGACCCACGGGGTCAAACAAGTTACAGAGCAAAAGGATCTTATATTGCTCAAGGGGAAAAGGTTACTGTAAAAGGTACAAAAACTAGAAAAAAACAAACAGCAACTTGGTTCTAACATGGCTTGGTTTGGATTAGCAAGAATAGCTCTGCAAGCTGGAGCTAAAATTTATTCAAATAAACAAAGAACAAAAATGGCAATGTCAGATGCGGCTCTGCTTCATGCAGAACGTATGGCTCGAGGAGAAGAATCTTACCAGGGCAAACTTTTAGAATCGCGAGATAACGATTTTAAGGACGAAATCGTTCTTATCATTATTTCGGCGCCCATAGTGGTGCTCGCCTGGGCAGTTTTCAGCGACGATCCGGCAATGATGCAGAAGATTGAATTGTTTTTTCATCATTTTGGCTCACTGCCAATATGGTTCCAGACACTCTGGATTACTGTCGTAGCGAGCATTTTTGGAATAAAAGGAACTCAGATCTTTAGGAATGGCGGACCTAAGAAGAAATAGTATTGCTTTTTATAGATAATTATATTAACAATCACACAAGGAGATAAACATGAGAAATGATTTCGGAACAAGACCCTATAAATCTAGATTCCCATACAAAGCTGGTACTAAAAAAGCTGGTAGCAAGAAACAAGGTTATATAGATAGGAAAGATGAATCGATCGGCGAGCGTTTAGGAAAAGGTAAAGCAACTAAAAAAGATCCTAAAAAAGCAAAAGCTGAACGAGATTTATCTTACGGTAAATGGGGTAAACGTTCCAGAGACTGGAAAAAAGCGTAAGGATTAATTATGGCTGGATTTGGTATAACTAAAGCTCCTAAATTGGGAAAAGCAGTTGCGGACTGGTTTAAAAGTAAATCTAAATCCAAGTGGGTAAAAGATAAAACTGGAACAATTACAGGTGTAAAAGCAGGATCAGGAAAAATCCCTGAACACATAGGTGCAGGAAAAGATCTTAAAGAAAGAGCCAAGATAGTTAAAACTCATTTTGGTCTCAGACGTAGTCGTAAAATTGATGAAGCTGTAGAAGATGTTAAAAAGGGTAAGGAAAAACTTAAAAAAATGGTTGACACTGGACAAGCAGAAGAATTAAAAGGTTATAAAGATAAACCTACTGGTGTTTTTATTAAAAAAGGATTTAAAGATTAATGAGTAATTGGAGAACTATTGTCAGAAACCCAAAAAATTTAGGAGCCATCAATTTACGTGGCGGAGGAATTGCTAAACGTGGAACAGGAGCTGCTTTAAAAACAGGCGGTCGAGCTGCATTATGGCATGGAGGCCCACATAATAGAGGTCGAACGAATTTATTAGAAGAACTAGGTCGTGTTGAGGGCGAACGATCCGATCCAAATCGTAGAGCTGAAATATCCAGAGTTCATGGAGAATTGAATCGTGGCTATGCTACAGGAGGAGTTGTTAGAGAAATAAGAAAAGGTGCGAAGAGACTTGGAGAAGCAGCAAAAAAACACGTAGCAAGAAAAGAAGCTGCAAAAGTTCAAGCTGGTAAAGACGAGATTCGACAATCTGACATGGGTTATGCCAAAGGTGGTAAAGCTAAAAAAGATAAAAAATGGATGCAAAAGGTTAGTGCTTCCATTAAAAAAAGAGGAACTAAAGGAAAATGTACACCGATTACAAAACCAGGATGTACAGGTCGAGCTAAAGCTTTAGCTAAAACATTCAAGAAAATAGCTGCAAAAAGAAAAGCATAATGGCAAAAATTAAATCAAGAATTACAAGTAAACCCCCTAAAATGGTAAAAGCTCCCTATATTGGAAGCTACCTTGAAGGGCAAAACACAATGGGAAAGGTATATAATCCTTCCTTAAGAAAGTTTTATGGTTGGGATAATATAAAACCAGAATGGACCTCGAAAGCTTAGTTTATAAACTGCGTCGTGGTTTAGAACGACGCATTCAATCGTTAGCCATCTCCGTTACATCAGGAGGGGTTGACAATATGGAAACCTACAAGTATATAATAGGTCAGATCAATGCACTGGAAGCAGTGAAACAGGAAATCTCTAGCCTGCTTGATGAAAAGGAGCAACGTGACGGAACCATTATCGACATTAAAAAACCAGGAAACTCCCAAGGAGTTACCAAAGGAAGTCCCAAAACATAAGAAAGCTCTCGAAGAAAAATACAAGTCAGAACCTAGAAAAGAGATTACCAAAGAAACGACTAAACTACCCCGGCCAACCGGTTGGAGAATTTTAGTGCTGCCTTTTAGAATGAAGGAAAAAACTAAAGGTGGAATTGTTTTAGGAAGCGAAACCATTGAACGTCAACAAGTGGCGTCTCAATGTGGAAACGTGTTAGCAATGGGGAAGAGTTGCTATAGCGATAGAGATCGTTATCCTCAAGGCCCGTGGTGCAAGGTCGGTGATTGGGTGGTTTTTGCCCGTTACGCTGGCTCACGGATTGAAATTGAAGGTGGGGAAGTACGGTTGCTCAATGAAGATGAAATATTGGCAACGGTCAAGGATCCAACGGATATCTTGCATAAATATTAATCATAGGAGGAAACTATGCCAGAAGAAAATAAGATCAAGAAGGAGGACCCGAAGGTAGACATCGATACATCCGGACCGGAGTACGATGTGACATTACCTGAGGAAAAAAAGGAAGAAGTCGTCGAGAAGGAAGAAACAGTTAAAGAAGTAATCAAGGACCAAGAACCAGAAGAAGTCAAAGAAGAAGTTAAAGAAGAACCCAAGGAAGAACCGAAGGAAGAGGACACTAAACTTGAGGATTACAGTAAGGGTGTGCAATCAAGAATTGCCAAACTTACTCGTAAGATGCGGGAAGCGGAAAGACAAAGAGATTCTGCAACCGAATATGCTCAAGCATTAGAGACTCAAAGACAAAGTGATCAGAAAAGATTTTTAAAAATAGATACTGATTACTGGAAACGATTTGAAACGAACATCAAAAGCGGCATGGAATCGGCGCAACGAGACTTGGCCGGTGCCATTGAAGCGGGTGATGCAAAAGCTCAAGTCGAAGCCAACAAACGGATTGCGACATTAGCATTTGATAATGCTAAATTGGAGCAAGCCAAAGAACGTAAAGAAGACGTCAAATTATCTGACGGTGGTAAATTACCAAGACAAACTCCACAATATCTACCGGAACAACCTGCGGATCCTCAAGCGGAAACGTGGGCTGGAAAAAACAAATGGTTCGGTCAAAACCGAGCGATGACTTTTACAGCTTTTGAAATCCACAAGGACCTGGTTGAAAAGGAAGGGTATGACCCTAAGTCAAATGAGTACTATGAGGAGATCGACAAACGTATAAGAGTTGACTTTCCTAATAAATTTGATAAGGATAGGGGTATAGAAACGTCCAAGCCCGTTCAGTCGGTCGCTTCAGCACAAAGAAGTGTAAAACAAGGACGCCAAACTGTGAGACTCACATCTTCACAAGTCGCTATTGCGAAAAAATTAGGTGTGCCACTCGAAGAATATGCGAAACAATTAAAACTCACGAAGGAGGCATAAGCATATGAAAAAAGAACAAGATACAACTTCTCGTGCGAGCTCAACACGGTCAAAGACTGAAAGACCAAAAGTGTGGACTCCCCCATCATCTTTAGATGCTCCGCCTGCGCCTGATGGATTCAGGCATAGATGGATAAGAGCAGAGAGTTTAGGGTTTCAAGACACTAAAAATGTCTCAGCTCGTTTGAGAGAAGGATTTGAATTGGTGAGAGCCGATGAATATCCAGATGCTCAATATCCCGTAATTACCGATGGTAAATACGCAGGTGTCATTGGAGTTGGTGGCCTTTTGCTGGCAAGGATATCGGAAGAGATTGCGAAGCAACGAGCAGCCTATATAGAGAGTTTATCTAAAGGGCAAGACGAAGCTGTAGAACACGATCTCATGAAGGAACAGCACAAGAGTATGCCGATCAATGTTGATCGACAATCTCGCGTAACCTTCGGTGGTACAAAGAAAAGTTAATTTTCTCGGGATAACAACCAATTCCCTATCACTGAATATTTTAACCGTTTACAGATAAAACTGTAAACATATAGGAGTAATACTATGGCAAATCGTAACAGTGCTGGGTTTGGCTTAATTCCTGTGGGTACGTATGGGTCAACCCCTGCTACTCAAGGACAAGGCAAATTCTACATAGAAGCGGCGTATGGTACAAAATTGTTCCAAGGATCATCTGTAAGGGTGGTTGGTGGATACATAACTACCGCGCAAGCAGCTATCACGAACAGTACAGTCGGTGTGTTGAACGGTATATTCTACAATGCGGCTACAACTTTGAAGCCGACTTGGCAGAATCACTACGTCGCTAGTACATCTCCAGCAAACAGCGAAAATACAACAGCTTTTGTAATCGATTATCCGTTTCAGATGTTTAACGTCTCAGCGGATGCAGCTCTTCCACAAGCCGACGTTTTTGAAACGTATGGCTTAACGGTAACAGCTAATGGATCCACTACAAGTGGACAGTCGAGTTCAGAACTAACGTATTCAACGCGAGCAGCAACAGCGAATCAATGGCGGGTCGTAAGATCGGCTGAGGATCCTGAAAACTCTGACATAGCAAATGCAAATTGCACTTTTGTCGTTGTTCAGAACCTCAACCAAGTCGTTGGTAGCTTAACGTCTGCATCATAATAGGAGCATATAGAACATGGCAATATCACGAGCACAGCTAGTCAAAGAACTAGAACCTGGCCTAAATGCACTATTTGGGCTGGAATATAAACGGTATGACAATCAACATGCTGAAATTTACGTAACTGAATCAAGTGACAGGGCTTTTGAAGAAGAAGTCATGTTATCTGGATTCGCGAACGCCGACGTTAAAGCAGAAGGTCAAGGCATCTCATATGATGATGCTGAAGAAACCTACACTGCAAGGTATACAATGGAAACTATCGCTCTAGCATTTGCGATAACAGAGGAAGCTATCGAAGATAATCTCTACGACAGACTTGCTTCTCGTTATACAAAAGCTTTAGCTAGATCCATGTCCAACGCAAAAGAAGTTAAAGCAGCTAACCCACTGGTTAATGGCTTGCCTCAAACGGCAACTTTTAAATCAGGGGATGGCGTTGCATTGTTCTCTACTGCACACACAACTGTAAGTGGAACAAATGTTAAAAACACTTTATCAACTCAAGCGGACTTAAACGAAACTTCATTGGAAACAGCATTAATTGATATTAATGCCTTCACTGATGAACGAGGTTTAAGAATAGCAGCTAAAGGGGTCAAGATGATTGTCCCTTCTGGCAATCAGTTCAATGCTGAGAGAATTTTAAAATCTCAAGGTAGAACTGGTACTGCTGATAATGATCTCAATGCTATCTTTTCAATGGGAATGGTTCCTCAAGGATATAGAGTGAACAATTTCTTGACTGATGCTGATAGCTGGTATCTTATTACGGACGTACCAAACGGTATGAAAATGTTCCAAAGAACACCATTGACAACTGCAATGGAAGGGGACTTTGATACTGGTAACGTTAGATACAAAGCTAGAGAAAGATACGTTTTTGGCGTATCCGACTATAGAGGTATCTTTGGCGTACAAGGAGCGTAAGCTAATAATTAGAGATGAGGCGGCCTTAAAATCGCCTCATTTCGACTCTAAAGATAGAAATTCCTTATGAAAAACTTCAGAGTACAAATTAGATACTGTGGCTATTATGCGGACTTTAACGTCACGTGTGAAGACAGTGCAGTAGGCATTGAAAAAGCAATCCTTGACAAACTAGGAAAAAATGAGGTAAAACTGGAGAAAGATGGATTTACTTCTAAACGAGGTAAATGGATAACCTATGAGGAGGTTACAAATGACCGAAGACCTATACACTACGAAACGGTCCTTGGAACTAGAGTGGCAACAGGAGCACCTGAAGGAAGGTAGATATACTTTGCATATGGGATATATCGATAAAAAAATTCAGGAAATTGTTAAAGAGATTATTGCCAAAGAGTTTGAAGAACAAACGCTTCAAACTAAAATAAACGAAGCCAGGTCCGAAGTTTCGATAGCCACTTAAGCGCTATCAAAAATCATACATTTCTGTAAGGATATCTTGCGCTGGACGCAAATCTGCGTTATAGATTAATTACTATACAATTATTTAATGAATCTAGACGCGTATAGTCGACGGCCTAGAGACTAGATTCACAAACTAGGAGGATTATAATTATGGCAAATACAACGTTTTCGGGACCAGTAAGATCATTAAATGGTTTTATTAGTTTCGGACCTAAAGCAGTTGTTAGCTTAACCGCTGATACAACTTTAACAGTAGCCACTCATGCAGGTAGAATTTTAACTTGCAATGACGCAGATGGTAAATTTACATTACCATCAATTACATCTGGTAGTTCAGCAGCTGTATCTGGAACCAACGATTACAATGTCGCAAGTAATCTTGGAACTACTTATTTATTTTGGGTAGAAACTTTAGCAACAGATATGGATATCTTAACAGACGGAACCGATAAATTTTACGGTGCTGTCTTTACTGGTATTGACAGTGAAGAAACTGGAGAAACATTCGCGGCTAATGCATCAAGTAATGATGTCATGACGCTTAATGGTACTACAACAGGTGGTATCGTTGGTAGTTGGGTAGAAGTTACTGCAATAGCGAGCGCTAAGTACTTTGTTAGAGGTAGTTTAATAGGATCAGGAACTATAGCAACACCGTTTGCTGACGCGTAATAAATAAAATGTGAGCTCCTTCGGGAGCTCACGACTAGGAGAACATATGGCAACACAAAATGTACGACAAACCATAGCTGCAACAGCGGATGGCCTATTAACTAAATACGCAAGTGGTTCAGCTGTCACAATTACTAAAGCTAGAATCATGGCAGTGCAGGCACAATCAAGTGCAGCTGATGGAAGTGTTAAAATTTATAATGAATCGGACAGCTCTAAAACAGCAAGTGCTTTAGTGTTTGAAGCTAAATGGGGAACTGCAGATAATTCTGATTTTTATGTGAAGATCCCAGGAGAAGGTATCTATTGTGATACCGGCATGTATGCTGATTTAACTAATTGTGATTTTTTAGTAGTTACTGGCACATTCACGTAAGAGAGGTAGCAAATGGCTAATACTACTTCGGGCAGTTATACATTCGATAAAACTTTTGCGATTGATGATACCATTGCAGAAGCATACGAACGTATTGGTTTAGTTGGATCATCAGGACATCAATTATTATCAGCAAGACGTTCCTTAAATTTACTTTTTCAAGAATGGGGAAATCGAGGAGTTCATTTTTGGGAAATAGGTCATGCGAATGTTAATCTTATTACTCC
>Ga0208179_1001627_pt1 | contig 11277 bp, 14 predicted proteins | sample Malvired_Geostar_FD_184238 | JGI IMG/M metagenome (GOLD analysis project Ga0208179, IMG submission 184238) | Marine viral communities from the Global Malaspina Expedition - Malaspina viral metaG DeepMed_Geostar (SPAdes) (version 2) | ecosystem: Environmental > Aquatic > Marine > Oceanic | place...
GCCGAGGAGGGCGTTCGCCATCGCCAGGACCGCGAGATTCGCCGACTTATCGAAGTCGTCTTTGTTCTCATATAGCTTGGCGATACGCTCGGCCTTGACCAGCCATTCACGGCCATCGGCGAAATATTCCTCTGGAGTCTTTGGCCCCTCATGGAGGACAGGTTCCGGTGGTCTGTCTTTAGAGGTCATGGCCCCATTATTCCTTTCAGAGACAACGATGGTTGGATTTTCAAGTTCTCAAACCAGCGCCGCATCCGCTTGGCATTCTTGTCCGGCGCCCAGGTCAGGAAAGTCCCATCGGCACTGTCATAACCGGCGACATCCGCGGCCCGTAACCGCCGGAGGGAATTGACCCGGCCCATATGCGCCCACAATCCTCGATGCTTGGCCTCGGCAATCAGCCGATACGCAGCCTCGGAGAGCTTCCAATCGGTGGAGCCGCCAGTGAAGACGGCATCGATCTCTTGCCAGGGGACCGTCTCCGGCGTGGCTCCGTCTTGTAAGACCAACGCGGCCCGGTATCCCATCGCTCTGATGGTCGGCACGACCGGCATCGACCGCTCCAGGGTAGCTTCCCAATCGGCCACTACGTCCGGCGCCGTGGCGAATAAACAGTCCCCAGACCGTGGAGTCCATCGGTCGAGCATCTGGAGGTAACGATCCAGGATGAAAGGGCGACTCCCGAATATCCCGGTATCTGCCGCCCAGGACACGCCGTCCGGCAGTTGGTCGAATGGCCGCATCCGATAATTGGGTTGACACAATAGACCCACGCCCATATCAGCCAACGCCCCGGTCCATCTACCTGAGAGATAGATCACGCCGCACCACCCTGGAACCGATGAGGACTGCCGCGCCCAGGAAAGCCATCTCGGTCTTGCCAACGAATTGACCCGTGAAGAAGTCCAACGACCCGAAGGCCAGCACCAGGAATAACGCCGAATCTATGGCGCCGCCGATGGTGCCGGACACCGCGATTCCCAACGGTCTGCTATATCTCCGAAGCGGTTCATAGATAGCAAAGTCCCCCATCTCCGACACCGCAAAAGCAACGCCACTCGCCAGGGCCAAGGCCGGGGAGATTGCGGCAGATAATCCCGCCCCGACCACGATCCCAACCATGACCCAACGGCGCCCGTATGTCTCATGGATGGCATCTCGGAGAACGAGAGCCGCGCCGATCATCAGGACACCGGACGGCGCATAGAGACCGAGGCCGACCGGGATGACGCATGGCCCCTTGGGGATGCAATCTCCCACATGGGAGATCATCCAGTTCGCCAGCCATATGGTGGCGATATAGGCGACCCATATCATCGGTTTATACCGCATACTCACCATACTCCCACCCCCGGACCCGGCGCCGAATAGCACATCGCCAGGGCGTCGGCATCGTCTGGGCTCCCGCTGGAGCGTTTCTTAAAATCGTCCTTTGACTCCAGCTTGATGCGCCGGTCTCCCTGGACGGTATACCGCCGCGCCGAAAGCTGGGCGATGACTGCCGGGTTGTCGTCGATGTCTATCATACCATCCCGGAAGGCTTGCCCCAACTCCAGCCAAGCCTCGGCGATTGCGTTCACGTAGCGGTCTGACCTCTTGGCCTTCTCCCCGCCATTGAAGGCCGTAATCCGGACCCGACCGCCGGCCACATTCTCCTCGTTCAGCCTGTCGGTCACGCCGCCGCCGACTCCGGTGTCGTCCACGATTATCGCGGTCACGTCCGGGTCGTCCTCGGCCATCATCTTGAGGTGTCCGGCGACCTCCTGGGTGTCCCGGCCTTGGGACTTCCAGACCAGCCGGCAGACGTTGCCCTGCCGGCGGTAGACGACCGTCTTGTCGGCGCCGAACCTGGCCACATCGCAAGAGAGGAGCGCCGGACCGTCTGGTTCAAGCTGACGCTCGACCGCTTCCAACAAGAGCGACCTCGGCACGATGGCATCTTCTAGGTTATCAGGAAACCGGCCCAAGACCGAGGCGATATACAGGGCCGATTCCTCTCCCCACTCCCGGCGCCGTTCCTCGATCTGCTCGGTGGTCACCATGCCGGGGATGATCTCGCGGCCTTGCTGGATGTTGGGCGTGTCGGCAGCGGCGATCTCAATCGTATGGTAAAGGTCGGACCCGCCGTGGAAGGCGTCATAGAACTCTCCGGAACTCGCAAAGGCATTACCAGTCAGGAGCATCCGGGCCGGGTTCAATCTCTTGACCGCGTCGATGTGGGATTGCTCGATATTGTGGGCCTCGGTCAGGATGACCAGGAGGTTAGGCGAATGGAAGCCCTGGATGTTGTACTCGTTATCGGTAGCGAATCCGACGGCATAGTGGCGGTCGTCCAACTCCCACCGGGCCGTCCGGTACATCTGACCTCCCAACGCCATCCTCGCCGTGAGGTATGCACTCCGGGCTTCCTTCCAGACGATGTCGGAGACCTGGCGGTGGGTCGGGCCGAGGACGACACAGATGGCCGGATACCTGGTCGCCATCCACCAGAGCATCAACCGCGCAGATTGCCAGTCCTTGCCGGTGCCATTGGCGCCGACGACTGCGACCCGGTTGTGGTCCCTGACCGCCCTCGCCATCTCTAATTGCTTGTCGTAAACCGTGGGGCAGCCGAGGACCGATTCCCAGAAATAATCAGGATCAGTTCTGGAGTGGTCAACCAGGAACCGCTTCTCAGCCTGGGTCAACGTCATCGCAGTCTATCCCCTCAATCTCTACCACCTGACCGCCCATCGCTTCCCGGAGGAGGTCCGCGAAGGTGACGCCGCCCACCATGACGTTCTGCTGGTTGAATTGCATCAACGGCTTATCAGGCACAAGACCGCCGATGGTGTCGAGGCGCCGGAGGATGTCCAGCACTATCCCAGTTGCCCTCGCCGCCTGGGTGTCGTCGGACCCGGTGGCCTGGCTCCACCACCGGAGGAGGAGCCGTTCATACCTTGATTTCTGGAGGGTGTATTCTTGCTCGACCGCCTCGGTGTCACCCTTCCGGATCTCGGCCAGCCGGCGTTTGACATCGTTGTTTATCTGGGTCTTAGACACGCCGAGTTGTTCGGCGATGGCCTGCTCGGACGCCCCGGCCTGCTTCAATTGCAAGACCTGGGAGCGTCTTAATTCGGCGCCGATCTTGGTTCCGTTCTGTAAAGCCATGACTTATCCAGTGACCAACTTCGGTTCGAGTACCGCGTCCATTGTCCACATGCCATCTATTTTCCGTTGATGTACCATCCCGTATTCATCGACGCCGTCAGGTATTTCAAGACCCTTCTGGCGGAGGAGCCGCTGGCGAAAGCCCGAATAATCGACCTGATGATGCCAGCGTCCATATCGTCGTATCAGTTTGGATACGTCAGGATGCAATGCTACTTGCATTCGGCTTTTTGGCATTGTTCCTTCATGCTCATAAAATTCATTCGTATTCCCACCCGCCATCTTTTGAGTCGTTTGCTTATCTTGTAAGAAAGCGTTAAATAAAACTGTACACCAGCCATCTTTCAGCATTCTCAAGGATAGATCAGTGTCCTCGTTGTAACGACCCCTCCACCGTAAGGGCATATCGTTACGAATTAAATTACAAGAATAGATGCGGGTATTCATAGAAAACGGGCGATGCTTTTGTCTCCTGGGTACAAAACATTCGTACTGAGGGCCAGCCATCGAGACATTGATATACCGCTCTACGAAATCCTCCATACACCGGAATATAGTCCCATCAGCTGCCCAGTGTTTAATATTCCGATTAAGCCTATAAAAACGATTAATATTGTCATCCATCACCCAATGCCACCGGACACCGCTCGCATTAGCATGGTCCCAGGCGAAATTGCGAGCTGGCCCCGGCCCCTTGCTCTTGGAATCTCCCAAGTCATCACAGGTGTCGTAATCAGACTGGAAGGTAGAGTTTAGAATTAAAAGAGTCGCAGACCCGTCTATAACGGCTCGATACTGTGGCTCCTCTTGCTCCTCAATGACAATAAAATGAGGCACTCCCATCTTATGGAGGGCTTTACTTGTCAAACGGGACTCCCATCGGCCCTTAGACACGATGTAAATGGGGTATTTATTCCGTAACATAACGATTGACTGCTGGCATATAAGGCTGGGCGGGATACCAAATACTGACTCGTTTATTTGATATATTTTGTTGTACTAATTGGGCGAATGCCGCCATATCTTCCTCATTGGCAAAATGAACGATTATATGGTTCCAAGAAGTCGCGTCTTCCTCGGTAAATTCCGGCATCCCTTCCCATTCATCGGTCAAGTCCGGCATCGGGAGCCGTTCCCCGTTGGCGACGGCCTCCAGCATATCGTTGACCGCTTGGGACTCGAACTGGGTGTCGCGTAGGAGGTGGAGGAGTTGGTCCTGGTCGGCGTGGGCCATCATCGCCAGCGGGTCGTAGGTGAGGAGCATCTTGTCCGCTTCTTCCTCGGTCACGTCCACGATCAACACCGGGATGGATTGGTCACCCATCACCTCTTGCCGGAGGTGGCCGTCTATCAACTCCAGGCCGTCGTCGGTCTCCCTGGCTATCAGGGCGTCGGCGAATCCGATGTCCTCCAGGACTCCTCGCAGGGCGGCTTCCTGGGACGGTGGATGTCGGCGCCAGTTCTTAGGGTTGGCGCGGAGCTCGGACGCCGGGACTCGGCGGAGTTCTTGTACCCTGTCTCGCATCATCATTCGGCAATTCTATCACGCGAGAATCAAGTCTGCTGTGATGCGTTTCACATCATCCACTTCAAGGTCGAGAGCCTTGGCCACCGCCTCTTGCATCTTCAGCAAGAAAGCCCGGTTCACTGGTACGTCGAGGCGCTCGGACCCGAGAAGCTCCACTAAGTGAGCATTCCACCGACGACCAAAGGGAGCCCCATGGACTCGCCATCGGTACCCGCTCACTTCAATAGTGATTCGGGTTATGTTGGCCGCCTGACCTGCGTCCCACTTATTGTTCAAACTGAATCCTCAATACCAGGTATTCCAACAAAGCACCGGTCGTTCAATCGGAAACCTCAATACTGGGTATTCCAACAAAGCACCGGTCGTTCAATCGGAAACCTCAATACCAGGTATTCCAACAAAGCACCGGTCGTTCAATCGGCAACCTCAATACCAGGTATTCCAACAAAGCACCGGTCGTTCAATCGGAAACCTCAATACAGGGTATTCCAACAAAGCACCGGTCGTTCAATCGGAAACCTCAATACCAGGTATTCCAACAAAGCACCGGTCGTTCAATCGGAAACCTCAATACTGGGTATTGCGAGCAAGTAACTCGACCGCCTCCTCGATGCTCTCGACCCGACCCGCCACGGACCCGGAGGCTTGAATCTGCTCGATGGTCTTGGCCTGGGCCGGCGATAGGATTCCTCCGGGTCGTTTGACTTCCATCGCATAGAACCGGCCCTGGTACCCGACCAGCAAGTCGGGCACGCCGACTTGCTGGAACGGAGAGCCATGGACATTGAAGACCCACGCGCCCATGCCCCGGAGGTGCTTGATTATCTGCCGTTGGATTACGGCTTCTTTTGGCATATTTCCTCACTCGGAAACTTCTCCAAGATAGTCAATCTTCCGTCCGCGTTACGCCCGCAGGTTTTCCAACCGGCCATCTTGAAGCAATAGCCCGGATTGACGCTCTCGACTTTAGAATCCCAAACATACGTAAAGAGGCGGATTCCTGGCCACCGTTGCCACGCCAATACTTCGGCTTCAAGTATCAACTCGCTGGACATGACTGGGCCTTCATTTCGGAATATGGTGCAGTTCAAGCCGACCTGTCCGTCATACCGCTCGACCTGATTATTGAGCCAAATATACAAGGCATCACAACGGACAGTCAGCAGGGTCATCGTTTGACCTGGGCCGCTCATCCCGTATCGAATCCTATCCCCCCCCCGTCGTGCGGAATAGTGACGATTGAATAGGGCAACAGCTCTCGGGTCACCGTCCTTGATGCCGACCCAATTCCCATCTATGCCAAGTCCGGTAATCATTCCCCGTCCCCCCGGTTAGCCCGGCCGGCCGCGATCTTGGACCAGTCCGAGCCGTTGTTTGATATATTGAAGACCCACGCGCCCATCATGGTCCAAGCCTCCATTCCCGCAGGTGCTTGATTATCTGCCGTTGGATTATGGCCTCTTTGGGCATTGGTCTCGTCTCACTGCCATTAATAACAATGGCATTCTGAAAGGATTTAGTCGCTCCGCATTTCAAACAGATGCCCTTGCTTATCGGGCCTTGGGCTGTTTCGATTTTCCAGTGATGGACACACATCTTCTTTTTTCTGATTTAATATCTCCTCCAACCACCGGGCCATCTCATCAGGGTCGGCCAGTCGGTCGATAAGCTGCCGTAGTTCCGCCTCGGTTTGTGGTGGTGTCATCATCCTCCTCTCAAAAACACCGCTAGACTCGCCGGCACGATCCCGTTCCCCAAGCACTTCAGGCGGTTGACCCTGTCCGGGATACCGGAGGTGACCCTTGGGAGTCCTTGCTCCTCTTGCCACCATGTCCCGTTCATCTGGGACTGGAACCATTGGTCGTATTCTTCTTGAGGTACCGGCTCCAGCGATGTCCATCCCACCGGAAGACCCATCAGCCATGAGACCCAGTCGGGCGAGAGGGAACCGTCCACTTCTCGACTCAGAGACTGGAAAGCGCCGCTTGTCCTCGTTACGTTGTTCGCATCGTCACCCGTGGGCGTGGGGAGCATCTGCTTGACCTGGGACGGCCTCATCTTATTCCTAACCAAAGAATCCGCAGCACAGGGAGTCGGGAACCGTCCAACGAAGTCCGGCAGACTCACCGAGTGCATAGAATCATCCGATTGCTGACTCGATTCCATGTTCCCGGTGTAAACGTCCGCCGAGGTCGGCGTTGGGATATGCCAGGAGCCACCAGCGCCGTCGAAGATGCGGGGCTCCCGCATCGGCAGCGGATACAACTCGCCACTCCGCGTCATACCCTGCTTCGGCCAACTCTCCGACCACTGTGCCCCCATATGGTGGCCGTCCATCACCTCCCACAAGGATGCCTGGGACGTTCTCCAGGATGACGAGTCTGGGTGCCACCTCCCTAATGATTCGGAGTGTATCGGGCCAGAGGTTTCGTTCATCGGAAAGTCCGTTGGCAATCTTTCGTAGCCCCGCAATTGAGTGAGGTTGGCAGGGGAAGCCCGCAGTCGCAATATCCACTGTTCCACGCCAGGGCTTGCCGTCAAAGGACTTGATGTCATCCCAGATGGGAGCGTCATCGAGGTGGCCGTCTTCGATCCGGGCCTGGATGACCCGTTGACAAAATTTATCCCATTCAATATAGGCGACCGTGCGGAAGTCTGCATCAGGGTAAGCGAGACGGAGGCCGAGGCCGAATCCACCGTATCCGCTGAAGCAGTCGAGGACGGTATATGCACCCATGTCATAGCACCACCGACCGGGACCCGACTGGTTGGCACAGTATCAGGGACTCTTTGGCCCGGGTCATTCCGACGTAGAACAACCTCCGGACCGCCGCCGAGCCGCCGCCTATCCACTCGTTCATGCCGGCATAACTGAGGTCAGGAAAGAGGTAGACCACATCGGCCTCGCCGCCTTTGACACTATGGATCGTCCCGGTGATCACCTGCGGGGTCTTGGCCAGGGTCTCGGCGCCGTGGGTCTCGGCCACGCGGATGGCAAACTCCGCGCCTTTCTGCCGCGCCGCCAGGAGGTTCTCCCGCAGCCATTCCAGATCGCCCAACAGCCCCGCGCCGATGGCCTCGTCGGTCAATAGATTGTGAAGTTTATCCCAATCCACCCCGGTTGACCCCTCATCTACCAGACCATCGAGGGTTGCCCGGTTGCCCCGCAGGACTCCGCTCGTCTTGGTCGCTGCCAGCCACCGGCCCATGTCCTCGGCGGTCCAGATGCCCTCCTCGGACATTCTAAGAAAAGCAAGAACTAGGTCTTTCGGTGTTATGCGGCGCCGGCTTGATTGGAGAGGGTTCCACGCTCCTTTGGTCCGGCGATATGGGTTGTGGTACGGGATCCCTTCTCGCCTCAGTCGGGCCAGCATGGGCCTGAGCATATAGGCGCAAGAGGCGAGGACCATCACAGTCTTCCCATCATCGAGATAGTTTTGCATATCCCGTAGAATCTGTTCGGCATGAGGCCAGGGTGACGCTATGTGCCGAACCTCTCCTTCAACGTCGCGCGGATAATATTCGACCGGAGTCCGGCCCGGAGTGCGTTCAATCCACCTCACCGCCGCAGAATGAACAGCTTGTGGGATTCGATAACTTTGGCTCAAGACCCGCATCTGTTCTTCAGGGATTGCCGGCTCAACAAAGACCTCCGGGTCCGACCCTCTCCACTGGTATAGGTTCTGATCCGGGTCGCCGACCACGATGAGATACCCTGCCGCCTCGCCCCACTTTCGGGCGAGGCTCATTTCCAGCAAGTCCATATCTTGAGCCTCGTCTAAAAACAAGACCGAGGGATTGCCCGGAGCGGTCGGGACCGTCTCAAGGCTCCGCTCTATGAGGTCGGTGAAATCCATCAGACCGGCCTCGTCTTTCCACGTAGTCCAGGCCGATGCCATCCGGTCCACATCTATCGGGTAGACGGTCGCCATCCTAGCGCGTAACACCTGGTAAGTCGCCATCAGCTTATCACCGGGTGATTTACCAGATTCCTCTAGGTTATCCCCATCGATGCGGTCGTCGGAAGCTGACAAAGCCCACTCAGGGTATCTTGTGTTCCAGTCCTCAACATTCTTCTTGTCGACCGTAAGAGAGGGCCGACCGAGCGATTGATAACAGTGGGAGTGCAATGTCCCCACATTCCGGGCTGGTATCGGAAGGTCTCGCCCTGCCGCTTCTGCCGCCGCCGCCCTGGTTAAAGAGGCGACTAGAACCTCTTGACCATCATCGACCGCTCGCTTGACTTGCCGGGAGAGCCACGTGGTCTTCCCACAACCCGGTGGCCCGATAACTCGCTGCTCCATTTAATGACTCCTCGTACCATTTAATGAGAATTTAATGACTGTGGGCCGCTTCCCTAGGCACGGCCCACGACTGGCCATTTAATCGTTTAACGCATTTAACGGTTAGTTTTTTTATGAAGTTATGTTTTTAGTCGCCTTTATAGGTCCAATAGTTACGGGAGGTCTCGGTGCCCTTGACGACCGCCCTCACCACGGTCGGCTCGATGCCGCACAACCGGAGCCTTTGCCCCAATCTGTGAGAGGACAACTGTTCGCCCAAGCTGAACCGGAGATACTGCCTGAACCCGCTTAGCGAGAACATGACTGCCCCATCCTTCCGGAACGGCAGACCTTGCTCGGCGGCGATGCCCTGGTCTTCCAAGACGGTCTGGCTGTCCAGATAGGTCTCGACCCAGTGGGCCATCTCACTCCCCGGATGGGAAGCCTCTCCCAACTCGACCTCCCGACAGCAGGACAAGATTGACTCGGCGCGCCTTGCCCACGCGGCCTCTTTGCACCGGACCAAGACCCGCCCAGTGGTCGCCGCAACCGCATTCCGGAACCGGCCCTGGTCCACGATATTATTTATGGTGCCGAGGGTGATGCTACCATCGGTGGTCTCCATCCAGTATTCCGGAGGGTCGCCGAGGTGCTTCACCAGGTCGATTATCTCCACGCCGAGTAGAATCGACAGGTCGGCCAGCGACCCGCCTTCTTCAAGGCGCTCCTGAGCCTCGGCCTGTTCCACCGGCCCTCGCGCCTTCGATATGGTCCGAGTGTAATAGTCTTCTCGTAGTTTGAGGTCCTCGCCGTTACTGCGCCGGCTGAAGATGAGAAGGTTCGCGATCTCCTGGTCAGACCAGCCGGCCACGACCGCAATCGAAGCCAACGACATGTCGTAGGATGAGGCCGATTGGTCTGTGAGGTCTGACCGCTTCCGTTCTAACGACCGCTTGAACTTCGGGTCGTTATCTCGGAGAGCGCGAAACTGCTCCCACGGAGGCTCGGCACTGGTGCCGAGGGTTAATCCCTCGACGGCAACCTTCTTGAATATCTGAACGTCCTCGACTCCGACCCCGATATAGTCCCATACCGTGTTCCGGTCGAGCCTCGGCCCATTCGAGGATAGGACTTTGACCGGCACCGGCGCCGATTTATTGTTGAACGTCCCAGGCAATCGCATCAGCCTAGCGAGGTCGTGGGTTGAATCAACGACCCATCCTCCTCGGTCTTTTGCTATCTGGGCCATGTGGCCCTGCCACCCTCGAATCATCGCCTGGGCTTCTTCACGCTCGCCATCCAAGAATATCCAGGGTTCTTTGAATAACCACCAGGCTTGCAGACCGTGACCGGAGTGGACAACGATAGTCGGCTCGACCGGCATCGCGTAAACCAACTCAAAGGCTTCTGCCTCGGTCGTCGGTAGTCCTATCTTGGCATGGTCCTCGCCGGCATAGTCCACATCGGCCCACAGTCCCGCAATCCCGCCAATCATATCGGCTGTCGCTCGTTGGCCGGTCTTTAACCGAGCATCCGAGGGAGCCAGACCGACTCCGGTATAAACGTCGGAGTGGGAGAAATCTCCCACTCTGACGTTATCCAGCCGGTTATACCAGATTGACCGTTTTTGCGGGAGAGTCCAGACCAGGACGTGCCCCGGTGGTGGATTTCCCCACAATTCGGTGAGGAACTCTCCCGCCTGCACTTAGACCTCGTCGCGGGCGATATCCGTGTTGACCATGTACCCGATGATAGGCTTGATGGCGTTCACGTACTCGGCAAGTTTAGCCCTCTGTTCTTCCGGCACTGGTCCTCCGGACTTGGGTGATATGCGGCTGAAAGCGATGCCGGTCGCGCTGTTCGCTTTCTCCAAGGACAGCTGGGTCATCACCGACCAGTACGGCAGACCTTGGGAAGCCAGTCGCAGGAGATATTTTTTCACAGGTTGGATGGAGGTCGATGGTGCTTGAATGACTACGGGTAACAGGTCGTTGGCCCGGAGAAGGAATAGCATCCGCTTCTCTTTGCATGCTTTACCGGTCCCACCTTCAGCACTTCCCCACTGGTTCAAAGGGCATGTGAAACATTCCCCACCTGGTTCACCGTAACCGGTCTCTCCATCTTGGCTTGCGCAATCGGGAGGAGCATTGCCGCCAGCCTCCAAGCCGGTCTTCCAGTATGCCCTCGGTGGAGTCCAATGCACTATGATACCGTCGAGGCTCTTGGCCGAGTCCTCGCCTTCCAGGGTCGGGACCGTCCAGTTCAAACCGCCGCCCAAGGGCACCGTTATACGGTCGAGGTCGCGGTCGGTAATAC
>Ga0208179_1001632_pt1 | contig 11252 bp, 13 predicted proteins | sample Malvired_Geostar_FD_184238 | JGI IMG/M metagenome (GOLD analysis project Ga0208179, IMG submission 184238) | Marine viral communities from the Global Malaspina Expedition - Malaspina viral metaG DeepMed_Geostar (SPAdes) (version 2) | ecosystem: Environmental > Aquatic > Marine > Oceanic | place...
ACTTGTCAATTCTGATGAGACATTAGAAAGATTATTAAAGAAACACAATGTACCCTTAGACTTTTCAACGATGTCACCAGATCAAACTGCAAAGAAAGATATGTTACGCACCCGAGCTAAAGAACTCACCTTTGGTCAGATGAAGGTGAAGGCATTTAAGGGTAAAGGGGCACTAGATCATTATATACATGGTCGTTTAGGTCTGGTGATAGATGGCACAGGTAAAGATTTTGATGACATACATAGACAGGCTTCATACTTGAAAAAGATGGGGTATGACACTTACATGATATTTGTCAATACATCAGAACAGGTGGCACAACAGAGAAATCTAGAACGACCACGAAAGTTAAGACCAGAGATAGTGAAAAAGTTTTGGTTAGAGGTACAGCAAAATATAGGTAAGTTTCAGGCTTACTTTAGACCGTCTAACTTTATAGTAGTAGATAATAACAAAGCCGGTGAAGATGTATTTAAACAGGTGTCAAAACGGATACGAAAATTAGTAGGTAAAAAGGTAACGAACCCTATTGCTCAACAGTGGATAGCCTTTCAAATGCAATCAAGAAAACGCTAGACATAAATATACCATATAATGTACCCGTGAAGAATCACTTAGAGGGGTGGGCATGAAAATTAAGAAAGGTAGTTGGGCAGTAATAATAGGACTCATTGTAGTCTGTGGCTTAGTATTGGCAGAAACAGTATGGGGTGATATCCCTACAGCCACGATTGAACGGGCCCGTGATGCTACTGTATTGGTGGCTACCCAAAATGAAAACAATAATATGGGCAACGGTTTTGGTTCTGGAGTATTGATTAGTGAAACAGGGATTGTTCTCACCAACTATCATGTGATACACCGAGCTGAAGTAATCAGAGTATGGTACTATGATCCCACTGACTCTAATTATAGTTATGCTAAAGTCATAGGTATAGATCCTGTTGCTGACTTGGCATTATTACAACTAGAACTTGATCCAGATTTACCGCCTCCTGTGTATTTAGAAATAGAACAAGAGACTCCAGTTATTGCAGAAGCTGTTGTAGCCATAGGACACCCAGTAGGGTTACAGTGGACAGTTACTACAGGGAGTATTAATCATCAAGAACGACCAGGAAAGATTACACCGTATGTTAATATTATACAGCACTCAGCAGAGATTAACAAAGGGAACTCTGGTGGGCCTTTAGTTAATGCAAACGGTGACATTGTAGGTATCAATACATATATGTTGGCACCTGATGGTCAGTGGGCTGGTGTGGCATATGCTATCAGAGGTGATACTGTATATGCTTCAGTAGAACAAATGTTAGAAGATGGTGATGTAGAATATGCGGCCTTTAAAATACGTCTGTTAAATTTAAGTGAGTTTCTGGCTAAAGGTATAGCAAAAGAATATCCAGATGAGAAAGATATACCTAATACATTTGGGTTGATAGCCATTGGGGTAGAAGAAGAAGATTGGGCATATGAACATGGTGTAAGAAGCTTTGATACTTTTGTAGCTATAGAAGGCTTTCCTATAAACACACTGTATGACCTTAAAAAGGTAATCAAAGGATACCGACCTGGCGATATGGTGACTGTGATTTACATTAGGAACAGTCATTTTAGAATAATGGACTACGAATTAGGTGCAATAGAGTTTGATGATTACTTAGACTTTTATGACAAGAAAATGGTTGACCGATTCGATAAAGAGGCACCCAAAGAAGAAAAGAAAGAGAGGCCTACACCACCACCTAAGAAGGCTACAATACCACCAGAGGTAGAGCAAGAAGAAGCACCATCACCAAAACCTCCACAATTAGAGCGTAATGAATAAATAATATTATGACGAATATATTTACTAAACACCCTTATGAGGTGGGTGAGACATATTTACAACATATGTGGGCAGCAATGAGGTATAGTTTTACCTTTTTTCTGTTGGTTTTTGTATCATTGGTACACGCTATATTACCATTTGCGTTTACAAAGACAGCTAGTTGTGTTGTTCAGGAGATGAGTGCTCATATAAAAGAACGAGAAGGAGAGTGTAATGGAACCAAGTCCTAGTATGCTCATACAGTTTTTAGAGTTAGGCTTTTCAGCTGCTGCAGCACTGGCAGGTGGGTTCTTTATAGTGCTCCTTATTAAATATATTTTAGAGTCTGTAGTGGGACAGGCTAAGACATTACATAGTATGATTTCACAATTAGATAATCGTGTTAAGACTATGAATAATGATGTGATACGGATTGATACACTAATAAGTCAAGTGGTTGGCATCCGGCCCGACCTTGACCGAATCGCAAGAGCTGATGGGAAGAAGGATGCACGAAAGGATTAATGGACATAGTAGAACTAGTCAACCAATTTGGGTTGCCCATAGTTATAGCCGGTGGACTGGGATACTTCATATTTTTTATATGGAAGTTTGTTACAACACAGATTAAGCCTAAATTAGGACAGGCATTTACAGTATTAGTTGCATTGATTGATAGAGTGAGAATGTTAGATAACGACTTGATTCGTTTAGATCAGAAGTTGAATGTGTTTATTGAAATGAAAGAAGAACAGCAATTAGAAGAATTACAGGACATTAGACATGATAAACAAAAGAAATAAAATAATGTTAGGTATTGGCCTAGTGGCTATCCTATTACTCATATGGTCGGTAGCTCAAGCATCATCGTTGGTGTTTACTTTCAATTCACCTAGTTTTAGTGGAGTAGGTCAGAGTTCACATTATCTAACGATTGAGAATCTAGAGAAGTCTAGAAAACAGGCACTCATAGATAAGGCTGAAGCAGAAGAACGACGATTAGATAATGAACTAAAGAACACGGCCATCGAGATATTCCGTAGAAACTTAGAGAGTATGTTTTACACAGGTCTTGCAAGTCAGATTATAAATAACATCTTTGGTGAAGATGGAGACAAGCAGACAGATGGTCGTACCACGATAGATGGCTACAAAGTAATATGGACATCGACAGATAAACAAGATGATGAAGATGGAGTTAGTGTAATCATCAGAGATCAGTTTACCAATGAAGTAATATGGGTATATACATTTCCATTCCAGGAGAATGAATGATGAAACGATTGTTAATTCCTCTTCTGGCGTTTGTCTTGTCTGGTTGTACTACGTTAGCTAGTCAACCTCCTACAGTGTTGGAGGTGGCGTATAAGCCACTAGTTGAAGTACCCGAACCAGATCAAGGGAAGATAGTCCTTGCAGTCTACCAGTTCGGTGATTTGACAGGACAACAAAAACCTAATACTAATTTTGGTGAGATGTCAAAGGCAGTCACCCAGGGATCAGTTAATCTCTTAATCAAAGCACTCAAAGATGCAGGCGACGGCAAATGGTTTCGAGTTGTAGAACGTGACAGTCTACAGAGTTTGTTACAAGAACGTAAACTGATTAGAACTACACGACAGATGACTCAGGGAGATCAAGCACAACCTCTTGGTCCTATGTTGTATGCGGGTGCATACATAACAGGTGGTATCGTTGGGTATGATTCTAACACATTATCAGGTGGTGCGGGTGCGAGATACTTAGGGATAGGCGGTCGAGCAGAGTATCGACACGACACAGTAACCGTAGTGCTACGTCTTATTAATGTTGTGTCAGGTGAAGTAGAACTAGCCATCATGGCAGAGAAAACTATTTTAAGTGTGAGTACTGGTGCAGATGTGTTTAAGTATTTGGATACTGATACACAATTACTAGAGATTGAAGTTGGTGTTGCGAAGAATGAACCAGTCACATATGCTGTCCGTAAAGTCATTGAGGCTAGTGTAGTCGAGTTGATTAATGCAGGTGAAGTCAAAGGGTTGTGGAGTTATAAACCAGAGCCGTGGGTGAACCCAGGTGTAATAGAAGTGTTAGAACCAGAACCAGAAGTAGTAAAACCGGCACAAGGAATTTTAGATATTCTAGAAGAAAATGAAGAAGTCTATGATGACTATAAAAAGAAACCTGAAGTCGTAGAAGTTATAGAAGTAGAAATCGAAGAAGAAATTGAAGTGATGGAAGTAGGTGACCCACCGGGTCAATCAAATGGTGATGATTTGGATGAATCTCTAGAGGAATTAGATGAAGAAATTACTCCCAACACTCCTGTTATTACTCCTGATATCGCCAAAATCTTACGAGGCTAGTGCTCATAATCTTTTATGGCTTGATGCAGACCAGATAACATCTAGTACAATAACCATCAGACAGGTCGAAGGCCATTCTGAGTTAGGTTCGTCTGGTGCTTATTTTGATTTAGGTCAAGGTTCAGGCAACACCATTGACATTGATATGCAAGGTGATAATGCCGGTTGTTGTAACTATCTTACCGGCAACTTTGCTGGACATTCCAATTCTTCCCTTAATGTAGAGATGAATGGTTCAGGTACAGGTAATCGTTTAGAACTCAATTATCAGCGTACTAGTATATCTAATTATCATCATGTCGATGTTGATATTAATTCTACAGGTAGTACTAATAAGGTTTATATCTACGATCATTCTGCTAATGATACTACAGGCGATGACCATAGTAATACTAGCATCGAAGTCGATATCATAGATAGTAGTTACAATAATGAGCTTTGGATTTACCAAGAAGGAAAACGCCAGACTTCAAAGATAACAATTGATGGAGATTCCAATGATGTTTATGTTTGGAATGGTGGTACTGGTACATACACTCAAGGCGTAACATCTCTAGCCGATTTGGCATCTACAGCTTATACTACATACATTTATCTTACAGGCAATAGTAATTATGTCAAGTCTAAGACATGGAATAATTCTAATACATCAATCATAATCACAGGTAATTCTAATAAGGTTACTGATTATAATGATGACGATGATTGGATGTTGAATAAAGATGGTATAGTTAAGATTGATATAAATGGCGATAGTAATACATTAGGCTATTATCAAGTAGGTTGGGGAACGAACTGTACCGATTGTAGTTATCTTACTGTAGATATTGATAGTGATGGTACCGATATAGATGTGAAACAACATGGTGGTGGTAATACAGCCACTATCAAAGTCTATGGATCATCTAGTTATTCATTTGATTTAGATGTACACCAATCACAAGACCATACATTTATCATGTGTTTCAATAGAGCACATCAGACTAGTAATTATAATGGAGATTTCAATAGTCAGAGTTTCCATAGTGAAACATGGAACAGTAGCACCATTTATAGTACAGGCTCAGCTGCGGATTGCATATGAGATGGCTATGGGTTCTCCTTCTTGCACCTAGTATAGCCTTAGCGGGTATAGGTACAGTCGAACACGACCAAGGTAGAACATGGAATGAGAGGGCTAATAAGACTGAAAATATTGATGTTGGATATGATGTTATCATGGATGATTTTTTCCAGACGGGAGAAGATGGTCAGATTGGTATTATATTTGAGGATGATACTAGTGTTACCGTTATTGAAAACTCTGAGCTTCTTATTGATGATTTTGTCTATGATCCCGCATCTAACACGGGAGAGCTGGCGTTTAATGTCACCGTTGGATCGTTCCGTTACGTTAGTGGGGCTGTTGCTGCTAATAATGCTGGTGCTGTTAAGATTACAACACCAAGTGCCACAATAACAGTCCGAGGTACTACTCTTACAGGTAATGTAACATCAAGCGGTGCTACTACTGTTACACTTTTACGAGATCAAGATGGCGGATTAGGTTTGGTTACTGTAGCTAACCGTGCAGGTTCTGTAATGCTTACCCAACCATTTCACACGGTCACAGTGTCTTCCATAAATACAGCACCACCAGTTCCCACTATTCCGAGTCCGGCAGAGTTAGGTACTATGAATCTCATCATAGAACCAGTGATGGATGAACCAGTGATTGATAGACAGCCAGCAAGACAAGAGCAAAGTGAAGATGAGGAGGAGGAAGAGGAAGAAGTAGTTGAAGAAGAAATTGAAGAAGAAACCGAGGAGGTTATAGAAGATGAACCAGTTGAAGAAGTCGAAGAAGTCGAAGAAGAAATCACCGAAGATGATGAACGAGACACTGAGCGAGAGCCAGTTGAAGAAGATGAACGAGATACTGAGCGAGAGCCAGTTGAAGAAGATGGGGGTGAAGAAATACCCGATGAAGAAATTGTCGATGAAAGAGTTGAAGAAACCGTTGAAACAGAACCCGAAGCCGAGGTCACTGAGGAGCCAGTTGTCGAACCTGTTGATGAACCTGATGTTAGAACCGACCCAGAGCCAGGTGACGATATGGGCGAACCGGAAGATGCAGAGAGAGTGGAGACAGCACCAGAACCAGAACCCGTAGTAGAAGTAGTAGTTGAAGATGAGCCAGTATTTGAACAGCAAGAACAGACTGAAGAAGTTTCTATATCATTTGATGAACAAGTAGAACCCACCACCGATGTAACATTTGATGAGCCGGTGTTTGATGAACCGGAGCCAATGTTTGAACCTGAGCCGGTTTTTGAACAGCCAGAAGTAACTTTTGATGAGCCTACATTTGAAGAACCCACCTTCAATGAAGATACCTTGATGACTGATTCAAATATGTTTGATGATACTTCAGTGTTTGATACTACAACAGTATTTGAAGAACCAGTAGTAGAAATTGTTACTGTAGTAACAGAGACAATAACATTTGACGAACCGATATTTGATGATCCATTTGAAGAAGTCAATGAACAAGCCGAGGATATGTGGGAAGAAGTGGATGAGGCATGGGAGGAGATAGATGAGGCGTTTCAAGAAGTAGACGAGCAGTTAGCAGATGGTTCAATCACAATGGATGATGCTGTAGACCAGTGGAATCAGCTGAATGAACAGGTTGCAGAAACAGATGCATGGACTCAGGAGGTTGCCGAAGAAGTAAATGAGTTGTACGAAGAAGTCTATGAAGAAATGGACTGGGATATTACCAATACAGGTACGGATACTACAACGACTGACACCACATACGATGAAGATGTTTATGACGATGGATACTTTACTGAAGATGGTACGTGGATATATTATGCCGATGAAGAAACGGAAGAACAAACTTGGGATCAATATTATATAGTAGAAGTAATTACACAACAAGTTGGATCTCAGACTTCAGAGGTGGGTAGTAGTTCAACATCAGAGAGTACAGTATCAAATGGAGATACAACAACTACAACATCAGAATCGTCAGTGACTACCGATGATGACCCTACTACATCTACGTCCACATCAACATCAACATCTGATTCAACAACAGCTGCTTCTTATGGACAACCAAGTGATACAACTGGTCAAGTAGTTTATACCGCTCCTGAAACAACTACAACCACCACTACAACCACAACAACGACCACAACACCGGCGAATACTACTGTTGTGACAACGACAACAACTTCAAGTTATGTTCAGACTACAACAACGGTAACAGAAACAGTAACCGATTATGAACTTTTAATAATAACTCAGAACACTGAGGTTTGGAATGATGGGTATTCATACACATGGGATGATTATGGATATAGCTATTGGTCGGAAACTACAAGTAGCACTGCCGACTCGTCGGAGACTATCACCAGTACTTCAACATCTTCAACAACATCAAGTGGAACTGGTACACAAACAACAAGCAGTAGTGATTCAACATCAACTTCAACTAGTGGTGGTGGCAATACAACAGGTTATTATACAACATCAGGTAATAGTTATAATAGTTCCAATTGTTCTACAACAGATGCTACTTCAAGCTGTACTGTGACTAGGACAGGATATGGAAGTGATATTGCTATAGTGAAATGGATTCCTAATAATGGACAGCTTATTATTGTGCAGGCTGAAAGTAGTACTACTTTAGGATCTCAAGTGTTTGGAAATTCTAGTGGCGGTAATACTATAGTAATTATACAACATCAACAACAATAAATAGGAGTATGAGCAAGTGGTTGACTTCATCATGGATGGTGTTATTGATACTCGTCCTCCTCACTACATTACGTTGGTTTGATCCCACACCTGTCCAACGATTAAGACTATTAAACTTTGATGGCTACCAGGCTCTATTAGAAAAAACAACATCAGATAAGATTGTCTTGTATGATATAGGTGAGGAGTTTCTAAAAGAACACGGTCAGTGGCCACCCAAGCGTACCGTATTCGCACAACTGATTGCAGACCTATATAATGCCGGTGCAGGCCTTGTAGTTCTCAATATCCTATTTGCAGAAGAAGATCGGTTAGGTGGTGATGCAGATTTCATATCAGTACTTCAACAAGTGCCGGTAGTCGGTACTCAAGTTGCATCAGTACGAGGCCGTGATGATGATGCTACTCCCAGGGGTCTATCATATAGTGGCAACCCATTCCCATATCTGTTTCAATACCCAGGTGCAGTAAAGAACATCCAACCGATAGCTGATGCATTAGCCGGCATTGGCATGGTGAGCACTGTGCCTGAAGTCGATGGCGTAGTCAGGCGTATGCCGTTATTTGTCCGTGTTGGTGAGAAGGTGATATACCCATCACTACCAATGGAGATACTCCGAGTCTTAGTCAACAGCAAGAGTGCTCAAATAAAGACAGAGGCCGCAGGTATCAGTAAGGTGAGGGTAAGAGGCTTTCCGATAGTTGAAACAGACCCAAATGCACGGATATGGATTGACTATTCAACCCACATAGAGAGAAACACAGATGTAGAGGGCAAAATCGTTATCGTAGGCCTGACTGCCGAAGGGCTAACGCAAACCGTGCCTACCCCATTCGGGCCTCAAGATATACATGAGGTCAATGCCAAGACATTGCACACCATTATGTCAGGCACTAGCATCAAACGATTAGACACATCACTACTGATAGAGTTGGGGTCATTCTTTCTATTCGGTATCATTCTAATTCTTGTAGTCCCACGGGTCAGTGTCAAGTGGACTATACCAACCTTTGTATTACTATTCAGTGGAGTGGCTTATGCTGGTATATATTCTTTCTCTCATCATCGTTTGTTATTTGACTTGGCGTATCCTTTAGGTGGTGGGCTATTACTATATGTTCAATTGATGTTCAATAACTTTGCCCGTGAGTTTAGACTCAAACAACAGATCAAGAAACAGTTTGGCACATATCTCTCACCGGCAATGGTGATGATACTACAGAAGAACCCAGAGCTGTTGAAACTCGGTGGGGAGACCAAGAAACTCACCATCATGTTTTCGGATATACGAGGGTTCACACCCATCAGTGAGCAGTATAAGACAGACCCGCAGGGGCTAACATCACTAATCAATAGGTTTCTTACACCCATGACTGATTTGCTGATGGATAAACGTGGCACAATAGATAAATATATGGGAGATTGTATAATGGCTTTTTGGAATGCACCCGTGAATGTGGAGGAACATGAAAAGCTAGCAGTAGAGTCTGCCTTAGAAATGGTAGACAGGTTAGATGAACTAAATGCCGAGTTGGTAAGTGAAGGTAAACTGCCTATTAAAATAGGGATCGGTATTAACACAGGTGAGGTGGTAGTAGGTAACATGGGAAGTAATAACAGATTTGATTATTCAATATTAGGTGATGCTGCAAACTTGGCATCGAGACTAGAAGGACAGTCTAAAGGGTATGGTGTGACCATCATACTTGGTGAAGAAACTGCTACGGCAGTAGAAAATGATCTATTCAACATTGAACTAGACAGTATAGCTGTTAAAGGTAAAAAGGATTCTGTTCGTATCTTTACTGTTTTAGGCAATAACGAGTGGGTATTTAAGAACACCAATTGGTATTTCAACCAACAGCAACATGAGAAGTTTCTAAAACTCTATCGTGGCCAGGCGTGGGAAACTGCGGCTAGATTTGCGAAAGATTTGAAAAATGCATGGCCAGAAATGTCAGGCTATTATGATGTGATGTTGGGAAGAATACAAAGTTACTTAGAGAATCCTCCTGGCGATGATTGGGATGGTGTATATAGAGCGGAGACAAAATAATGAGTTTTGAACATAGAAAATATCATGGGTTGTATTTCATACTAGGTTTTATTATTGCAGCTATGCTAGTAATGTTATTGGGTTGTGAGCAGCCTAATACTACTGGAGGTATCTACGAAGAACCACCTATTATGTGTTGTCAGGCATTGACGCCAGAGTGTATGGCACAATGTGAAGGCATACCTGTAGATGAATGGGTAGATAATACTTGTGGTACTCTGGCGATAGATGTAGAGTATGGCTATTGGGATGAGATTAATAACGAACCAGTATGGTTATGCCAAGCGGAGATCATTAACTAATGTACGAATATAGTGCTACTATCCGAAGATGGGTAGATGGAGATACAGTAGACGTAACGCTTGACTTAGGGTTTGATATACTGTATAATAATAGAATAAGGTTATATGGCATTAATACACCAGAGAGCAGAACTAGGGATTTAGAGGAAAAAGAACGAGGACTTGCCGCCAAAGATCGGGTTAAAGAGTTATGCCCCGTAGGTTCATCTGTTACACTCAAGACAACTAAAGATGGACGTGGTAAGTTTGGACGCATATTGGGAGAGATATTCATGCCTGGTGTTGTACAATCTATAAATCAATTATTGATTGAAGAAGGGCACGCTGTAGAGTATTTTGGCGGCTCTAAAACATAAATAGTGGCATCATGTTTGAAATATACGGCACAACAGATTGCGCTTATTGCGACAGAGCTAAGATACTATTAGCCATGAAGGAAAAAGAGTACACGTTTATAAATGTAGCTGAAAATGATGAGATTACTGCTGCATTTTTTAAGAAGTTTCCGAATGTGAGTAGAGTGCCACAGATAATGGATGATGATAAGTATGTTGGTGGTTATCAGGAGTTAAGAGAATGGCTAAGTCCTACCGCATAGTAAAAATGGTGTCCGAAGAGGATACTGGGTATTACTATACAACAACACGGCCCACAAAGGGTCCCAAGACAGCAGATAAATTACGTCTAAAGAAATATGATCCAGTATTGCGTATGCATTGCTGGTTTAAAGAGAGTAAGAAACTTAAATGACAGATAAAGAACGTGTGGAGAAAATGGACCATATGTTTGCTCTATTGAAGGAAATTGATATTATTAAGCAGAGATTTGAGCCGACTGATACTGGGCATTTGCGTGGTGCGGTTCGGGTGTTAGAACATCGAGTAGATGAAATAAGACAGGAGTTAAGTTAAAATGTTGAGAGGCAAACGTGAAGTACCTCCGGAGCGCCAGACCATGGGTGTTGCGAGCATATCTATTGTATTCGAT
>Ga0208179_1001634_pt1 | contig 11228 bp, 10 predicted proteins | sample Malvired_Geostar_FD_184238 | JGI IMG/M metagenome (GOLD analysis project Ga0208179, IMG submission 184238) | Marine viral communities from the Global Malaspina Expedition - Malaspina viral metaG DeepMed_Geostar (SPAdes) (version 2) | ecosystem: Environmental > Aquatic > Marine > Oceanic | place...
CACTTTAACTGTATTGGCGGCCATGTCGGCTAATTCTGCGTTAGCGACACCGGCATCTTTAATTGTTACTGCACCAGACGATACTCCAAAGTTATCAGAGGAGAATGATGCAACACCTTTGGCTGATGTGGTTGCGTCTTCCCCCGCTACAGTGAGCGTCGAACCAGTCGCTGAAGTCGCAAGACCTGAACCACCAGCAACAGTAAGGCTCTCTGAATCCAGATCAATGTCGATAGTACCGCTGTCAGAAATAACATCCAAATCCTGCGCCGTAACTTGTGCATCGACATATGTCTTGACTGCTCCTTGCGTCGCTAATAGGGTGGCGCTGCCTGTTGCTAGAGTTGCATTATCAATACCGGTCACTGTTGCGCCTGTTGCTAACTCTAGGCTTGTATCTCCTTTTAAGGTTGTGCCGGTAATGGCAGCAGCAGAAGTTCCACCGATCACGGCCCCGTCAATAGTTCCTGCGTTTACATCTACTGAGTTTGATGTTTCAGGATCAATTGCTAAAGTAATCCAAGCGTCATTAGCCTGATTGCGAATCTTTAGTAAGTTGGCTGTAGTATCAAGCCATACCAACCCCATGGATTCAGCAGCACTACCACTTCCTATTGGATCAGTAGACTTAGCTATAATAACTTGAACGGCCTGATTCGGCCCTACTCCAGTAGTTGTACTAGCAGCATCTGTTCCAACCGGGAAGGTTTTCTGAAGAACTTTCTTTATAAATCTAAGAACGTCATCGCCTTCTGAAACTAAGTCGGTTGCTGTAGGATTGTCGCGATCAAAATCGCTGATGTAATTTCCAGTGTCTAGTGCCATTAGTGATACCCGCTTGTGTTCATAACTCTCAACTCAGTGCCTGAGTGAGAATCTTTATCATCTTGAAGTTGTAGGTCATCCATTGCTTGCTTGAAAGCAATCCCCCATAACTGCACTCTTTCATCATTCATTAAGAATGGTTCAGCTTCTAACAATGCCCCATATAAATACACGTCTGGATTATTTGTGAGCATATCATTAGTTGTTGCGGAATCACTTAATGCCGCAACCTTTGCAAAATAGTCAATCTCCAAATTATATATAGAACTAGGAACAGGGCCAAAGAGAAAATACCCGGCTCTCATGGTATATACTTTTGGTACGCCAGTTGAGTTACCGGCATATACTCTGGATAGTAGTTCAGGAGATACATACTGTATTGGATAAATCGGTCTTGTCTTTTCAGATATACTCCCCGCCGTAAAAGTTGGGTATATTTCAGCAACCACATTACCTGCATTATGTTCTGCGGCGGTGGTTCCATTTACACCTCTGGTAACTCCTGTTAATGTATTAGTTGAGATTCCCGTATAAGTCATCTGTTCTAATCCAATCATTACAGTACCGCTACTACTAAACCCGCTAGAAAGAATTCCACCAGATGGAGTGGCGTTTGTAAGAACCGCAGTGTTCTGGGAATCTGTCATATCTGAGGCTAAAGTATCTGTAGCTAAAGCCGACCTAGTAAATTTAACAGTTCTCAACTGAAGGTAATCAGAAGGAAGGGGGTATCTTTTAGTTCCACCCACTAAAGACATAACCTTTACAGACTCCATAATCCTTATTCTAAGAATCCGGTTCATACGGGCCTCTGCCAGAGTAATAAACTCTGGTATCCTATCTGTTAAATCAGAGCGGTCTAACCAATTAGCCACCGCTGTTTGCAGCGTGGCATAGGTATTAATCAAAACTTAGTTCCCTAGTTCGGTAACATAAACAGTTGAAGCGCCAGTACCAGTTATCGCGGCTAATTTATGACCAGAAGCAGCAGTAATTCCTGCCGGTGGAACATAAAAGGTGTAAGGCCAATTTGCCGTGATAAAAGTAGACGCAGTAGTAGCTGTTGGTGTAGCAGAATCAAAAGCTACAAAGCAATCTTCAGTTGCAGTTACCATTATAGAACTACACCCATCAGCAAAAGCAGATGTTCTTGTAGTGCCTGTAGCAGTACCTGCTGTTAGCGTGTGGGTAATAATGGGTTGTAATCCAGCCATTGTCTGTCCTCTATATATTTGTTGGAGATGTTTTCAACAACTTCCAATTAGGATCATTGAGTTTTGCTGCTAACATCTTTGGGTCTTTCAAAATCTCTCCATCGGTATCTTTTATCCATTGATCCATAATGGTCGCAGGAATGGAAGCAACCTGATGCCAATCTCCTCTTTTACCAACAGAAAGTTTATCACCATAGGCATTAAATTTGCGTTTATTCTCATCAAGAATATCCTGAGAATCCTGCCTTGTTTCTATAGTGAAAGTGCCATCCGGTTCCTCATGGAAAACTTCATGTCTCCCCGGTGTTACATCTAATAATGTTCCTTCCTTTCTAGCCACTGGGATATATCCTCTTGTCGCCAACACCACTACTTAGTTTGGTTTCAAGTTCTTCAGCCCAAGTATTACCCCTTTTATTCTTTTGGGGTTTTTCTTCTTTGGTTTTCTTTTGTAGTTTTCTTTCAAGTATTTTTTCATTCATAAAGGTGTAGGGGGGCTTGCACCCCCCTATCCTATGCTAATTACGCAATAGTAAGGTCATAAATGCAGCCACTTGCATTTTGGTTCTTAGACAGCAAACCATACTCAACAATAAGCTGTTGTTTCTTACTATCACCAGTTCTGGCGATTTCAAGAGTGTGGAAAGGGCGCAAATATGATACTGCCCAGAAATCCCAATCTAAAAACCAGCCATCACGCTCTCTTTGAAAGCGATTAGGCATAACTTTGAAATTACCAAAGTCACTGACATAAACATCCCATGCTTCTACAACATGAGCTTGTTTTTCAGGATTTGCCGCAGTGCGAAGAGGGGAAACCTGAGAACTACTAGCTAATTGAGAAATTGCCTCTTTGTTAAACGGCCCAACCATAATTGTGTCAGCATCGCTGCCAGCAACAAATAATTTTTGAATCATTTGTCTGATTAAGGTGAGACTGATAACACGCTTGGTTCCTGAGTCAGTCGTTGCATCATTACCGTCACCATCACAGGCTGAACCTGCCGGTGAGCCTGTAGTTTCATGCAGGGAATTTCCACCAACCCAAGCACCAAGAGAGCCAGTCTTTCTGGTATCACCAGTCGGCTGACCACCTGTACCCGGAGTCGTGTTATTACCTACAACGGCTGCGGTATTTTGCGTTAACATCTTTTCCATGTCACGCTTTAACTCTTTAGCGGCTTTCGCCATTCTATAGGCTTGTGTAGACTTTCTGCCAGCAAAATCGACCGCATCGGCTGTTCCAGAACTCTGGATTGCCTTGGACGATATCTGCATATAATTACCTACTCGACTTGGTTCAACAACTGCTGTCGATTGCAAGTCATCACCTTCCAACTGAAAGTTATCAGCTGCTGATGCAAGCACATCTGTTTCCCATTCAAAATAAGTAGACTTAGCAGAATCCCTGCCAGCACCATTCATAAATGGAGTATCAGTCGGTGAGATATTGTAGATAACATTGGAGAGGTCTTCACGGATACCTACAGCACCATAAGTTGTGCGTGTATTTGTTGGTACTGCCATGATTTATATCCTCATGTTAAATGTTTACAAAATCTTCCATCAAAAGGGCAGCGTCATCGACTCTGCCGGTTTGCTGAAGACGTTTCATTTTTGCAGCATTTTTAATTTTAGTCTCTTCGCCCTTACTCTTGCCCTTTCCTGCGCGTATTACTTTGGGCTTATTTTTAAGCTTTTTAGACTTAACATCTGCCTTCTGTAAACTATCATATTTTTGGGCTTTCATAAGAACAAGCAAAGACCTGTGATCCACAAGGGAACCAATTTCTTCAGGTGTGTAGCCTACTGAAAGAGCATATTCTTTTATATCTTTAGCGATCTGCTTTTGCTTTTCTGGTTCTTTCCAGTCTGGCAAAGCATTAGCCATTTTGGCATGTTCCTGTTGGAGCGCCTGATGGGCTTGCTTCTGATATTCTTGATACTGCTTTTGATATGCGTCTTCCTGCTGTGCCTGATATTGGGCCATTTTATCTTGAGAATCTCTAAACTCTTCCTTCTTTGTGATAAATGCTATTGGGTCTTCGGCTTTCAGTTGTTCCCAGTTTATACTGGCATACTGTTCCAGACCCGGAACAGAACTATCTACAATCTGTTGTAAAGAGTCTATATATTGCTGCCTTTCTGCCTGAATCTGATGGTATTCTTGAGCCATTTGTTGCTTGGCGTTATCAAATGCCTTCCGGTGTTCTGACAGTTCTTGTGTTTTCTTGGTATAATCTGACTGGCGCGAATAGCCTTTCAGAAGTTCGTCAAAGGATACCTCATGCTCTTCGCCATTAATAGTAACAGCATATACATCAGGTTCTTCTTCGCCTTCGTCGTCAGACTCCTCGGTTTCCTCTTCGGTGTCTTCTTCAGACGCCTGCAAGTCTTCCTCGGATTCCTCTTCCAATGATTCGTCTTGAGTTTCCTCTGTGGACTCTTCCTCTTCTGTAGGTGCGGCTTGCTCCTCTTCTTGATTCTCCTCTTTAGGGTCAAGAATACTGAGTAATGCCTCTTGTGCTTCTTCTATACTTCCATGAAGCGGTTCTGGTGGTAATGTTGCTGGGTGCGGGGCTGGTTGCGTATCCGCCATAATTAAATTCCTCTTTTAGATGAATGGGTGTTGCTGTAATAAAACTTTATTCATGTGTCCTGTTTCAGCTATTGACGATATATGATTATAAAGTTTATCTAGCAATCTCATCGCAAGCCAGATTGATTCTCTGGCCTCCAACTCTTGTACACCGCTGCTTTCCCAGCGGTTCATTAAATCTTTCTTTAATACTTCAAAAGCTTCTTGAAACAGTGGGTCAGCGAGAAGCCTTAAGGCTTGTTCTCCCCTTAACTCTGAATCAAGATTTATTGCATCTGCCATTAACTTTTTCTTTTCCCCCTTCTGTGTGGTTTTTGACCTGTGCTTTTTACACAGATCGCCCAAGCAGAACTTTTACTCTTACCGCTTTTTCTAACTTTCTTAACGCATCTCTCAAGCTTCTTCGGCATTAACCTATTCCCACAGGCCGTTCTTGTTCTGCTTCTAATTGGATTTCTGCTGCCTTCATAGCTGTATCTGCTTGTAGTTTAGCGGCATCTAGTTGAACTTTCTGTTGCTTGATTTGAGTTTCAGCAACCTTGACGTCAAGTTCTCCCTTCTTGATTTGAAGTTCGGCTTGCGCCATTTGCTCTTCTTGTGACGGCCCTGATGGTTGTTGCTGGGATGGATCAGTTAAGAAGTCTCCAACATTCTGAAATCCCATGGCCCTTATAAGAGCCGCCCCAAGGTTATACATATTTTGTTCAGTAACAATTTTTAATCCACCGCTCATAGACTGTCCTGCAAACTGTAGCATTTGAGACAGATGAGCCATTTGTTGATCTTTGTTTCCCTGACCAAGAGCCACAGAAACCGTGCAATCATACTTGTCTTTCCAAGCATTAGGTCTTACTGGAATCCACTCATTCCTTAACATAATCATCCTTTCCTTGTCCTGATTCTTTAGGAGAAGTTCATAGATGGTTACCATTAAATCCTTTACACCTGTTTCTGCAAAATTTCTTGCAATCAACTCAACTCTACTTTGAGCGGCAGTCATTACGGCATTAACAGCAGTGGCCGTAGTGTGTGAGGTTAAAGCGTTGTCATCCATTCCCTGAGAATATTTTGAAACACCCGCTCTTGACTCCCTAATAGAGTCTATGTATTTTAACATCTCAAAAGAGTACGGCTCTAAGGAAGGGGTATCTAGCCTTGTGACTGCTCCGGGTGCTTTTACCCTAACTATACCGCCCGGTCTTTGCGTGAGGAGGTCATCAAGATTGGCCTGACCCTCTATTACGGCATACCTGCCGAAATTCTGGTTATACATATTATCCATAAGATTACGCATTAGTGTAGACTTCATCAACTGTAAGTCCATCACTAAGTCGGCAACCGATAGGCCGAAAAACTTATGAGGAATTTTTACCGGGGTAATAGAAACAAAAGGTATGGAATCAATCTCATCATTCTGTAATATTGTCGAGCCTACAGTGCAAACTTTTCTAAGTTCTGTAATTCCGTCGCCATCAAAATCAGTTCTCAAGAATGATTCATGCAACCAGTAAGTTCTTAAACCTTCTTCATTAGAAACAGGATCACCCCACCCTTCCCAATAAGTTGCAGACTTGTCAAAGGCGAATCTTTCAAGCCGTTCAGAGGAGAAGGATAATTCATCATTCTCTCCAGCGCCTAATGATTCATAATCCAAATCCTTATCTGGATACATCTCTTTAAGTTCAGATAAAGTTTTCCTTACTCTATGGCAAACAAATCTTGCGTCCTGAATTTCTTTTGATTCCCGGCTAATTAAAAACTCTGATGGAGGAACATTCTCAATTTTAATGCGGCCATCATAAGAGGTTCTCTTTATAACAATATCATGGTAAACAATATTATTTTCGCCAAGAGTTTCAGTATGCTCTAGAACTTCAACGCCTTCATCCATTAAAAGATACTGAAGACCGTTTTCATCTAAGCCGTGATATTCCTCTCTCTCTTCTTCTTCATAGTCATCCCACCACACCTTGACTATTCCATTCTTGGAAAGCAGCGCATCAGTGAACCAAGAGTATAATATTTCCCAACCCGGATTATCTTTGGTAAACACATAGTTCACATAATCTGTAGCTTGTTCAGCCATCTTTACATCTTCTGGGCCGTGGGGGGTGAATTTAACCATTTCATCGCCAGATGCGAATACCCTCATCAGGGATGGTTTAATCCACTCTATAGTGTCCTGAACAGTTGAATCTACAAACTGGCTTCTACCCTCTACTTCATTTCCAAAGGGTAGTCCATAATAATATTCCATGGCCTGTTCTCTCTGCTTAGAGATAGTATCGCCCATGTACCCAAGGGAGTTATTAATCTCCCCCCTGATTCTGGTTATTAATTCGTCTTCAGTTATTTTTTCTTTTGCCATTAGTAGTATCTTTTTCTAAGCCTGTCATACCATTTAGGAAAGTCCGGCATAACAAAATCATCTCTCCCCCATTTGTCTGCTTGGATAAATTCAAACTGAGCAGTCATATTAAATTTTGCGCGAACAAGGTCTTCCAACTTTTTCATATCTGATTGTATGTCATATATACTAAGAGGTGGGCTTTCTTGGTCTTCTAAAAATGCTAGATATTGTGCTGCAATTTCTTCATAGTTGCTATGTTTTAGAAGAACTGATTCCGCTTCCTTTATCATGGCTTTTCGCCAATCTTGGAACTTTCTACCCTGACCACCAGCAAAACCAGACGGCGCACCCACCTCTTCTCTAACATATTCAAATAATTTATTCGCGTCATGGTCTGGGAGGGAAATAGTATCTGCGTACATATGTTGGTCAGATAAGTACACATTCCTCTCTCTTGGGGGTGCAAACGCTTTTTCCATTGGCTCTATCACACTGTGGCCGCCTTCCCCATCCTGTAACATTAACTTCTTACTTCTTCCTTTGTCATCTACCCACAAGCCACTTGTCGTTCCTTTTTTGTGGGGCGCTGGTTCACGCTCTAATAAAGAAATATATTCAGCCGAATCATTAATATCTTCTAAGGCTTCTGACGCAAGTTTAGCAGATTCATATCTGCCTTCTGGAGTTGACGCATCAATAGAACCTTGTCTTTGATATAATAAATCTGTTATATGATTATATACTTCACGCACTTCCTGATAAGCGTTCATCTTATCAGAATACAAAGTTTTCCTTTGCTTGGAAAGTGGGTCTTGATATTCTGGGGCAGTGAATCCCCACTCCTTCATCCCCTTCATATAATTTCTAAAGGGATCACCCAATTGACGATTTAACTTATCAGTTCTAAACTTAGCTTGTTCAAGCAAATAAGACCTGACTTCAGGTGGCGTCATTGACTGTAACATGCGCCAATTTTCCATGGTTCCTCGGTCGTAGTATTCTTCCCTGCCAAGATGCCCTGTTTCTATTCCTGTTGGTTTACGGACTACAGCAAGTTCCTGACCTTCTGGTTCAGAAGACTCCCTTCTCCACTCTGTCAGGCGTTTTTTACCAGATGGAGTTAATTCTCCTTCCGCGTCAAAATGCTCCGGTTCAAACCCTATAGAATACAACCCCTTTTGGGTTATTTCGTCCAGCTTTAAATAACTTCCCTCTTTAGCGGATGTTTGCTCTACACCGGGTCTATCAACATAAGGGTAACCTAAAAATTCTCTTAATCCTTTTTCGCCACCAGATTCAAAGGCTTGGAGAAGTTCTCGCGCCTCTTCTAAAGCTACCTCCGCTTTACGCCTCTTAGTTTGCCTTATGCCTCTTTCAGAGGCTGTTGCTAAATATTCCTCGGTTAGCGGTTTGGTTCCCTCTAAAACCTCTAAAGCTTTTGCGTAATTAGATTTTAATACCTCTGGGAAGTATTCTTCCCCTAACTCTTTTCCGCGAGACCTCTCTAAAGATTCAAATTGAAGTTGCTTCTTGTCTTTAGCATCTTGTTCAAAAACCTGATTCATGGTAGATTCTATTTCCCCATGAATACCCTCAATAATTGACTCTAGGGTTGGGCCATCTATAGCCTTCCCCATCCAAGTTAGATTACCAGTTTCAGCAAGAACTCTTTTTGTGTTTTTAAGTTCTGCTAATATATCTTTCCCGCCTTTTGTTACTTTCCCAACTCTCTCAAACCTATTCCAAAGAGCGTCATTACTTCTTTCTGCTAATGCACTAGCTTCATGGTCGAACTGAAAATCTGGGTTGGCATACATCTGCCTCCACTTGAACGGCCCTATATTCTCTGTCGGAAGCCCAGACCTTCTAGAACTCCAGTCAGCAAGAGCCTGTTCTGACTGCATCCTATAATCATACACAGGTCTTGGGGCTTGAGCATGGGGGTCAATAACCCCTTTTGGAACTGTTTCACTTTGGCCCTTTTGTTCATCCCAAGCTTTATCAGGCTCAAAAGATTTTTGCTTTATGGAGTCAAAATAATCCTCTAGAGCAACTACCTTTGCCTCAAAATCCTCAATCATAAAGTCTACGGGATTTCTTGGTTGATCTTCAGTGGTAACCAACTGTCCACTTGGGGGAATCATTACCCCGGCCTGTCTTGTTTCTATTCTCTGGAGCCTTCTTGACTCCTCTAAATCTTCAAGTTGTCTTGATGCGTCAGCCTTGGTTGGTCTTCCTCTTTTTCCCTTACCCTTTCCATATAATCTTGGCCTTCTTACACCAGCCATCATAAGGATGGCAGCCTGTTGGCGAGCATCTTCCATGGTTGGCTCACTCAACATAGTTGGCTGGTCAAAATTGCTAAAGGTCTTGTGCATTGCAAGACTGTTCTCATAAAGAGATTTAGCAAGCCTTTCTTGAACATCACTTAAAAATGGTTCAGATGCAATATTATATGCAGTTAATGCACCAGAGGCCATTGGGCCAATAGGAACACCCTGAAATTTTCCCGGCTCTCTAGAATATTCACTTAGAGTGTCAATAGCATTTGAACGCCATCTTTGTCCATATTGCGTTAAATACTTGAATATCTGCTCTAACTTATTTGTTCTTTCTTCGTCTTCTGGAAGAACATCTCTTACTGAAAAGGCCATCAGACTATCCCATAGTTCTTGTACTCAAGATCGCCTGTCCAAGTTTTGTCTTTACCTGAAACAGAAAATCTGGAAGACATGACTGCATATCTTGTTGCAGACATTAAGTCATCAAATAGGGGTACTATTTTGCCTTCCTTTCTATGATACATTCTGAATTCTTCCCACCATTCATTTAAAGTTGAAAAAACATGAAACTTTTCATTTTCCATTCTCTGAAATATATCCATGATTCCAACCTCTATAGAATTCCCACCTTTCTTTTCTCCTATTGCCGGTGGATTTTCAAAATGCCATGGAAGCATATTGCAGCCCATATTGCGGTATTGTTCCGCCAATCCGGGGTTCCCCATTGCATCTTTGCGATGCCCGTCATGCGGCCACGCTATCGGAATAAACCCCGGCCTACTCCTGATCGCGGCGACATGGACTGATGGTGCTGCTTTGGATTGACGGTAACAATCATATATATAAATCTCGTCTTCATCCCGATCCCAAGCTACCCATACAAGGGCAGTCGGGTGGTCAAATCCAAAATCTATTCCGCATATTCTTGGCCAATGTTCTGGAATTGGAAATGGGTCTACACTCAATTTCTCTTCCATGACCGGAAAGACCAATCCTGAACCAATTGATGGTCTTCCATACCTTCTCATTTCCCTTTCATGGGGAGAATAAGAGGCAAGAATCTGTTCCATTACGGCCTCATTTAAATGCCCTCTCTGATTATTGACTACACTCTTTACCTTCTCTGAGGCATCATCCCATGTAGCATTGTTTAAACTCTGTCCAGCTTGAAGGTTATTTACAAAAGACGCAACAGTCTGGGTCATTCCCTGTTCCGGGGTAAATGTCATATAAACCATTCCCCGTCTATCTAATGTTCTGGTTACTGCTTGAGAGTAGATATCTCTTGATGGTTCTTCATCCAACCATATACAATCAACTGAACGACCTTGCCATTTCTCAACCCCCATTTCATAAGCCTTAAAGAACAGAGAAGAGTTGCCGCCGGTAATGTGCTTTATGAGGGCAACACTCTTAGCATTGGGAACACCGGGCTTCCTCTCGGTTTTAATAATACAACTTCTAGGGATGGTTCCAGAGCCGAACGCCTCTGGGTCATCGGGGGAGCCTAGAAGTTCATACTGAACAATATCTCTAGTGGTCTCATTAGAAACACCCCCCGCCCACGCAATTATGGGTTGACGAAATCTCCGCCCATTCCACCACTTTGGATATAAGCCTGTCAAATGATAGGCTAATTCCGCCGAACCACAGTAACTTTTTCCAATTCTGTTAGCCGCCATAAGTAGGCGTTGGTTGGCGTTTGCCCCTGTAGCGTGAAACGCTTCCTGATAAGGATAGGGGTCATAATAGTCCATTTTGTTAAAGCGTTCTCTTTGCCTTAACTCCTTGGCTACTGTAACTGCTTTTTCAAGATCGGCTCTTGAATGTACTTGCATTACTGATTTAGAAATCCATACTGTCTCATAAGTTGAAGTATCATTGGGGAGGCGCTATATCCGGTCAATGCTCCTCCTAATCCTCCAAGCTGACCACCCAAAAATGTCATAATACCTTGA
>Ga0208179_1001639_pt1 | contig 11202 bp, 13 predicted proteins | sample Malvired_Geostar_FD_184238 | JGI IMG/M metagenome (GOLD analysis project Ga0208179, IMG submission 184238) | Marine viral communities from the Global Malaspina Expedition - Malaspina viral metaG DeepMed_Geostar (SPAdes) (version 2) | ecosystem: Environmental > Aquatic > Marine > Oceanic | place...
TTTCACGTTTCGGAAAAAAATTCCAAGAAAATATGTGCCAACTTATGCTGGAAGATAGGCCTTTTTATGACCAAATCTCAGAAGTGTTGGATATTAATTTTTTTGAAAAAAAATATCTACAGATATTTACAGAGACGCTGATGAAATATAGAGAAAAATACTCTACTCATCCTAATCATGAGGTAATGATGACGCTATTGCGGACAGAACTTAATCATCACGATAAAGCAACCGCAAAACAAGTGCGAGGATTCTTCGCGAGAGTACATTCATCAGACGGTATAGAAGAAGCCGTATGGATTAAAGATAAGGCTATCGATTTTTGTCGGAAGCAGGTTCTAAAGCAAGCTATGATGAAATCTGTTAGATTACTAAAATCTTCATCGTTTGATGAAATTGAAAAAGTAATTCAAGATGCACTCAAACTAGGTACAGATAATAATTTCGGTCATGAGTATCATAAAGACGCTTTGACGAGATTTGAAATTATCAATCGCTCTCCTATCACAACTGGCTGGCCTCGTATGGATGAGATTTGTAAAGGTGGTCTAGGTAAAAGTGAATTGGGTGTTGTTATAGCTCCAACAGGCGCTGGAAAATCCATGGCGATGGTACACTTAGCATGCCAAGCATTAAAATTAGGCCTAACCGTTGTATATTATACTTTGGAACTTAAAGATACCGTCGTAGGTAGTCGTTTTGACGCTTGTCTGACAGGGATTTCTCTTAACGAACATAAAGAAAGAAAAGAAGAAATCCTCAGTAAGATACAAGATATTGACGGCTCGTTGATTATCAAAGAATACCCAACAAAGTCAGCATCAGTTCAAACAATAAAAAATCATATTGAAAAATTGAAGAAAAGAGGTATAAACCCAGATGTTATATTTGTGGACTACGCAGACCTTCTAAGACCACCGAGATCGATCGAACAGAAACGTCATGAATTGGAAGAAATATACGAAGGCCTTCGCGGTCTAGCCCAGATTTATGATATGCCTGTTTGGACTGCATCGCAAACAAATCGCGGTGGACTTAACGCAGAAGTTATAACAATGGAAGCAATATCAGAAGCATTTAATAAGTGCTTTGTGGCGGATTTTATTTTCTCATTATCTAGAACTATTCAGGATAAACAAGCCAACAAAGGTCGTATCTTTATTGCTAAAAACAGAAATGGACCGGATGGCTTGGTGTTTCAAGCGTTCGTGGATTGGTCAGATGTCACAATTAAAATATTAGATAGAGATGAAGACATTGATGTAATGCAATCAACAGCCGAAGCACTCACTCTTCTGAAAAAGAAATATCAAGAAATATCAGCGAAATAGGAGAAAAGGAATGGATTTAGAAAAGAAGATATTATCGGACACAACTGTTCATATGAAGTACGCCAGATACTTGGAGGATAAAAATCGCAGAGAGAACTGGAAAGAGTTGGTGACACGTAATATGAGCATGCATCTTAAGAAATTCCCTTCTCTCGAGAGAGAAATAATCAACGCTTACCAATATGTATACGACAAGAAGGTATTACCTTCCATGAGATCTATGCAGTTTGGTGGCAAACCAATTGAGGTTTCTCCTAACCGTATTTTCAATTGCGCTTATTGTCCTGTGGATAATTATCACGTATTCAGTGAAGTGATGTTCCTTTTACTTGGAGGAACAGGAGTAGGCTATTCAGTTCAGAAACATCACGTTGAAAAACTACCAGAGGTTCGCAGGCCTTCCTCTAGAAGTCGTAGATTCTTGATTGGAGATTCGATCGAAGGCTGGTCAGATGCCATTAAAGCATTGGTCGCCTCTTTTTTTAAAGGAACCTCACGCCTACGTTTTGATTTTTCTGATATCCGTCCCAAAGGAGCCAATCTAGTTACATCTGGTGGAAAAGCCCCCGGCCCACAGCCACTTAGAGAGTGTTTAGTAAAGATAGAAGGCGTTTTAGATGAAAAAGAAAATGGAGATCAACTCACTCCCATTGAAGTTCACGATATCATCTGCCATATTGCGGATGCGGTTTTGGCAGGAGGTATTAGACGTGCGGCGCTTATTTCATTATTCTCCGCGGATGATGAAGAGATGCTCGCAGCGAAAACAGGCAAGTGGTTCGAACTTAATCCACAACGAGGACGAGCAAACAATTCCGTAGTCATCATGCGACACCGAATTGACCGTGAGACTTTCATGTCAATCTGGGATCGTGTCCGCGAGTCAGGTTGCGGAGAACCAGGTTTTTATCTTTCAAATGATAAAGATTGGGGAACCAATCCTTGTTGTGAGATTGGTTTGAGGCCTTATCAATTTTGTAATCTTACGGAGGTGAATGTAAGCGATGTCGATAACCAAACTGAGTATGAAAATAGGGTTCGTGCTGCTACTTTTATTGGTACACTTCAAGCTTCATATACTGATTTCCATTACTTACGGCCTATTTGGAAGCGTAATACGGAGAAGGATGCACTTATAGGCGTTTCTATGACTGGCATTGCTTCTGGTAAAATTTTGGATTTAGACATGATAGCAGCCTCCTTAATAGTTAAAAGGGAGAATAGAAGAATTGCTTTCCAAATTGGAATCAGACCAGCAGCAAGAACTACGTGTGTCAAGCCCGCAGGTACAACATCATTAACTCTGGGTACATCAAGCGGCATTCATGCATGGCATAATGATTATTATATAAGAAGAATACGTGTTGGAAAGAATGAAGCCATCTATGGTTATCTCAAGAATAATATTCCTGAATTGATCGAGGATGATAAATTTCGTCCACACGATACAGCATTAATTAAGGTGCCTCAAAAAGCACCAGAGGGAGCCATAACACGCCATGAGAGCGCTTTGGATTTACTTCATAGGGTAAAGGCCATTAGTGGCACTTGGATACGCGGAGGGCACCAAGGAGGCCACAATACGCATAATGTTTCTGCAACGATTACAATCAAACCAGATGAGTGGCAAGATGTTGGAGAATGGATGTGGTTAAATAGAAAATGTTATAATGGTTTATCCGTTTTACCATACTCTGATCACTCTTATGTCCAGGCCCCCTTCGAGGACTGCAGCAAAGAGGAATATGAAGATTTACTTCCTTATTTGAAAAGTATTGATTTGGATCTAATTATAGAAGACCAAGATGAGACAAATTTATCAGGTGAATTAGCATGTGCCGGAGGATTCTGTGAAATTTTTTAAGGAGAAAGAGTGTCATATTTAGGATTTTCAAAAATATTAGCAAGAGATTTTCTATCTCAATTTAATAAACCAAAAGTTTTAGAAATCGGCCTAGATAGGGGTCAAACAACCCTTCCACTTGTGTACAACATGTCGTTGTATTGTAATGGATTTACTTTTGTGGGGGTAGATATAAAAGTTCAAGATTGTCTTCATGAACAACTTAGTCAAATGGGTGATATTCAGCTGGCTGGGGATGACTTTCAATCACAAAAAAATGTATTACTTTATGAAAAGAATAGTTTGGATTGGCTCAAAGAGAAAAGGCAGATGGACTATCATGGAAAATTTGATTTAATTATGATCGATGGAGATCATAATTATCATACGGTTTTCAATGAACTCAAAATGTTAGAAAATTTTACACACAATCACACATTAATTGTTTGTGATGATTATTTAGGCAAACACTCAGTGAAAGATAATTTTATCATTGAGACTGGGGAACCCTTTCAAAGAGAAAATAAACATATAAAGAGTCCCGTTAGACTTGAAAGAACAGGTGTTAAAAATGCAATCACGGATTATATTAATGACTCAGGTATCAGTTGGAACCTGATACATTGGGGGACGATAGAACCTTGTTTTATTTGGAAATCTGAGTATTTGGGAGTCAATTGGAAGTCCAAGGCAGAAGATAACTATCGTTTACGAGATTCTAAACTTATGCTTAACTTTAAAAAAGCAGTCCCACCAAAACATGCTTCAGAGGCCCATCAATCTTACAATGGTGAGCTTCCCGTGTTTAATATTAGAAAATAAAATCAGGAGAAAAAAATGAGAGAACGACTTGAAACAATAATAGAAGAGCTTAAAGCGGCAATGTCAGATATAGACAAAGTTGAAGCCGGGACTTATGGCTTTAAGGCAGCAGCACCCAGAGCGCGAAAAACAGCTCTTACTGCGATCAAGGAACTTAAAGAGTTAAGAACGGAAATTCAAGAAAAGAAAAAATCTCACGAATAATTCTTGACAATTGTTGTCTAATATGTTATAATGTTATATATTAAAAAGCGCCTTTTACACGTACAAAGGAGGGAATATGTACCTTGAGCCAAAAAATAGACATTTGCTTGTTTTACCTTTGGATGAAGAAGAAGAGAAAAGCAATTTAATCGTTCTTCCTGATGATTACAAAAAACCTAAATCACATTATGTAGTTTGTGATGTCCTAGGGGTGTCTTGTGATTGCAAGTTGTCGTTGAGCATTGGAGATAGAGTACTTATCGAAAGAAGTATGCTCCTCGAAGTAAAAGCAATGGGAGAAACTAATTACCTAGTATTAGAGAATTATGTTTACGGGAGACTACAAGATGAATAGAGAACAATTAAAAGCAATGATCAAAAAAGTTATTTTGGAAAATAGAAAAATGACAATTTTGCTTCATGAAAAAGAAATAATCTTATCTTTGGAAGAAGTACTAAAAAAATTACAAGATCCAAACCCAAAAGCCGAACTTCAACGCTTCGGAATTTTGACAGCAGAAAATCCAAGGGGTGAATCCGCGGATGAAGCATCTAATTCTCAACGCATGACCGATTTAAAAAAAGAATTAGATGTTGCTAAATTGGATTATGTTGAATTAGCTGGGAAGTACGGCGGGGAAGAAACGAGCTATTTTGTTTTGAATATAATAAAACAAGATTTGATTGATTTGGGAAAAAAGTATGGACAAGCAGCAGTAATTGGCGGAGAAAAGCTGGTTCGCGGCTATCGGGAAGACCAGCCTTCTTCTTATTTTAGAATAACTTATTATCAAACAGAGCCTGATGGTTCGGAAGATCCGCCATTTGGGCCACAAGAATATTATGCTGTCGATGACAGAGAGGTTGTTGTTGCCGGACAAATTGCACAACAGCGTCAAGATTATTTCAGTGCTATTGGAGGAAAAAAGTTTTTTATTCCTTTCTTTGATCCGTCTCCACAATATCAAATGGGTGCAGAGCCCGGAGCATTTTCCGCGGAAAGATCTTATCAGCCCCCGGAGGAATAATGGATTATCAAAAAACAATTAGCCTATACTCTGATGATATAGGCAAAGTCCAGTATATTGACCACATGGGCACTGATCTCACAATTGTGAACAGTGCTCGCGTTTCATTTGGAGTCGAAAAGGAGGAACTCGATGATAGAGATAAGAAACTCGTTAACTATCTTGTTAAACACAGACACACGAGTACGTTCGAGCACAACGTGGTTACCTTTAAGTTTGTCGTTCCTCTTTTTGTGCGTTCTCAACACATGCGACATAGGACCTGGAGTTACAACGAAATTTCCAGGAGATATACAAATAAAAATATTACTTTTTATAGCCCAATGTCATTCCGTACTCAGCATAAGTCCAACAGGCAATCTTCTAACCAAGACGAAATAAATCCAATTTTGTATCCAGATTTATCTGACAAAGATTTCGGAATAAGATGTGCGGAAGTTTTAAGGTCTCACAATACTGCCTGTTTGAGGCTTTTTAATGATCTGCAATCATCCGGTGTTTGTCGTGAACAGGCTCGCATGGTATTACCACAGAATATGTATACCGAATATTATGGCACAGTGAATCTCAATAATCTTCTGAAGTTTATTGATCTTAGAACGCACGAAGGCGCGCAGTGGGAGATTCAAAAAGCAGCAGAGGCTTGCTTGGATATCGCAACCGATCTTTGGCCTCATGCAGTAGGTGCGTTTAGAGAACAGAGATGTGTTTAAAAAAGGAGACTTGTTTAAATTCAATGAACATGGTTTAGATTTGTTTAAATTTATTACTGGCTCAATTGGTGTAATAGCTAGTGATTCGAAAAAGATGTATGAATATGATTTTCACACAAAACCAGAAAAAACAGAATTTTATGCATACAATATATTAGTTTGTGGTCAACTATTTACAGACGTACCAGAAGAGTTTCTAGAAAGGATTACGCAAGATGAAAAAGATATTAAAAGAATGGAAAAGTTACCTAAATGAAGAATTGACTCAAGAAGATTTTGAGAAAAAATTTGTTGATGATTTTAGTTATTCAATCCAAGATCGCGCCTTTATGCAGATGGTTTCCGAATCCAATTATAGTCTTGAAGGTTTACCAAATCGAATTATTGGTCAATTATATGCTGGGATTTCTCACACGTGGTTTACACACTTCGGCTTGGAAGGCGCTAAGTTCGTTATCGAAGAAAAAATTAATCGATATTTGGAAGGCCTCCCAGAAGATCATTTACAATATTTAAAAGATCATTTTGATGAAATTTTTGATGATTTAGCTGCGCAAAAAATGCGCAGAGCAGATGTAAAATACAAAAGAAAAGTGGCCTATCTAGGCCGGCATCAACTTATGGATTGGTGGATAGCAGATGATGGTATTGATTTGTTTCGTGGTCTTCTAACAGCAGCCATCGATCATTAATGGAGGGTAAGTGAGAGAATTAAATTTATATTTTAACCAACTAAACATCGGACGAACACTCACCTGCCTTTTACATTCATTCAAAACAGAAACCGCTTGTATTTTAACAAGTCCAATTCCGCCATTTAAATTTGATCATTATATTTCGGAATATGATTTTTCTTTTTTAGGAATCGACCAGGCAAACCCACAACAAGTGTGGGATAGGTTGTGCTTTTTGTTAAGCATGTCAGGCCTTTTGTTATTCCCCAATAATATTTCCAAAGCAAGAATAGGGGATAATGTAGTAGAAATTGTAACGAATAACAATCAGAAGATATTTATTGAAGCACAACAGATCAATCTTTTTGATGATGAAGAAACTGGCTGGTTTTATGTTTATGACTATTTTGATTGGAGATCGGGTAGTCCCCATCAACAAGAGTTTATAGACGATTTAGATGATAATTTTATTAAAAAAATTATCTTTTATTCATCCGAAAGAGACAGAGTTAGCAAAAATGTTAAAGACATAGTTGGTGTATCTTTTCTGCAGGATAGTGAATTAGACGATTTGGAAACTTCTCCGATTTATTCAAGATTAAAGATCTTAAGAATGATGAAAAGAGCGGGGATTAAAGGAAGAGCAACGGGTTACAATTCTCGTGGCGTGACAACACACGTGGCCCCTGTTATTGAATTTAATAAAAGGATTATAAAACCACATTTTAAACCAACAATTTCTTTCAATGATGTTTACGAGATGGAAACGACAAAAGGATACACGTGGAAGTTACTAGAAAAGATAACACAAAATACTTTCAATTAGCTGGAATAGTTCCTGTAGCAGGACAGTCTTTGGATTTTGAACAACTTTGGCCAGACTGCTTAATGCCAATCGCTCCTAATTTTACTTTATTGGAAGCCGCAGTGGCTGAGTGCGCCTGGGCTGGCTGTGACACTATATGGATTATCTGCAACGATGATATCTCCCCTTTGGTTCGTAAAAAAATTGGAGATTTTGTTGGGGATCCTGTTTGGGCATACCGCAAATTTGATAAATTTCCCAATGATAGCAAAAGACAGATCCCAGTTTATTATATCCCAGTTCACCCGAAAGATAGGGACAAGAGGGATTGCCTTGCCTGGTCTGTAATACACGGCTCCCTTTCTATTTTTAAAATAGCGGATGAGATTTCCCGGTGGGTTATTCCGAATAAATATTACGTTAGTTTTCCTTACGGGTATTTTCCAGCTTGGCAATTGCGTGAACATAGGGGATCGATATCTTCATCAAAAAATATTTATTTAACGTCAAACGGAAAATCAATGAAGGATAATTTTTACACGTCTTTTACATTTGGGAAAGATGAATTTATTGAGTTTCGCCGTGTAATAAGAACTGGCACCGGAAGATGGAAGCCCGGTGTTGATTACCGGGAATACCAAGCTTTACCTATCGAAGAAAGATGGTCTGCAAGATTTTTTGAAGTAGAAAAAGTTTTTGAACCTTTTAAAACAGAAGAGGCAACAGAAATAAAAATAGACAATTATTGGAATATTGGATCTTGGCAAGAATACAAGCAGTTCATGGTCGGAAATGTTGATAAAGAGATAAAAAGACCAACCAAAACTATTTTATTGAATCAAATACACAAACCTCTATCGAAGAACTATTTACAAAAAGATAAAGAAACTACTTGACAAACTAGTTCGAACACGTTAACTTATATAAGAGGATAAGATATGAAATTGATAATGGAAAATTGGCGCGGCTTTGTGAATGAAAGCCAGGTTGAAAGTGTTCTTTTGGAAACCATTAGGAAGCTTGAAAATAATGAGAAACTAGAAGAGAGTGCTTTTAGAAATCTTGTGATTGGCATCGGACTTGGTGCTGCAGCCATGTTCTGGACTGCTCAAAACGAGAGAGCTGACGATATTGCTTCCGCCGTGGCTGAAATACACCAAAATCTACAAGACCTAGATGAAGACGAAACAAAACTTGCTGAACTTGAGGAGCTTTTAATGAGTCCAACCGCGTGGAACTGGAGCGATGACCCTTCCGTGGAGCAAAGTTATCCAAAAATAGAAATAGACGGCGTATGGTATACACTAATGCCTGATTCTTGGTCCATAGCAGCAAAAGTAGCAGCAGACAAAACAGCGGGAGTGGTGGATATTCCTGGCATGGCTGCAGGCGATGTACCAAGTGCTGCGGAATTGTATAAGAGTTTAAAAAAATCTGGGACAAAAGGGAAGGTTGATCTTACAAATTTTAAAGCAGAATTAGGCGACTACTTGACTCCAACGACAGATCACGGCTCTAAATTAGAAAGTCACACGAAAGAATTGAGCCCCAAGGGGTATCAAATGTACACGGTAGCTGTAGATGCAGATTATTTTGAAGCAAATCCCGACTACATGACTTCGAATGGCGTGTCAGCCAAAGATCTTTATATTAAATATTATTTTGGGAAGTATCTGGGAGTGGAAGAAGCCGCACAATTTGGTTTAGAGTTCCAACCGGCATCGTTACGCCAATGAAAAATTTTTTATCAAGAGTATTTGGAATGTTATTGGGGTATTATGGAGGAATTTATTTCGTGTATCCAGTAATTCAACAGATCATGGGCCCGTAAGGGATTTCGACTGATCAGGAGTGTGAACAGAGTGCAAGATAGGCGAGAGCCTTAAAATCTAAAACTAAACGCAAACAATAATTTGTATTTCGAAGACGCCATAGCTGCGTAATCGGGTGGCTGCTCCGAGCCATCTATCCAAGAGGAGCACAGCAAGAGAGTACTTGTCTAAAAACTAAAAAGACCCTGTTTTCCGAGGATTAACAGTAAAATAATTTTTGTGATTTGTTTGTTTTAAGAAACAAACTAAACTTGTGAATGACTTTGTTTAGACACTGGTGAGGACGCGGGTTCGACTCCCGCCGGGTCCACCACTTTGGAGGAAGAAATGAAAATAAGGGGGCGTAGCTCAGCTGGGAGAGCACTTGACTGGCAGTCAAGCGGTCATGGGTTCAAGTCCCATCGTCTCCACCAATTTGCGGGTGTAACTCAGTTGGTAGAGTATCTGGTTGCCAATCAGATTGTCGTGGGTTCGAGTCCCATCACCCGCTTAGATTTTAAAAGGAGGAAAAAATGAAAAACTTTTTAAATAGTAAATGGCTTAGTTTCTTTTGCGCTGCGGTAAATTTATTTTTTGCGGTTCAATGCTACGCATTAGAAAATTGGGGACTGTGTGCGTTGTGCTCAGTATTTACCCTTGTGTGTGGTTATAATTTTTGGACACAAACGGGGGAAGAATGAGATTATTTTCACTTCTCTTGCTCATTGTTTGTACCGAAGTATCGATTAACAAATTACCAAACGAACCAGAAGATTCATCCATTATAGTTGTGGATACTTATAGCCCTAACCCCTCGACAGAACCATCAGTAGAGCCGATGGATGGCATCGGAGGCTATCATCATTATTATTTACGCCAAGTGGCGTGTCCTGTCTGCGTAGGGGAACCGAAGGAAGTTGAGGTTACTTTTACAGCCCAATATCACGAGAAAACTAATCAATCTCACACGGATTGGGTTGTTGAGCAGGGACAGTGTGTAACAAATCTGGTTTTTACTGAACCGACAGTTATTCCGATTGACTATAAGCCGTCCATAGAGATTATAGGACCCCAACATATGTTTTCAGCCTATTTGGTTGATTATCATGTCTATTCTGTAGAGATTACAGAGCCGCAGTATGATAGAGATGCGGTACATGAAGTTCTATTGACGGGCGATATGTCTTATGAATTCACATCGTATCACGGCTTTGACTCCATTGAGCCCTTCGAGCTTCTTTACGTCGACCCGTCTTACGCCTTTGCTGCTCCCATACGAAAATCAGGAGCGACATTTTGGTGGTCTCCTTCGGGAAGCGATGGGACTTTTATGATTACTGTTGTGGTCTATACAAGTGACGGCTCAAGCATGCTTGGTTATGTTTCTTGTGCCGGTGCTGATAATGGAATGATGACCATACCGAGTCAATATTTACAGTACCCTACGTGGTCACTGGTAGCGGTTCATCTTGCAAGACATCGTGTGGAATTAGTTCCCTTCGATGCGATGAATACATATATTGAATCCCACATGGAGTGGGAAGTGATTGGAACAGGGCATATCGAATGAATATTAAATTAACGCCGGCAGCAATCATTAATATTATGAGCCTCCAGAAAGAGTATGATGCTGTGGGGAAAGGGCTGAGATTTGGTCTTTCTAGAAGCGGCTGCTCAGGATATAAATATGTTTTAGAATTTGAAGAGGAACCATTGCCCGATGATGTAGTTTTGAAATTTGATGATATAATTATTTATGTTAACAAATCTCATTTTGAAAAACTTAAAGATTCTGTAATTGGCTGGAAAGATACATTATTGGATGCAGGATTCCACATCGATAACCCACAAGCGAAGCAACCATGCGGTTGCGGTGAAAGTATAAACTTTATTTAGGAGAAAAAACGATGACCGGAGATGAAATACAAAAATTTATTGATGAAGATATCAATCCTGGCCTAGAGATGCACG
>Ga0208179_1001640_pt1 | contig 11200 bp, 13 predicted proteins | sample Malvired_Geostar_FD_184238 | JGI IMG/M metagenome (GOLD analysis project Ga0208179, IMG submission 184238) | Marine viral communities from the Global Malaspina Expedition - Malaspina viral metaG DeepMed_Geostar (SPAdes) (version 2) | ecosystem: Environmental > Aquatic > Marine > Oceanic | place...
GCTCATCAAGGAGTCAGGGCTCGAGGGACCAGGTGCAAAACAAACTGAATTTTTGAAAGACATGGAAAACCTTCAGTTTGACAAGCAATTTGAAAACATCTTTGGAGAATTGCCTCCCAAGAAAAAACACGCACGCGGAGGAATCGCGGCGCTTGAACATGGTGGGGAGCATGATGATGAAGATGATTATGAAAGACTCCAACGGGAGAACATAGAAGCTGGACTGCCTCAGTACCTCGCAGATGTAAAAAAAGACGTTGAAGCCCCTTACGGTGATATCGTGGAATGGATTCAAGGAACTTATAAGGGAGAGCCATACGTGTATGACTGGTGGAAGGACCTTAATAAGGATGAAAGGGAGATGTGGAAAGAGGCCATGCGCCAGAAGCACGGAAAGGATTACGGAGGGGACTACATTCCGTTCAGGAATTATTCCTATTGGAACCCTGAAACAGAAGGATATCAGGATTTGCCGGTGACCGAGGAGCAATGGGCCGACGAGCCGCATATCCTCAAGCAACGGCGCGAGCACAAGGAAGTCACCCCTTACGGATACGATCAGGCGAAGACATGGAAGGAATTATTCAAGCAGCTGGGTCCGGATGAACTGGCATGGTGGAAAGCGTATGCTGAAGGGAACATTCCTGGAGTGCACGGACCTTTAGGAGGAATCTGGCACACCCTTGCGGCTCCAATGGATGCCTACGCCAAAAACGTTGAAGAATGGAGGGCGCAGACAGGACGCCCTGAAAAATTATTAAATGAACTAGCTGGTGGATTGGGTATTGGTTATCCTGTCGGTATGGCGTCTGCTTATGGCATTGGTCATCTTATTCGAAAGTATGGAAGTCCGGCAGTTGCAAAAATAATTGCGGAAGCGTTTCCGCTGTCGATGAGTAAAAAAGGTTTGTTCAGCAATCCATTTCAAAAGAAATTTCCATTTATAAATAAAGGGTCAAATTGGTACAAGTCTCTGTGGAGAAATCCTAAGGAGCTCATGAAACTGCATTGGACGAACTGGAGCAGGGGCATTCCAGGACAGCTTGTAAAAAGAGCTGCACCTCGCTTTGCAGCCTCAAGTTTGGGTGGACCATGGGGATGGGTCGGAGCTGGTGGATTAACATTGTGGGAGCTATACCGCATGAGGAAGTGGTGGAATGAAAGACAGGAGAAAAAAGTGGACATAGAGGCTCTAGCGGAGTAATTTGACAAAATGAACAATATAAAGTATAATGTAATGGAAGATGTCGTTCCGAAGTTGACAGAATCAGAAATGGCGAATATGGCTAATGGTGGATATGCAAAAGGTGGTGGAATAGGAAAGATTCTAGGATACCTTATGGATCCAATAGATGAATCTATATGGGTAAAGAAAATGCAAGACCTTTTAAAAGAGCATACTGATCCGCTTAAGAAATATTTACCGGATTGGATGCATACCCCAACAGCATTAAGAAAGCATGAAGAAGGAATATTCGATTATCATCCAGGAAATATTAACAAGGAATTATTATTGGATGAAGATCTTGGAAAATACTACGAGAATATTCCATACAATGAATATGATGCTTTTGCTGATATGTTGGAGAATATGCTTTATTCAAAAATAGAAGCTCCTCATGGTTTTGTTGCCGGTGAGCAATATATTACTGGAAGCAAGGAAATGGATAACTATAAGAAAATCATTAAAAATGTACGAGAACAATTAGATGAAATAAAACGAATTCATATGATGAAGGAAACAGCTGATCCTAAATATCGTGGGGATATTGATATATATCATCAGCCACAGGCAGAAAAATTAAAAAAATCACTTGAACTAATAAAATCAATAGTAGGGGAAGACGAAATGAAAACTTTAAATTCACGCGGCGGACTCCACGGCTATGCCGGAGGAGGAAAAGTTGGGCAATATTTCATTCGAGAGCCCGTCAAGGCAGTTGGAAAATTCCTCAAGGACAATATTCCACCCGTATTCTCCAAAGTAGCTGAAATTGTCCCTAGAATTGAAGGGGTAAAAGGAAAATTATCCTCAATATTCAATAAGGCTAAAAATGTATGGGAAGTTGGAACCATTTATGGCGACAGAAAAATAAAAGTTAAGGATAAATGGGTAAAAAACCCCAATTTAAAGTTTGATGTCATAAAGACATTCAAGGATCAAGGGTCTGCGAACAAATTTGTCCAAAAACAGCAAAAACAGGCGGCTCAAACGCTTGGAGCTACAAAATTACCGGAAAAAACGGAGGGGGCACTCTACTGGAAGTCAAGAAAGGCGATTGAGGAGGCTCCATTCGAGATGGCCCCCAAGAAAAACTGGCTGGAATACCTTCTTAGCAGAAATATAGGATATAAGGAGCTCGGCGATACGTCATTGCTGCTTACAAAAAATAGCGTAGGAAAAGATGGAAAACCAATCAAGATTCCCGAAGGTGGGTTCTTGTTTGGAGATGATACAGGCAGAATATCAAAAAATGATTTTCTAAAGGAATTTGATGAGCTTGTCCCTAAAATCAGGGTTCATCTCCTTGGAAACCGTAATTTCTTTGACGGATTGCAGTATTTGGAAAGGACGTTAGTTCCTGTTGCAAGGAAAATTAAAGGAAAAGCTTACCATGAGGACATAGAAGGGGCCAAATACTACCTGGACTATCCACGTGCCGATTTTGACGTTGGATTTGAGGGTTTTTTAAGATCCGTTAAGGATATCATTGGTTTTGTAAGATCCAAGGCGAAGGACACTCCTGGCTCAAAACAGGCTGAAGCTAGAGGTATTTTTGAAGCTGAAATGGTTGAAAATGCCGTTGCAAAGCTAAATGCGCTCTATAAGGACCGTTATGGTGTTGATGATGTCATAGGAAAGGGTGTGGATCAAATCAAGCATCCTAATCTTCCTTTTGAGGTTGTTAAGCTAGGAAATAACCTTGCGGATATATTCAGCAAGCGTGGAGTGCAGTACAATGTCCGAGGACAGCCACAGCATGAAGGGGATCAAGTAATGGCAGGTGGATACAACCATAATGAACTAGTCTTTACTTTTGAAGGCGGAAAGCTAAGACAAGGGGAGAAAAAATTTAAACCCAACCATGAATTCAATTTAGGAAAGGATGCGGAAGGAGGATTCGTTCATGCAAGGATCTCGGACAGGATTGATGAGGCAGGAAGGAAAATTCTATTCATTGAGGAAATTCAGTCCGATATGCACCAAGGCGTGCACCACGGAGGAAAATCATACGCACCGCGAAAAGACCGCGTAACACCTGTGAACAAGGAACTGGAAGAAATGGTTGCCTTGAACAAAGATGCAAAGAAAGCTTTAAAAAACATACAGAAAAATCTTGAAAAGGCGCAAGCGTCGGAAACACGCGGACGGACGCCGGAAGAGATTACAATGAGACAGGATTTAATTGATGACTTGAACGTTTCGCGTGATTCCTACATGAAGGAAATTGAAGAACAGGATAAAATAATAAAAGACTTGAAAGCAGCGAGAGGTGGTGAAGGAGAGGTGACTGAAGGACCTTTCAAGAATTCCAAGGACTACGCAAAATTCGTCATCAAGTATGTCTTGAAGATGGCGCGTGAAAACGGCTATGACGGGATTGGCGTCGCGAATGCATGGATCAAGACTAGAAAAATGTCAGGACAGAGTGGAAAGGATTTTCAAGGTCATTTTGGGTTCTACGGGAACTGGGGTCTTCCGGATCCTTCTGTTCCTGCTTCCTTCAAGGAAGTTATTTTGAAGGATGCACTGGGAGAAGTTGCGCGTGACTCCAAGGCAAAATTATCATTGACGGCAATCAAGGAACACGCTGAATCAGGAAGAGTAGATAAACCAAGCCAAGGAAGAACATGGGGTGATGTCCCCGTTCTTTTGATAACAAGAGGCAAGGCGAAGGAGCCAATCAAAGAGGCCATAGAACAGATTGACAAAGGGCAGTCTGCGTATTATAAAGGTGGTCTAGTAAGAGAGGTATTTACAGAAGTGGCACCACCACTACTATAGGGAGTAATTATGGCAATAAACCCAAATGACAATATTGATAAGGCAATGCAAGCTTTGCAGGGCGCACTGGAGATTGAAGAGGAAGGAGTTGAAATATCCCCACCTCAGCCTGTAGAAAATACAGATCCAAATGTAGAATTGACAGATATGCCCGATGGAGGTGCAGAAGTTAATTTTGATCCAAATGCACCCGTTGACCAAAGCCAGATTCCATTTGACGGAAATCTTGCCGATTACATAGAAGAAACAGATTTAAAGAGATTAGCTTCTGAATTAGTAGGAAATTTTGAAAGCGACAAGCATACCAGGAAAGACTGGGAAGATACATACATTAAAGGTTTAGACATGTTAGGGTTCAAGTACGAAGAGCGTACTGAACCTTTTGAAGGTTCCTCAGGGGTCGTTCACCCTCTCTTATCGGAATCCGTGACGCAATTCCAAGCCCAAGCGTACAAGGAATTACTTCCGCCGGATGGCCCCGTGAGGACACAAATTGTAGGGGATTCAACCCCTGAAATAGAGCAACAATCTGAAAGAGTTAAAGAATTTATGAATTATCAGATTACGCAGGTGATGAGGGAATATGATCCGGACATGGATCAATTGCTTTTCTATCTGCCACTCTCAGGGTCTGCATTCAAGAAAGTCTATTATGACGGACTTTTAAAAAGAGCAGTTGCCAAATTTGTGTCCAGTGAAGACTTGGTTATTAATTATTTTGCAACGGATATGGATACGGCAGACCGTATTACGCATATCATAAAAATAACAAAGAACGACTTGATTAAAAATCAAGTGAGTGGGTTTTATAGGGACATAGAAATTAGAGATGGTTTTGTTGATGCAACTGATGTTAATGAAAAAGTTAGCGAGCTTGAAGGATCGCAGAAAGGAACTTCAAGTGAAGATAATATGTATACTCTTCTTGAGATGCATGCCAATTTGGATGTTCCAGGATTTGAGGATACTAGTGGAGTTAAGCTTCCTTACATTGTAACATTGGATCAGTATTCCCAAACTATTTTATCCATACGACGAAATTGGAATCAGAATGATCCAAATTTTGCAAAAATACAATACTTTGTACATTACAAATTCCTCCCAGGACTAGGGTTTTACGGCTTTGGTCTAATACACATGCTTGGAGGGTTATCGCGAACAGCAACAAGTGTTTTGCGGCAATTAATTGATGCTGGTACACTCGCGAACCTTCCGGCAGGTTTTAAGGCACGTGGCATGCGCATACGCGACCATGATCAACCTTTGCAACCAGGGGAATTTAGGGATGTTGATGTAACAGGAATTTCAATCAAGGAATCATTATTACCACTTCCTTTTAAGGAACCATCACAGGTTTTATTTGCCCTTTTAGGATTTGCGGTTGATGCAGGAAAATCTTTTGCAGCAATCGCGGACATGAAGATGGGGGAAGGAAACGAGCAGAATCCTGTTGGGACAACACTCGCGCTATTAGAGCGAGGAACAAAGGTAATGTCAGCAATTCACAAGCGCCTTCATTGTGCGCAACGAATGGAATTTACTATGCTCGCTAGAATATTCCAGCTTTATCTTCCACCGGAATATCCGTATTTTGTTGTAGGCGGAAACAGGATGATCAAGCAACAGGACTTTGACGAGCGTGTTGATATTATTCCAGTTTCAGATCCTAATATTTTTTCCATGTCGCAGCGTGTCATGTTGGCACAAACTCAATTACAAATGGCTGGTGCAGCTCCACAATTGCATGATATGCGTGAGGCATACAGAAGGGTTTATCAGGCGTTGAATGTTGACAATATTGATTCAATACTTAAACCAAACCCCGATGAACCGGAACCAATGAGCCCGGCGATGGAGAATTCAATGGCGATGAAAGGACAAAATCCAAAAGCATTTCCAATGCAGGATCACCAATCGCATATGAAAGCACACGGTGATTTCATGTTTACGCGTATGGTTCAAATTAATCCGCAGCTCTATGCGATGATGCAGTCGCATGTTTTCGAGCATGTTGCAATATTAGCTGGGGAAATGATTCAAAAAGAATTCGCCCAACAACTGCAACAGCTAAAACAAATGGAACAGCAAGGGCAAGGACAACAGAATCCTCAATTACAGCAACAGTCAGCACAATTAAATAATCAAATGGCAAAAAAACAGTCTGAAATTGAAGCGCAGGTAATTGAACAGATTGCCAAGGAAGAAGAAAAACGTATGGGAATGAAGCAGGACGATCCACTTGTACGACTAAAACAACAAGAAATTGATTTGCGTGCTATGGAAGTTATGACTAACCAGCAACGTGATTCCCAAAAGACACAAACTGATATGATGGTTGAAGCTGAAAAATTGGATCTTGAGCGTGATAAACTTGAATCACAAACAAGCATTGATATAATGAAAGCTTCCTCTGATATTGACAAGGCTAAAACGGCTGAGGCCAACCAAATGCTTAGGGATAATATGGCCACGGCGCGTGAGGCGATGAAGGATAATAATGCAACGAGGCGCGAGACCATGAAGGCACGCTCGCAGGAAAGGATTGCAAGAACCAATGCAAGAAAAAAATCAAATGGACAAACAAGTAATTAAGATTACCGATGTTATGCGCAAAGTGGAAGAGCTTGCGAAAAAGGAAATAAAGGATCCTAAGGAGACCCTTCTTGTGGCATCCGCCCTTATGGCGGTGACAAGAAATTTGTATGTCGCGGCTTTGGGGCCGGAGGATACTGCAAGAATGTTTGGTGCCGTTGCGGAAAGCTTTTTTGTCGTGGAGGATATGATGCATAATCTAATTCCACGCGGACATAAACCAACGATACATTGATGGAAAATGATATATTAAAAAGAGATTATGAGTCTTATCCAGGGGATAGTGCAGAATCGCGAGTTCTTATAGATCAAATTAATAAAAGAATAGGATCTTCTCCTAATCTAGGAATGACATATATGGGGGAAAAATATGGTCCTGATAAACCAGGTGTGATGCTTAGAGAAGAAAACATCTTAAGAGATTTTATGTTGGCTATGAAAGAAATGGGGAACTTAGGAAGGGAGATATTACCTATATTTTCTCAAGGAATTTTAGTTCCTTTTCTTTTAAGATATTTAAGGAAAAAAAGATAATGCCGTTTAAGTCAAAAAAACAAAGGGCATACTTGTATGCCAAGGAACCGCAGATTGCTGAGAAGTGGGCTGCAGAGCACGGTAATAAAATCGTGAAGAAAAAAGGCGGGAAAATTAAACTAAATAAAGGAGGAACTAATGCCAAAAGTAGGAGATAAAACCTTTACGTACGATTCTAAAGGCTTTAAAGATGCTGAAAAGTATGCTAAGGACACCGGCCAGACTCTTCAAGTTGTCGCTAGGGGTGGCAAGGTGAAGATGATGAAAGGTGGTATGAAACCCAACAAGAAAAAGGGTTACATGCACGGTGGCATGAAAAAGCCAAAAAATAAAAGATAGGAGGTAACATGAATTTATTTAAAGATTTATGGGCGCATCTTAAGGAATGGAGTGATTGGAAATTACGTGACTGGATAAAAGCCGGAATTGTAGTAGTCATCGTTCTGGTTGTGCTTAAAATTGTAATTTTACCAGGTGCATAGTAAATGGGCTGGCAAGAAGATTTAGCAAGAACCAATGATCCGTGGCTGATGACACCAGCCGCGGTTCAGGCTAGTGCTGCGGCGTCTAATGCAGATAGGGGAAGACGGGCTATACAAAATTATGTAGCTGCTAATCCATCTGAAACCAGAGGTCAGGGCTTTAATGCCCTTGATATAGGAACAGAAATCAGAGATGCCTACATGGACCAGCGTGGCAGCGGAATTCCTTGGGTTAATAAGGGAATGAACATCAGCGATTTTCTAAAGTCAGGGGCAGCTTCCAATATTGCCGCTAAATACGGCAATGTGTTGGATGCCGATCAGGCGTACGAGGAATGGATTAGGTCACAGACGGCGCCAGGAACAGTAGATACACGAAACCAGTATCAGCTTGAAATGAACCAGTTAAGGGATCAGTATCCAGAAGCTTATGCAAAGGAATTTCCATGGGCAGATGCCATGATGAAAGGACTTCCTGCAATCGCCAAACTGGCAATGAGCAAGTTGACGGGTGGCGCGACTACCGCGTTAAGTGCGATTGGTAGTTCAGGATTAGGAGGAGATGTAACAGGACTGCTGCAGAATTTTGGATTAATGGCGGATGAAGACGAAGAATATCCACCATGGATGTGGTGGAAAAAAGCAAATGGAGGCATTGCATCTCTAAACGGGGGTGGTGCTTTTAGCAACTGGGATTGGAGTCCTCCAGGACCTCCAGTAAGCGGACCTCATGGTGGCGGAAATGGAGGTTCATCATACGGCTCATTAGAGGAATCAATTTCCGAATTTACTCCTGAAATTCCTGAAGAAATTAGTATAGGATATGGAGAAGGACAAGTGGATCCATCACTTGCTGCAGCTGCAGGACTAGGTCCAGCAGCAGGTGGATTTGGTGGAACAACTGAAGGTTGGGGTGAAGGTATTGTAGGAATAGATGATTCTGAGGATATAATAGATACAGGACCTGATATACCTAGTATTCCTACAGGAATATCTCCTGGAACTGGTGTAAGCACAGGTCCAGTAGGTGGACCATTATTTAATGAAGGAGAAGGAGTGGAAGAAATTCCTCGAGGATGGGAAGAATATTTAAGAGAAAAAGGAAAAAAACAATTTGATACGCAATTCATGGCGTCACAGTATCTTTATGACAAGTCACGTGGAAGGTTTGATCAAGGTGGATTGGCGGATATGTCTGAAAATGCGCTAGGAGAATTTGATGTAGCAAGAAGCACATGGAAATGGAAGTATGATAATAAAATTAATCAATTAATGGATGGGGGATTTACCTTGAAAGAGGCAATTGACGAATTATGGAATCAAGGATGGGGAATGCCTTACAAAGGATTTAGCCTTAAGGAGAGAACATAATGTTGAATTTATTAACGGGATTACTCGGAGGGAAAGGTGGCGCACTTAAGACGATTTCCTCTGTGATTGACGATTTGCATACTAGTGAGGAAGAAAAGCTCGATAAGAAGATTCTCATGCAACGCATTCAGCAGAAGCTTGCGGAGAAACAGATTGACGTCAACATAAAAGAAGGACAGCACAAGTCTATTTTTGTCGCTGGCTGGAGGCCGATGATCGGCTGGACGGGGGCGTTTGCGCTGATTTTTGAGTTCATTGTTTCCCCCGGAATTGAATGGTATGCGAAGTTTTCAGGGTTGGACTTAACCGCTCCTGAAATTCAGACAGGCCCATTGCTAGCGATTGTGACATCAATGCTGGGCGTGGCCGGGCTCAGAAGTTTTGAGAAGACCAAGGGCTTGACAAAATAACTCAAATACATTATAATAGGAGAATATTATGGCTGGAAAAAAAATAAAGAAACAAGTTGGCGGAGTTATTCCAAGAGTAGGTGGAAACTTAGCTGGAGCAGCGAGACCTTTGGTTGGTGCACGTCCGATGATCAAGAAAGGCGGAAAGATAAAAGCTAAGCACGGCGGAAAGGTCAAGAAAAAATAAATTGGAAGATACTACCGCTATTTACGTAATCTTGAAAAAGGTTCGTGAGCACAAAGAACAGCTGAAAGAAATTATTGCCAGAGGCATTCACAGCTTTGACGAATACAACAAGACTGTGGGTGAATACAAAGGCTATAATATAATGGAACAGGAGATACAGGACCTGCAGAAAGATGAAGAACAAAGAGATTCCAAAACGTAGATTTGCCCTCGAAGAAAAAGACTTATCCATTGAGGCAGATGAAAATAACAAAATTGCAGAAGAAAAAGAGAACCGATTTGTTGCAAAAATACAACAAGAGGCTCTTGAAAATATAGAACATAAAAATACTGATAAAGCATTAGAACGATTACCTGACCCTACAGGATGGAGAATTTTAGTTCTCCCCTATAAGGGACAAGGAAAGACTAAGGGTGGAATAATACTGTCTGATGAGACAATTGAGGAGCGGGGCTATACAACAGTTACAGGTTTAGTATTGAAAGTTGGACCTGATGCCTATAAAGATAAAGAGAGATTTTCTAACGGACCATGGTGCAAGAAAAACGACTGGATTATATTTGGTCGATACGCCGGATCCCGTTTTGGAATAGAGGGTGGTGAAGTTAGAATACTTAATGATGACGAGATAATTGCTGTGGTAAAAGACCCAGAAGATATCTTGCAATTTAGATAAACAGGAGTAAAAAATGCCTGCAGAAACCAAGGTACAAACACAAATAGAAGCAGATGAAAAAATGGTTGACCTTCCTTCCGAAGGACAATCAGTTGATGTTGAGATAAAGGAATCTCCTAAAGTTGTCAATTCAGAAACAGATGAGACAATAGATGTAGGAGAAAAAGAAGTTGCTCCAGTAGCTTCAGAGACGGAAGTAGAGGACTATAGTAAAAAAGTTCAGTCTCGTATAGATAAATTAACTAAAAAACTACGAGAATCGGAAAGACGGGAAGCAGCAGCAATTCAATATGCCCAAGGGGTACAAGGAGAAATTAGCAATCTCCAAAAGAAAACTACTGGGGTTGATACTGCCTATATAGAAGAATTCGGAGAAAGAGTAAAGGCTCAGACAGAAGAGGCTAAAAAAGCTCTTAAAGTGGCACTGGATACAGGTGATATTGACAAACAAGTCGATGCTCAAAGCCGTTTATCGAGGCTGGCTATAGAAAATGAGAGATATGAGGCCACAAGAGCTAAAAGAGAACAATTAGCAAAGGCTCCACCTCCTCCTCCAAAACAATTTCAAACACCACAAATGCCCCCTCCACAACCGGATCCAAAGGCAGAGGATTGGGCCGAAAAGAATGAATGGTTTGGAAAGGATGAACCAATGACCTTGACATCTTTCTCAATTCATCGTAAATTGGTTGAAAAAGGACTTGACCCTACATCTGATGAGTACTATAATGAAATAGACAAACAGATGAAGGAGAATTTTCCACATAAGTTTGGACAACAAGTTTCGCCGACGCAAACGGTTGCCTCTGCAAATAGAGGCGGACCCATTAGGCGCAAAGGCACAGTGAGACTCACACCATCACAAGTAGCCATTTCAAAAAAACTAGGTGTGCCACTAAGCGAATATGCGAAGTACGTGAAGGAGTAGGCATATGACAATG
>Ga0208179_1001642_pt1 | contig 11200 bp, 10 predicted proteins | sample Malvired_Geostar_FD_184238 | JGI IMG/M metagenome (GOLD analysis project Ga0208179, IMG submission 184238) | Marine viral communities from the Global Malaspina Expedition - Malaspina viral metaG DeepMed_Geostar (SPAdes) (version 2) | ecosystem: Environmental > Aquatic > Marine > Oceanic | place...
TTAGGGAAGACATGCTTCCTTTAACCCACCTCAAAATTGAGGGCAACCTGGATCGCATCCAGGTCGGTGATGAAGTAATTGCAATCGGACATCTACTAGGTCTCCATTGGACCGTAACTCGTGGTCACATCAGTCATGCAGATCGACGCGCCAGGCATAGCGTCTATGTAAAAACCATTCAGCATACGGCACCCATCAATAGGGGTAACTCCGGTGGTCCTTTGATCAATACTGAAGGTCATGTCATTGGCGTCAATACCTGGGTTCTAATACCTAAAGGACAGACCGTAGGTGTCGGTTATGCAGTGCGTGGAGATGTTCTCTATAAATCCGTCAAGGCATTGATGAAAGACGGGGAGAGAGTACGACCAAGCATGGGCATCATGTTCTCTCACCTCAGTGAATTCTCTCTTAAAAGACTGACAGAAGAGAATCCAGGCGTATTCTTTCCCAATACCTTTGGGATTGTTGCTTCAGGTGTAAAAGAAGACAGCTGGGCTTACAAACAAGGGATCCGGTCACATGATGTTGTCGTTGCAGTCGATGGAAATCCTGTCAACGGACTGAGTGATCTGGTTGATTACGTCATGCACCTGCCTGTAGGCCAGGCCGTGAGCCTACTCGTGATCCGGGAGGGTGTTTTCACAAAAGTGGATTACGAACTCAAGAAGTTGGAATTCGATTTGGCTTACTACGATAAACGATTAGAACAAGAGGAAAATACCGAAGAGACACCCGAACCAGAACCAGAAGACGAGTAATTTTTCATGGCTAGATTCTCGGTCCTACAGTCATTGCTGTTTGGCATGTTGATCTACGGATTTCATGTTGGTGCTTTGCACTACGTTTACGAGGCAGATAAAACAAAAATAGTTGTACTGATTGCAGTTGCTTTTTTGATTGCCTTAACACTTGCCCCAAAGAAACCGGAGTGGACTTCCTGGATCAGTCACAAGCTGATTGATCTTGGTCTATTAGGAACTGTCGCCGGTTTCATTATTGCACTCAACGGGGTCAGCATTGCAGCGGTCAATGATCCGGAACAGGTTGTGATGATGGTTACCCATCTTCTTTCCGGAATGCGTACCGCATTGTTTACAACAATCACTGGCTTATCGGGTTACTTGTGGCTATCCCTGACTCTAAAGATGAAGTAGGGGCGACAAGCACAGCGTTCAGAGATGTCTTATTTCTGACTCTATCTTGCTTTGTCATCATCATTATTCTTCTCCTACCGCATATTGCGGTCGATCAAGACAAGAAGAAAGATGAAGATCCACCGGGAGTGATGATTGTCGAGATCTCCTGGCCTCCTAGTACCTGGACAGATATCGATCTCTGGGTGGTGTCTCCGAATGACAAAAGGCCAGTTGGTTACTCGAACCAGGATGATGCAGGGTTCAACCTGCTGCGGGATGACCTTGGAACCAAGTTCGATCCGATGCCTGAGAATTATGAAAATGCCTACACCAGGGGTTTAGCGGACGGGGAATACATCATAAATGTTCATGCCTATTCTGATAAGGATAAGGCACTGCCATTTGATGTTAATTGCGTGGTCAGAACTAAAACCGGCCATACACAAATCATTGCAAGAAAGACAGTGCGACTGACTCACATAGGACACGAAATCACGGTCTTTAGATTTACCCTGAAAGACCAAAATTTGGTTGGTGAAGTACACAGTGTTCCTATAAGTCTTAGGAAGAAAATAAATATAGGGATGGCAACGGGTTCTAACCCAAATGAGGATTGGCAATGATGGAAACGGGTGTAATGTTAGATGCGGTACTGGGTATTTTAATGCTTGGTATCGGAATGATGATGCGGAGGTTTTGGCAATTAGTGGACAATCTTAGAGAAAGCGACATGACCCTGCATAACAGGATCACCAAGGTACAAACTGAAACCCTTTCCATGTATGTGCAGAAGCAAGACTTTGAACAAGCAGTTGATCGAATCCTTTCCAGGATAGATCGAATGGAAGAAACTTTGTTACATAGAGAGGGATCATAATGGTAGATATTCAAGACAAGATCGAAGAAAACGTCAAAGATGCTGCAACTAAATTCAGTAAACTCGGCAAGGAACTTAAAAAGCCATGGGTAAGGATAGTCCTGATCGGAATCGTTCTTATCGGTATTTACAATGTCTTTACGGGCTAATACTGATATTTTTATTAGTCGGGTGTACCACTCTGAAAAAGTCAGCGATTCTTGGGGGAGTGGCAGCGACCTCTGCGGGTGTGGCAAGCGCACTGTTGAGTCCTGTATCAACAGCTGCAGTGGTAGCAGCGACTGTGACTGCAACGGCGATTGCGACCGAACTACAGACCAAGGGAGAACCAATTGAGATGGAATGTGCGCCTGACAACCTGTGGACTATGCTGGGAACCCTTATAGAAAGTGGAGCAATGTGGATCGGGATCTGTGCGCTTGCACTGATGCTGATTGGTTGGATCCTCCCAGGACCACTAACATTCAAAAGAAAGAAAAATGGCAACGTCTAGTTCATACGATTTCAGTAGAAACCGAGACCAGTTAATCAAGGATGCTTTTGTTGAAGCTGGCATCCTGGATCCGAACGACAGTCTAGGAAGTGATGAGGGAGAATTCGGTGCAGTTCAGCTGAACCGGATGATCAAGTGGTGGCAAGCAGACGGCAAACGTCTCTGGGCAGTCCGTAAATCCTACCTGTTCCTGGAAAAAGATACGAATACCTATTCCCTCGGACCGAGTGGAGACCATTGGACTGAATCCTTTGTCTCGACCCAGATCAAGACAGCTGCTGCTTCTTCTGCTACTTCGATCGATATCGATTCGAGTACAGGGATGACTGCAGCTGATAACATCCTGATCGAACTCGATGACGGTACATTACATACGACCACCATTTCGAGTGTTACGGATTCAGATACGGTAGCCATTGCCTCTGGGGTAGCTGACGCAGCTGCTGTTGATAACTACGTCTATACCTATACCACGAAGGCACAACGACCACTAAGAATCAATTCTGCGGTCCTACATGACAAGAGCGCGGACGTCGATACCCAACTGTTCACGATCTCAAGAGAAGAATACTGGAACCGTCCGACCAAGAGTACAGATTCCCGGCCAGCAGAATATTACTTTGATCCTCAGTTGACCAATTCCAAAATATCCATCTTCGGGGAACCGGACACAGTCCAGGATTACATCATTGCCCTTTGTGACTTCCCCATTGATGACATGGATGCTGCAGCCAATGACTTCTCCTTTCCCCAGGAATGGATTGAACCATTGACTTACAACCTGGCCTATCGATTGGCAGTCGCATATCGCGCACCACAAGAGAAGATCGCATTCTTGCGGTCATTGGCAAACGAAACCAAATATGTAGCGGACTCCTGGGATGCAGAGAAAGCACCGCTACAAATGAGACCTGACACGGGGTGGCTACATGCCAGCTAGAAAAATCGGAAATCCTCTCTGGCAATTCTTCACCGATGCCGGTGCAGTTCTTGCCAGTGGAACAATTAACTTCTATACGCCTGGTACAACGACTGCCAAGGCTATCTATAAGAACGCTGCAAAATCAGTTGAACATTCAAACCCGGTCACTCTGGATAGTGCCGGTAGACCACCGACGAATGAGATCTACACCGAAGGTTTTTATGATGTCCTTGTAAAGAACAGTGCAGGTACGACTATCCGGTCTATCTCTGATTTCGGTGACTCTTGGAGTGCAGTCGGTACGGATCTCTCCCAGAATGTTCTTTCCAACCATTCTTTTGAGACTGCTGGATCCGGATCTCAACCTTTTTCAAACTGGACAGAAACAGATTCTGGAACTGTAGTCGCCAGGGATACATCAGGACATCAACATGGTGCTGCGTCCTGTAAATTTACCAGTTCCAATAACAGTTCTGACAGTCTTCTGAGCGATGCGTTTCCTCTTGATCCACTGAAGGAATTGATTCTTGAGTTTGATATCCTGGCAGACAACGCCGGGGCGCAGCCAAAGATAGAAGTCAACTGGCTCAACAATTCACAAGGTGCTATCTCAAGCACCACCCTCTACTCCTCTACAGAAGGCATTACGCCAACAGCCTGGACCCGTCTCTACGGGTTCAACTCGACACCTCCATCGACGACTCGTTATGGCAAGATCAAGATTACGGGCAATGCACATGCCACTACACGAACCGTCAATTTCGACAACATAGAGGTTTACCAGACCAATCCCTATCCCAAAGAAGCTCCATTCATTCCCTATGGATTGAAACTGAGCAGAGATTCAGGTGATACCAGCAACGACATCAACATCACTGCTGGCGCGGTCAAGGATGCCACCCTGGTAGAGGACATGGTTCTTAGAAGTGAGATCACAAAGAGAATTGATGCTAGCTGGGCAGTTGGAAACGATGCCGGTGGACTTGCCTCTGGAGAATCTCTAGCCAATAACATCGTTCTTTATGTCTGGCTTATTAAGAATACCGGAACCGGAAATGTCGATGCTGTAATCAGTACCTCGGCCACTTCTCCGACCATGCCATCTGGCTACGATGTAAAGCGTTACATTGGAACCTGGAAACTGAATGCTTCAAATGCCTTGGTAAACGGTCGTTGGGAAGGTAATCGATATACCATTCTCGATGCACCCGTAGAAGACTTCTCAGACAGCAGTTTAACGTCAGGCAGTGCAGAAACTCAGGCAATCAAGGCACCACCTTCATCTGTGGTGAACTATGCTGCTTTGTTTACTGATGCCAGTGGCACGAACTTTACTAATGTCGAGATAGCAATCCTTCCAGGGGATGCATCCTGGACACATCATGTCGGTGGAGCAAGGTTTGATGGTGGTGACGTAACTCAAATCAACCATTCAGGTTGGGTATCACTTGATTCATCGAACCAGGTTAAATATTTCCTGACCTATTCCGGTCCATCTCCAGACATCTCCTTCAAGATTATGGGTTGGATCGATACCAAGCGAGATCATCCATGATCGAGTTTCCTTTCATAGGAGGAACTTCACCAGACAAGTCACTTATTTTTTCCACCCAAAGAACGGTCAACCTGTATCCAGAACAAGATCCACAATACAAAAATGAAACTGTTTTAACTGGTTTTCCTGGATACTCTAAATTGGTATCCCTCAACGAGGGTCCAGTCCGTGCCATGCTGCCATTTAGAAATAAACTGATAGTGGTATCTGGAAGCGTGGTCTATACCGTATCCCCTGGAGGATATCCCATTCAGATCGGGGCGATTGGTACGAATTCCGGATTCGTCTCCATGGATGAAAACGGAATTGAACTGATGATGGTGGATGGTAATAGTGGATATATCTGGAATGATTCCACCTTAACAGAGATCACGGATTCCACTTTTACAGATACGAAGGCGACTCATGTCACGCACATGGATTCCTTCTTCGTGGTCAACAAGAAGGATGCTGGATCCATCTGGGTATCTGATTCATTTGATGGAACAACCTGGAGCGCAACCAGGACTGCAACGGCAGAATTCAAATCGGATTATATAACTGGTTTATGGAGTGATCGAGAGTTGATGCTGGCCGGTGATAAAACGACACAGGTCTATTACAACTCCGGGGCATCACCAATGCCGTTCGAGCCTATCCGGACAGGTCGAATCATCTACGGAATTGCAGCCTCGTTTTCAGTTGCCATTGTCAACAACACTACTCACTTCCTGGCCCAGGATGCCAATGGAGGAATCTTCGTTGGTCGTATGAATGGTTATACCATTGAAAGAGTTTCGACTAGGGCATTGGAAAGAGAGTGGGCTGGGTATCCAGATTTCAAAGATGCATTTGGTATGGCAATCCATTGGAAGGGACATGAATTCTATGTCCTAACTTTTGATACAGCAGATACAGGATATGGTAGAACTTTTGCTTTTGATGCATCGACTAATCTCTGGTTCGAGATCGGTCCTTACCAGGCATCTCTGGGTGATTTCGAGAAGTGGAAAATAAGAACACATAGCTTCTTTGATGGTAAGAATATTGTCGGCGACTCGGATGGAAACCTGCATACCTTGAGTGATACGGTCTTTACGTTCGATGGCACGACCATGATTTCCCTCCGACGTGCGCCGGTCATCCATGATGAAAGATTGCGGATGTTTATTCATAAACTCCAGGTAGACATGGAAGTCGGTAGTACCACTGTGAGGACAGGACAAGGCAGTGATCCTGAAGTCATGCTAGAGATCTCTAAGGATGGTGGTAGATCCTGGAAACAAAGAAACAAGAAAATCGGCGCAGCTGGTGAATACAAGCAGCGTGTCCAGTGGCATCAGCTAGGCAGTGCCTATGACATGGTTTTCCAGGTTTCTGTTTCAGATCCTGTACCAAGACGGTTCCTGGCTGGATATGTGGCATGAGTGAATTTGCACCTCCACCCAGAATCGGTACGGTAGATCGAGAAGGACGAGTCCAGATCCAACAGGGTGAACTTGACTCCCTGGCAAAGTGGCTGGAAGAGAACAACAAGTTCCGGACATCTGCACTGGCAGCGACAAGTTTTAATGGTTTGGACGATGTCACGATCACCAGTGTCGCGGACAACGACATTGCTGGTTATGACTCTACGTCAGGTGTATGGATTAACCAGAGTTCTACCGAGTTAGGTTTGTCATTATCTACTGACCTGGATACGACAAACACTAATCTCAATAACCATATCGCAAATCTCAGCGCACATACGGATGTAACTGTTACATCAGTTGCCGACAATGAAGTCCTGGCTTATGACAGTACCAGTTCCAAGTGGATCAACCAGACAGCATCAGAAGCCGGGTTGGTGCCGACAGTAAGTGGGATATCTGATGTCACTATTACCTCTGTGGCAGATAATGAAGTATTAGCATATGACAGCGGTAGTTCTACCTGGATCAACCAGACGGCCTCGGAAGCAAGCCTGGCAGCAACATCTGATCTCGGTCAGTTTGCAAGCATCAATACCCAGACAGATTCATATACCCTGGTTCTCGCTGACAAAGGTAAGGCAGTTGAGATGAACAAAGGCAGTTCCAATAACCTGACAGTGCCTCCAAACAGTTCTGTGGCATTCCCTACTGGAACAAAGATAGCAGCTGTGCAATTGGGAGCGGGTGCAACAACAATAGTCGCAGGGACAGGTGTTACCTTGAGATCTAAAGCAAGCGCATTGGGTATCAGCGCACAATACGGACGAGCGGATTTATATAAACGTGGCACCGATGAATGGGTGGTCGCGGGAGATTTATCATAATGTGGAATTACTTATTACCTGCATTGGGTGCTGGTATCAGTACCTTGATTGGGAATCAAGAGAAAAAACGTCAGCTGGCAAGAATCAGAGACGAAGTAGAAGCATCTGCTGCCGAAACTACAGGACTCGTTACCAGAGGTTACGAAGATGTACGAGCAGATATAGAAACAGCATACACAGGTGCTGAAGAAGATTTGGAAGCTGCTTATGCTGATGCTCAAACCCAACTCGAACAGGGATTCAAAGATGCCCAACAAGCATTAGAGGCTGGCAATGCTGAAGCTGCTGAACAGATTCTAAAAGGGCTCGGTCTGTCTGTTGAAGAGATCAATAAGTGGGCAGATATTGCTGCCGAAGGAATGCAGTGGGTTGTCGATTGGGGTCAGGAAGGAATTCCCTACGCTCGTGCCTATCTCAAAGAGATGTCAGATGCAATTATGAATCCGGATGCAATCTACGATTCACAGATCTGGAAGAGTCATAAATCTGAAGTCATGGACTCCATGACCAACACTGCTTCGGCAAGAGCAGGTGTTTTGCATGGCAACACAATGGCAGGGATTGCCGATCGTATCAGTAAGGATGCGATGGCAGTCAGACAAAACCAGATCACCGCCTTGCAGCAAGGATATGCAACTGAGGCACAACGAATAGGTGCTGGAACCGCTGCTCAGGGTGCGCTTGCAAATCTACAAATGTCCAGAGGTACTAACCTGGCAGCATTACAACAGGGTGCTTACAACCAGTTGGCACAGAATAGACTGGGCCTTGGTACAGGTGTAGCCGGTTTACAACAAGGACTTGGTACAGGTCTGGCTAATCTTGGTGTAGGTCTAGCCGGTCAACGTGCTGGCTTACAAACAGGAGCAGCAACCAACCTTGCAAATCTCGGTGTTGGACAAATGACAGACCTGGCAAACATCCAAATGGGAACAGCTAACAACCTAGCCAATATCCGACTGGCATCTGCACAAGCTAATCCTTGGGGTGATATTGGCAATATCCTTGCAACGACAGCTGGCAATGTTTATCAGCAACAGCAACCGAATGTTGGTTATGAGAATCTTATTTCAGCAATCCAGCAAGGACAAGGAAACATTACTGCGTCAAGTTACGATTAAATCATTATGCCTATTAACGTACCACAACTAAATCCACAACTCCTGGCTGGCGCAGCCCCGCAGGGGTTGGGTGAATTGATGCCGTCGTTCCTGGGTGGAATGGAGACTCAACGTAAAGCCCAGCAGCAACAGGCAACGAATGTCGTCAACGAACAAACCATCAGACTGAAGTTGAAACAGATTGCTTCGTTAGCACAAGAAGAAGGTGCTAAAGCAGATTTTAAGAAATTCTTAGTAGGTCTCGGTCCCGACTGGATGAGTGATCCGAAAGCGGTCCGACAAGCACGGGCAAAATGGTTAGAGATCCACGGGACAAAACCTCCATTCGATGCATTGGCAGCAGCTAAAGTAGAAGAAAGAATTGCAATGATTAACCCGGCATTAGGTGAGGATGCGCTAGGAAGTATGACATGGGTTACTCCAGATAGTAGCGAGCATGCAAATTTATCAGCACAAGGTTTCATAGAACACGATTACAAAATACCTGAAAAAGAAGAACCAGGGAAAGTTGTTACATATATCGACCCAAGCGCAGCGGATCCAAGAGAAAGTGCAGAAGGTGTTCGTGAAGGCAGTGCTGCAGAAGATGCAAAGATAGCTGCAGGTTGGGTACCCTGGACTTATAAGATGGGAGAACAGGAGGTAAAAGAACAAATTGCACTGATCAACCCGGAATCAGAGAATCCAATAGGAACTTTGGAATGGGTTGCTCCAGACAGTGCTAGACATGGAGAGTTAGCAGGTAGAGGCTACATAGAATACGATTACAAAATACCTGAAACTGACGACGAACTAGGGAAACCAGTTACATACGTTAATCCAAAAGCAGATGATCCACAATTAACTGCAAAAGCTGTTCGTGCAGACAGTGATGCTGAAACTACCCTGATCAACGAAGGATGGGTGCCTTGGGATTATGAAGTAACGGAAGATAAGCCAGGGGACGCGGTTACATATATTGATCCAAGTCATGCGGATCCAAGATCGACTGCAAAAAGTGTTCGTAAAAATAGCACAGAAGAAACTGCTATGCTTGATAAAGGATGGGTAAGGTGGACTTATAAAATGCCCACAGAACCGAAAGGACTTCAGCAACGATACGTTTTTGATATTGTGGAAAATAAAGTTATTGAAGATTTTAGTTCCACAGATACAGAGATGATTACAAAATGGAATAAAAAGAAAAAGGAAGATCGATTAGCAGACGGTAGTCAAAGATACTTCACTGTTCCATCACCCGGTGGTGCTGCGACTCTATCTGAAGGATATGGTTTTGAATCAGTTGCAAGCCGAGATCGAGCTTTGGTCCAAGAAAGGAGCATGAACCAAGCTGCAAGCATGGCAAGAGAAGTTCTTCAGAACATCGACGAAGGTCCGTGGAGAGCCGGTATAGTTGCTACTGCAAAAGCCATCCTTCAAGAATTTGGCAGGATCAGTGGAGATATTTCCAAATATGTATCCGCACCTTCAATGCGGAAATTTAATGTCAACACCCAGCGATGGGTGGGTGATCTGAGAGAACCGGACGGCACAGAAGTAATGAGTAAAGGACTTATTCAGGAATTCTTCGATCCGAAATTAAGCCTTACTGAATTATACGAAAATGCAATGGCAATTCGTTGGGCCAGGTATCAGTACCCGACAGGCAGACTGCTCAAAGAAATGGTCCATGATGCAAAAGATGCAACCAAGATCTCTGGCTTTACTTCTGTACAAGCTGTCATAGAAAGATATGAATTCATGGCAGAAGTATTTGAGGATCAAGCTAACTGGTTAGGAGATCAACGTAAACAAAAACAACCTGCAGCAGATGCGCCAGATGCTGACACCAATGTAATTGAAACAAGAAGGTATGATTCTGAAGGAAATAGAATTGATACTCCAACGGAAGTGCCAAAAACTTTTGCGAGTGTAGTTAACCAAGCATCAGAATCGGACTTACTAACCATTAAGAGAACGCTAGAAAGTCTAGAACCAACACGAGATAATTTGAGAGACCTTGAACTCGTAGAAGCACGATTGGCTCAATTAGGAGTTACCCCCTAATGGCGAAAGAAAACGTCATAAACGTAGAAGTCGATACACCGGCAGGTGTCCAGAAACTTACGTTCCCTGAAGGAACTTTAGATTCGGTCATCGAGGGAAAAGTACAGGAAACAATCCAGCAATTCTCCATGCCAGAACCGGAGGTTGCTATTCCCCCTCCACCAGAGGCAGCAGTACCAGAACATCTTGAAGATGCTCCAATACGCAGAGCGATTCACGAAGTTGGTCCACTGCCTTGGCAGATGACAGGTGGAGCATTGGGAACCGTACCTGGATTAGCAACTGCCAATCCCGTTGCGATGGTTGCTGGTGCAACACTCGGTGCCGGTGCTGGACGAGGCATCTACGAAGCGATTACCGGAGATTACAACTGGGAACGACCGCTTGATGGATGGAACGATCCTGACGCATATGTGAAAGGTGCCTGGCCGATTGTTCATTCAATGAAAGATGAGTTCATGTGGGGTACTGGCTTTATGAGTATTGCCCCTGCCTGGAGGATTGCCCGTAGCTACGGTCCGAGAATGTTGGGCATCAATGAGGATGCGTCCCTTCGTATTGCACAGGTTGGCGCACAGCATGGCATGGATATTGGTATTCTCGATGTCTCGAAGAACAAACTTATCCAGGGATTCGCTACCACCGTTGGTCGAATGCCAATCATTGGTAAGCCAGTAGGACAACATCAAATACGTCAGCATGTTCAGTCACAAGCAGCGATCAATCAGATGCTTGACGACGTAACACCTTGGGCAACGACAAGTGCGTTGCT
>Ga0208179_1001645_pt1 | contig 11185 bp, 7 predicted proteins | sample Malvired_Geostar_FD_184238 | JGI IMG/M metagenome (GOLD analysis project Ga0208179, IMG submission 184238) | Marine viral communities from the Global Malaspina Expedition - Malaspina viral metaG DeepMed_Geostar (SPAdes) (version 2) | ecosystem: Environmental > Aquatic > Marine > Oceanic | place...
GCCGATCAACGTCTTCGGCGCCTTCGGCACGATCACCCCGGAAATGGCCGCCTATTCCAGCGCCACCGGCATCATCACCGAATCCTACGAGCAGACCGTGTTCAACGCGTCTGTGAACGGTGAGCTGTCGGCGCTGCAAAGCCCCTGGGCGAACGCCCCGGTCGCCGCCTCGATCGGCGTCGAGTACCGCGAGGAACTGGGTAACTTCACCCCCGACGAGTGCTGGAAGCTCGCTCCGGTCAGCTGCCTCGGCGGCGCCGGCGGCAACCAGCTGCCGATCTCCGGCGGCTTCGACGCCCACGAGATTTTCGGCGAAATGATCGTCCCGATCGCCATGGATCAGCCGTTCATCCGGGCCCTTGGCCTCGAACTCGGCTACCGCTACTCGGACTACAACCCGACCGGCAGCTACAGCACCTGGAAGATCGGCGGGAACTACGAGCCCATCGACGGCCTGCGCTTCCGCGTCATGCGTCAGCGCGCCGCCCGCGCCCCGAACGTCGGCGAAATCGCCGCGCCGGTGGTCACCAACCTGCGGAACGCCGACTACGACTACTGCTCGCTGGGCAACCCCAACGCCATCTCGGCGGAACTGCGCGCCCGTTGTATCGCCACCGGCATGACGGCGGCCCAGGTGGGTACGGTCCAGGACATCGTCTCGGGCCAGATCAACACCTTCGAAGGCACCGACCTGCAGAACCTGCCTTCGGCGGAACTGGCTGACACCACCACCGCCGGCATCGTCTGGGAGCCTGGCTTCCTGACCGCCCTGCGCCGTCCGGTTATCTCGCTGGACTACTATGACATCGAGGTGAAGGACTACATCGGCGCCTTCTCCGCCCAGGAAACCCTGGACGGCTGCTATGTCTCGGGCATCCAGCAGTTCTGCGACCGTATCATCCGCGTGAACGGCGACATCGCCTCGCCGGGCTCGGGCGTCCAGCGCTACACCACCAACCTGAACTACATCCGCGCTGAAGGTATCGAAGCGGCCGTCAACTTCGGCCTCGACCTCGACACCGTTGGCCTGGACCAGCGTTGGGGCAGCCTGGCCTTCTCCTGGACGGGTAACTACTACCTGACCAACGAGTCGCGCTCGAGCACCACGGTTCCGGAGATCGACTGCCTGGGCTACTACGGCACCCAGTGCGGCAACCCGACCCATAAGTTCCGCTTCGTGCAGCGCACGACCTGGAGCATGGGCGACCTGCAGCTGTCCTACCTGTGGCGCTACCTCGACAGCGTCGAGATCGAGCCGGTGCAGGCGCCGAACACCTTCGCGGCCTTCCGTGAGATCGACTCCTACAGCTACATCGATCTGGCGGCGAGCTACGCGTTCAACGACGTGACCAAGCTGACGGTCTCGGTCCAGAACGTGTTCGAGAAGGATCCCCCGGTGCTCGGCAACGAGGCGGCCACCACCTCGGCCAACTCGGGCAACACCCTGCCCAGCGCCTACGACACCCTAGGCCGCATCTTCGTGGTCGGTCTGAACCTGCGGTTCTAAGACCCGCTGGAGAGCAAGAGTTGGGGCGGCGGACTTCGGTCCGCCGCCCTTTCTTTTTGTCTGGAGGTCTGGCGGCGGATGGCTCTGACCTGAGCCGGAGCCCTTCTCATATTCGCGATCACAGATGGATTGAGGGCCGGGCGGCCGGAGCCTTACACGGCGCATCGCCGCCCTGGTCGCCAGCCCGCAGACTCGGCGTTTCCCCACGCATCGCAGCGGACTGCACCGGGCCCTTCGCCCGGCTCAGGCCTTGGAGGCACATGAATTCAAGGGCGCCGGGCGCTTAGCCGGAGTCCTGGCGAGCTTCGGCGCCGAGTTCCCTTGGCCGCTGTCTTATCGCACCGGCGTCGGCGCCAGGACCGCGCCGTGGCCCTGGCCCTGCAGGCGCTCGGCCGCCAGGGTGTCCAGAACGCTCTGGGCGCGGGGATCGCCCAGCACCCAGGCCGCAGCCGCCAGGGTCTTCACCGAGACCGCGCCCATGCCGAGCGCCTGTTCCAGGGCTTCCAGGGGTGTGGCGTGCGGCGTCATGCGGCGCAGACGCACCTCGCCGTCCAGGCTGGCCATGGCCTTGGCCCGGTCGATCGCCTGATAGAGTCCGCCGACCTCGTCCACCAGGCCCAGGCTCTTGGCCTGGGCGCCGGTCCAGACCCGGCCGCGGGCGATCTCGTCCACCCGGGCTGGCGACAGGTCACGACCGCGGGCCACCCGGGTGATGAACTCGGCATAGACATTGTCCATCATGGCCGAAAAGGCCTGGGCCTGGGCGGGCGTGAAGCCCGAGCCGAGGCCATAGGCGCCGGCGAACTCGCCGCCCACCCCCAGCTCGCGCATGTCGACGCCGAAGTCGGCCAGGGCCGGGCCAAGGGCCAGCTTGCCGCCATAGACGCCGATGGAGCCGGTGAGCGTGGTCGGCTGGGCCACGATGGCCGAGGCCTCCGAGGCGATCCAGTAACCGCCCGAGGCGCCATAGGTCCCCATACTGACCACGACGGGCTTGCCCGCGGCCTTCACCGCCCGGACGGCGGCGAGGATCTGTTCGGAGGCCGTGTCCGATCCGCCCGGCGAATTGACCCGCATGACCACGGCCCGGATCGAGTCCTCTTCGGCGGCGTCATAGAGGGCCTGGGCGACATCGTCGGAATAGATCATGGCGCTCGGGGCCAGGGGGTTGGACAGGCCGTTGCGACCGGTGATGATCGGGCCCTCGGCCTCGATCAGAGCGACCACGGGACCTGATCCCTCGCTCGATCCGGCGCTGCGGGCATAGGCGTTCAGTTCGACCAGTTCGGCGTCATCGCCCGCGGCGTCCAGCATGGCTTCCTGGGCGTCGTGCAGCTGACCGAGCTTGTCGATCAGGCCGAGCTCAAGGGCGCGGGCGGCGGGATAGGGGCCGGCTTCCAGCCGGGCCCGGAGCACGGCCGGCTCCAGCCCGCGGTCGGCGGCGGCGAAGCCCAGGGTGCTCGCATAGACCGAGTTCATCCAGGAGAGCTGAGCGGTGCGGTGGGCCTCGGTATAGTCGCTGTGGAGGTAGCCGTTGACCGCGTTCTTGAACTCCTTGCGCTGCTCATAGTCCGGCTCGACGCCGTACTTGTCGAAGAAGCGCTTGAAGAAGACGTCCTCCACCGCCAGGCCGGTGACCTGCAGGGCGGCGCCCGGCTGCATCCAGAATTCGCCGGCGGCTGCGCCGACCATATAGGTCGAGGTGACGACGCCGGCCTGATAGAGCCCCTGGCTGTGGGCGATGACCGGCTTGCCGCTGGCCTCGAAGCGCTTGAGCGCCAGGCGGATTTCGTCGGCCGAGCCGGGCTCCATGCCGGTTTCCGGCAGGCGCACGATCAGGCCCTTGACCCGTCCGTCGTCCTCGGCGCGTTTGAGCGTCTCGATCACCGACATCACCGAGTTGGATCGGCGGCCGAAACCCGACAGGGGGTTCTGCACGTCCTGGTCGGTCATGGCCGTGCGCAGGTCGAGCTGCAGCACCACATCGCCAGGCAGGGGGGCGGGGCGCGTGGCGCCGGCGGCGATCACGATGAGCAGGAAGGGCACGCCCACCAGAAAGAGGATCAGCCCGGCGAAGACGCCGGCCATGGTGGTCAGGAACTGCTTCATCGATCGTCCAGGCGGGAGGGGCGTGACTTGCCGCCCACCCTATATCGTGGGCCGTTGCATGGAAGTGAAGGGCGCCAGGCCTCACCCGGTCAGGTCCAGACAGGCTCGGCCATGACTTTCAGACCAGAGGACGGGCCAGGCCAGCCCCGGCCGACGGGCGTGCGAACCCCCAGCCGGTGGCGGGCCGGCTCATGGCTGGGCCTGGACGGCCGTCGGCAGCTGGTAGTCGACGCTCGCCCCGGGGCCGAGGGGCAGGTCGAGCGCCGCCCAGCCCAGGACCATGATGAGCCCGGCGCTGAGGAAGGCTGCGGAATAGGGGACCATGACCGCCATCAGGGATCCGACCCCGAAGTCCTTCTGGTAGCGCTGCGCAAACCCGAGGATCAGGGGGAAATAGACCATCAGCGGCGTGACGATGTTTGTGGTCGAATCCCCCATGCGATAGGCCGCCGTGCTCATCTCCGGGCTGACCCCCAGCAGCATCAGCATGGGGACCAGGATCGGCGCGAGCGCCGCCCACTTGGCCGAGGCCGACCCCACCATGAGGTTGATGCCGGCCGCCAGTAGGACCATGCCGGAGAGCAGCAGCGGCGTCGGCAGGCCCGAGGCGCGCAGGCCCTCAGCCCCATGGATGGCGATGATCGCCCCCAGGTTCGACCAGTTGAACAGGGTCACGAAGTGGGCCGCCACGAAGGCCAGGACGATATAGGGGCCCATGTCGGCCATGGCCTGGCCGGTCAGGCGCACCACGTCGCCCTGGCTCTTCACCGTGCCGGCGGCCGCCCCATAGGCGACGCCGCAGACCAGGAACAGCAGGAAAAAGCCGGCCACCAGGGAGCCGTAGAAGGGCGTCATCCGCTCGCCGGGACCCGCCTCGGCGTCGACGAAGGGGGCGGCGGGGCCAAGGGTCATGGCCGTCCAGAGCCCGACGATGACCAGGGCGCCGATCCCGGCCCAGATCAGACCCTTCCGCTCCCGGCGCGAGACCGCCTCGGCGTCCTCGGCCGCCTCTTCGGTGACGTCGGCCGGCGCGGCCGGCGTCCAGGGGGCCAGCCGCGGTTCGACGATCCTGTCGGTCACCCACCAGCCCAGGGGGGTGAAGACCACGGTCATGGCCAGGATGAACCACCAGTTGCCGGCGATATTGGCCGTCCAGCTGGGGTCCAGCAGGTGGGCGGCCGGCTCGGTGATGCCCAGCAGCAGGGCGTCGAGGTGACCAGGGAAGATGTTGGCCGAAAATCCGCCCGAGACGCCGGCGAAGCTCGCGGCGATCCCGGCCACGGGATGGCGGCCGGCGGCGGCGAAGACGATGGCCGCCAGGGGGACGAGCACCACATAGGCCGCATCGGCCGCATGGTTGGAGACGATCGCCACGAAGATGATGATCGGCGTCAGCAGCGCCTTGGGCGCCTTGGAGACGCTGGCCCGCATGGCGGCCGAGAAGAAGCCGGTGCGCTCGGCCACGCCGGCGCCCAGCATGACGACGAGCACCGTGCCCAGGGGCGCGAAGCCGGTCAGAGTGCGGGGCATGTCCACAAACAGCCGGCGCAGGTTTTCCGAGGTCGCCAGGCTGATCGCCGTCAGGGTCTCGCCAGTGGCCGGGTTGACCGCTGAGGCGCCCATGGCGGCTGCGACCATGCTGGCCACGAACAGGGCCACGACCATCCAGACGAAGATGACCACCGGGTCGGGCAGGCGGTTTCCCACCTTTTCGATCGCGCCCAGGAATCCGGAACTCAAGGCCATGCGGCGTACCCCCCTTACAATTGTGGGCCTAGCTTGGCGATGCGGCCGGCCATGGCAAGCCTTGCTTGGTCGATCGGCGCAGACGGCGGTCCGCCCTAGGGGACGGCGGGTTCGCTCAGGGACGGCGCGGGCTCGTCCTGCGCCGCGTCGGACGCCTCGGCCTCTTCGGGCGTGTCGGTGTCGTTCTCCTGGCCCTGAGGCGGCTCCAAGGGGTCGGTTTCGGCGCCGTCGAGCAGATCGCCGACCGTCTCCATCACCGCCTTGACCGGCGACGGCTTGGCCGCCCGCTGCGCGCGGATGTCAGCGGTGACGGCGAAGGCGCGGCTGCTGGCCTGGGCCTCGAGGAGGCGCCAGTCGGTCACATAGCGCAGGGCGAAGCCGTCGAGCCCCATGCGCCGGTACTGTTCCATATGGGCGAGCTCGTGCGCCCAAAGCCAGACGTTCCGGGCGACCTTGGCGTCGGAGAAGACGATGACGTCGTGGAGGGTGATCGCGCCTTCGTCATAGTACCAGCGCGCCAGAAGGGACCCGAGGCCATGGTCCTGGCCGGCCAGGGTCCATTGGGCCTGGTCCAGGATCTCATCGTCGAAATAGGGGCTGAGGGCGGCGCGGATATCCTCGGGCATGGCTTCGGGCGTCTGCCGCAGCGCCTCGGCGCGGGAAAAGCGGATCGTCTGGGCCAGGGCCGGCGCGGCGACGGCGGGGGATCGACGCAGCACCTCCTCAGAGGCCCGGCGGGTGCGGTCGGCGGCGAATCTGGCGGACTCTTCAAGGGTGGCCCGCCATTCCGACGGCGGGCGAAGCTGCGCCTGGCTGGGTTCGCCAGAGCAACCGGCGACCGCAAGGCCGGCCAGCCCGGCGAGGGCGAAGGACAGCCACGCGCGCGGGCGGAGCTGGGGGCCGCCGCGGAACAGGATCGTCAAACTCGTCTCCCTCCGTATCGACCCGCGAGGGGCCAGGCTCCCAGCCCGGCTATAATCGATGGCCTTGCGGGAGGTTCCTCTCCCTATACGGCGGCAAGACGGCCCTCAGACGCCACCGAAGGCGTCTGTCACCAGGGCCTTGATCTGCTGCGCCGTAAGGGCCCGGCTGCCGGCGTCCAGCGGATCGAGGGCGAGCCGCGCCGTCACCGGGGCGTCCGCCTTGCGCGCCGCCCGATCATAGGCCGGGTCGTAATGCAGCCCGATCAGGGCCTGGGCCAGGGCGGCGAAATCGCCCGCCGCGATCAGGCTCCGCCACGCCTCCAGGCGTTCGCGGCTGGGCGGGATCGGCAGGCGGGCGAAGGCCGCCTCCAGGGCGGGGGGATCGGCTGCGATGTCGCCATAGGCGCTGGCCAGATAGGCCGCCCGGTGTTCCTGACTGGCCTCGAGGACAATCCGCGGCGCGGCCTGCATGGCGCGCCACAGCACCGGCGGGGTCATGCGGTCGCCGATCTTGCTGGCCTCGGCCTCGACCACGATGGGACGATCCAGATCAAGGCCGTGCAGGGCGCCCAGCAGGCGGGACTCGAACATCTTCTGGCTGGGCTGGGGCCGTCCCGCCAGGGCGCCGAACAGCGAGCCCCGATGTTCGGCCAGTCCCTCAAGGTCGAGGACCTGCACGCCCAGGGCCGGCAGGGCGTTCAGGATCTCGGTCTTGGCCGAGCCGGTGTGGCCGTCCAGAAGCATCAGCTTCAGGGGTTGGTCCTCGTCATAGAGCCTGGCGGTGACGTGGCGGCGATAGGTGCGATAGCCCCCCTGCAGCAGGGTCACCGGCCAACCCACCTGGGACAGGATGGTGGCCATGGCGTCCGACCGCTGGCCGCCCCGCCAGCAATAGATCAGCGGCCGGAAGCTGGCCGGCCGATCGGCCAGGGCGGTCTCCAGGTGCCGGGCGATGTTGCGCGCCACATGCGCCGCGCCGATTCGGCGGGCCAGGAAGCGCGATTCCTGCACATAGATCGTGCCGACCTCGGCGCGCTGGGCGTCGTCCAGGACGGGCAGGTTCTCCGCCCCCGGCACGTGATCGAGGGCGAATTCCGAGGGGCTGCGCACATCGATGATGGCGTCGAACACCGCGAGGTCCGCGGCGCCCACCGCCTGGGTCGTCTGATATCCGGCCATGGTCCGCGTCCCTCCGTCCGCCGGGGTGCTATACAACGACCCGCAGGCCCTCAAAGACAAGGAACACCCCATGACCCAGCAGATGCGGCTGACCGACCTGGCCCATGGGGGCGGCTGCGGCTGCAAGCTGGATCTGATGGTCGGGACCGAAACCTCCGACGATGCGGCCGTCTGGCGGCTCAACGACCAGCAGGCCCTGGTGGCGACCACGGACTTCTTCATGCCGGTGGTGGACGATCCCTTCGACTTCGGGCGGATCGCGGCGACCAACGCCATCTCCGACGTCTACGCCATGGGCGCGACGCCGATCTTCGCCCTGGCCATCGTCGGCATGCCGATCGGCAAGCTTTCCACCGACCAGATCTCGGCCATCCTGGCCGGCGGGGCCGCGGTCTGCGCCGAGGCCGGCATCCCGGTGGCCGGCGGCCATTCCATCGACAGCGTCGAGCCGATCTATGGCCTCGTGGCCATGGGCCTGGTCCACCCGGACAAGGTGCTGACCAACCGCACCGCCCGACCCGGCGACGTCCTGCTGCTGACCAAGGGCCTGGGCGTGGGCGTGCTCAGCGCGGCCTTCAAGCAGGAACGCCTGGCGCCGGCGGGCTATGAAGCGCTGATCGCCTCCACCACCCAGCTCAACCTCATCGGCGCCGAGCTGGCGGGCTTCGCCGGCGTGCATGGCGCCACCGACGTCACGGGCTTTGGCCTGCTGGGCCATACCCTGGAGATGTGCCGCGGCGCCGGCGTGTCGGCCGAGATCCAGGCCGAGGCGCCGATCCTGCTGGAGGGCGTGGAAGCCCTGGCCCGGGCCGGCGTGCGCACCGGCGCCTCGGGACGCAACTGGACGAGCTATGGCGAGGCGGTGGTCCTGCCCGAGGGCTTCGACGACTGGCGGCGCGACATCCTCTGTGATCCGCAGACCAGCGGCGGCCTGTTGATCGCCCTCGCGCCGGAGACAGTTCCCCAGGTCATGGCGCGGCTGGGCGAGTTGGGCGCCACGGCGGCGGCCGTCGTCGGACGTATCCTTGAGGGGCCGCCGGAAGTCCGGGTCGTCTAGGCCTTGAGGCCGACCGCCTGGCAGACGTGCTTCCATTCCGCGTCGGTCACCGGCTGGACCGACAGGCGGAAGGAGGTGACCAGGGACATGCCTTCAAGCTTCGGATCGGCCTTGGCCTGGGCCAGGGTGAAGGGCCGGGGCAGGGGTTCGACCGCTTTCACATCGACGCAGACGAAGACGCCCTTGGCGTCAGTGGGGTCGGGATAGGCCTCCTTGATCACCTCGCAGACGCCGACGATCTCCTTGCCGGCCTGGGAGTGATAGAAGAAGGCGCGGTCGCCCAGCTTCATGGCCATCAGGTTCTGCTTGGCGGTGTGGTTGCGCACCCCGGTCCAGGGTTCGCCCTTGGCCCCGCAGGCCACCAGGTCGTCCCAGGAAAACGCGTCCGGCTCGGACTTCAGCAGCCAGTGGGCCATGGTCGTCCTCCCTGTCTCATCCAGCGCCCAAGCTATAGCGCAGGCCGTTCGCGGCGCTATAGCGCCAGCGGCGCCTCATAACCGGTGAGCTCCAGATAACCCCGCGCGCCGTCGCCGCCGACGGCGCCTTCCCAATAGACCGGGCCGATCGGGCGGCTGTCCAGCTCCTGGTCGTCGAACAGGGGCTCCAGGCGCCACGTGCGAAGACCCCCGGCGGTCCGCACCTGGACATCGCGGGCGATGGGATAGCGGGCGCCGGTCCTGGGCGAGCGCCACCAGCCGCGGGTGACGAACGCAACGTCCTCGGGTTTGAAGATGGTGACGCCGCCGTTCCGGTCGCGCAGGGAGCCCCCGGCCCAGACGGCGCGGCCCTCGGCGTCGCGGACCTGGAAGGCGGTCAGCGCCCCGCCATCGTCCAGGTTCAGGCCCACCCAGTCCCAGCCCACGGCGCGGGCGTCCAGCAGGGTGGAGGACCATTCGTGGTCGAGCCAGGCCTCGCCGGAAACCGCGACGCGGCGGCCTTGGCGGGTCAGGGCGCCGGCGACCTTCAGATGCGGCCAGCTGTAGTAATAGCTCGACTGCTCGGGCGCGGGTCCCTTGCGGCTGACCCCCGCATCGCCCTGCAGAAGCACCGGCTGGGTGGGGGTGAGCTGCAGATCCAGGGCGAAGCTCGCGTCTCCAGCCTGGGCGTGGAGCGCGCCGGCGGCGTCCCGGGCCATCCGCCAGTCGTCCAGGACGAGATCCAGATCGCCGGTCCGGGCCTCGGCGAGGCCGAAGCCGGCGCGGGCGATCTTCTGGGCGTGGATCAGGCGGCCGACGGCGGCGTCGGACAGGGCGGCGTGGGCGAAGATGATCTGCCGCGGGGCGAAGGCGCTGGGATTGCGCTGATCGATGGCCGGGCGGGAGCGGAAGAAGGTGATCTGGAAGCCGAGGGTCTGCGATCCGGCGCGCAGCCAGCCGGTGACGTACCACCACTCGGTGCGGAACGCCGGATGCGCCCCATGATCGGCGGGAAACCTCAAGGGGGTTCCTGGGCGCACCGGCGCAAACCGCGGCTGACCGCCCGGCGGCGTCTGGCCCAGGGCCAGCGCGGGCGGCAGGATCAGGCCCGCGCCGATCAGGCCCGCCAGGGCGCGACGTCCGATCATCACCAGTCCTCCCGCACGGCGCGCACGGCCGTATCCGACAGGGCGCCGCGGCCGGCCAGGACCGCCGTGCCGGCCGAGGTCAGGGCCAGGGCCGCGCCCAGCCCCCCCAGCAGCGGCCAGGGCAGCCGCGTCTCCATGGTCCAGTTGAAGGACTGCGGATTGACCACATGGATCAGGATCTGGCTCATGCCGACGCCAAGCGCCAGGCCGGCCGCGGCCCCGATGAGCCCCAGCAGGGCGCCTTCAGCCGCCAGCATCCAGACGATCTGCCCCCGGCGGACCCCCAGATGGCGGAGCACCCCGAACTCCTTGCGCCGCGCCAGGGTCTGGGCCGAGAAGGTCGCCGCCACCCCGGTCAATCCCACCAGGATGGCGATGGCCTCCAGGGCGTAGGTGATGGCGAAGCTGCGATCGAAGATGCGCAGGGCCACGGCGCGCAGCTCCTGCGGTTCGGCGAAGCTGGCCTGGGTGGCCAGGTCCGGCGGCAGGCGCTCGCGCAGGGCGGCGATGGCCGGCTGCGGGTCCGCCCCGGGCGCCAGGGTGATGGCCGCCTCGCCCCGCGCCGTCTCGCCGGTCAGGCGGGTATAGGCGGCCTGGTCGAGGATCAGGGCCCCGAACTGGTTGGAATAGTCCCGCCAGACCCCGGCCACCTGGACCTCGGCGCCCTCGCCCAGGGGCAGGGTCAGGAGGTCTCCAGGCGCCAGGCGGTAGATCTGCGCCATGGGTTCGGAGATCCAGGCCGGGATCGCGCCGGCCGGCGGAGTCGCCGTTCGGCCCACCAGCGGCAGGTCATGGGCGGGGCCGGCGCCCGGTCCGCCGCGGGCGATCAGCTGGACCGCCGGTCGTTCAGGATCGAGGCGCAGGCTGAAGCTGTCGCGGAACTCGATGCCGGCGATCTCCGGGGCGGCGGCCAGCTGGACCTGGAGGCCAGGATCGAGGGCGGCGCCCTCGGCCATGCGCATATAGATGTCGGCCGGCAGGATCTGGGTCAGCCATTCGTCCACCGAGCCGCGGAAGCTGGTGACCATGACGGCCATGGCCACCATCAGGCTGGTGCTGGCGACGATGCCGCTGAGCGCCACGGCCGCCTGCCGCGGCGC
>Ga0208179_1001646_pt1 | contig 11184 bp, 10 predicted proteins | sample Malvired_Geostar_FD_184238 | JGI IMG/M metagenome (GOLD analysis project Ga0208179, IMG submission 184238) | Marine viral communities from the Global Malaspina Expedition - Malaspina viral metaG DeepMed_Geostar (SPAdes) (version 2) | ecosystem: Environmental > Aquatic > Marine > Oceanic | place...
GATTTTGAATCCGTCGTGTCTACCAATTCCACCACTCTGGCTTTGGCTTACCGCTGGACAGCGAACCCGCTGTCTCGGGCGGCGAGTATACCAAGCCCGGCCAACATTGCCAGCCGTTCAGCGCACCCGCAGCAGCAGCCAGATGCCCAGTACCAGGCACAGCAGCGGGGGTAACCCGGCGGCCAGCAGCGGCTCGGTGCGAAACACCAGGGACAGATGTCCAAAAAACTGCTGACCGTAGTTGAAGGCCAGCCCGGCGACGATGCCGGCGGCCATGCGCAGCCCCATGGTGACTTCGCGTAGGGGGCCGAAAATAAAGGAAATGGCGATCAGCACCATGCCGATGGTGGCCACCGGCATCAGCAGTTTCTGCCAGAACGCCAGCATGTAGTCCGCGCTTTGCAGCCCCTGCTCTTTCATATAGCGGGTGTAGTTCCACAGCTTGGCCATGGCCAGCCGCCGGGGCTCGAGGACCACGATGCTGAGCAGCTGCGGGGTCAGGCTGGTGTCCCAGCGGCCGCCGCCTTCGGTGTAGGTTTCGGTGCGGTCGTCGCCGAAGCGGGTGCCCTGGATGTTCTGCAGCGTCCAGTGGTCACCCTGGTAGATCGCCCTTTCCACGAACTGGCTCTCTTCCAGCTGGTGATCGTCGTTGAAGCGGTAGCGGGTGAGGCCGTAGAGCACCCCGTTGGGCTGCACCGTATTAATGTGGATGAATTCGTCGCCTTCCCGGTGCCAGAAGCCGTATTCGCTGCGCAGGGCCTCGCCGCCGCCCTCCTGCAGGGAGCGGTTGCTCTGCGCCACCTGCTCGGTATACGGGGCCAGATATTCGCCCACCGGCACCGACAACAGCATCAGGAAAATCACCGGGCGCAGCACCATCCAGCTGACCTGCAGGGTGGACACCCCGGCGGCGCGGATCACCGACAGCTCGCCACTGTTGGCCATCAGCCCCAGGCCGATCAGGGTGCCGAGCAGAATCGCCATGGGCAGATATTCATGGAAACGGCGCGGCACCGTGGTGAGCACGAACTGTAGCGCCTGCATCACCTGGTAACCGCCACGCAGGAACTCCAGCTCGTAGATAAAGCTGAACAGGCAGTCCAGTCCGACGATGATCGCCACGATGGCCAGCGACGGCAGCAGCACCGAACGCCAGAAATAGCGTTTGAGCAGGGTCATGCGCGGGCCCTCCTCGGCTTGAGCCGGTCACCGAAGTAGAGCATGAAGACGGCGAACCCGGCGATCAGGTGGATCAGGCCCATGGAGTAGTACCAGGGCCGTTCGCTGCCGGGCACTTCGGCGATCCAGCTGCGCATGGTCAGCAACAGCCCCACGTAAAGCATGTAGCCCAGCACCGCGGGGATCATGCGCAGGAACCGGCCCTGGCGGGGGTTGACCCGGGACAGCGGCACGGCGGCGAGACACATGATCGGCACCGTGAGCACCAGGGACCAGCGCCAGGCCAGCTCCGCCATGGCCTCGTTGCCGCCGTCATCGATCAGATCCAGGGTGGAGCGACCGCGCACTTCGGGCGGGCGGCTGCTGGAGCGCTCGCTGCCGATGCGCACGCGGGCTTTCTCGAAGGCCACCTCCCGGTAGTCCGCTTCGCCGGGTTTGCCCTGGTACTGGTAGCCGTCGGTCAATTCCAGGTAGCTGATACCGTCCTGCTGCACCAGGTTGCCGCTGCGCGCCCAGACCGTGAGCAGGCGGCCGGCCTCCTCGCTGGAGAAGCTGGCGTCGGCCACGAACACGTTTTCCAGTACGCCTTCCTCACGGTTGAGGCTTTCCGCGTAGGTGGCCCGCTGATTGTCGTCGTCGCCTTTGACGTGGAAGCGCCCCGGGGTGAGCAGTTCCAGCACCGAGCGCCCCTTCTGTTCCTCGAAGATGCGGTTCACCTCGGCGTCGCCTTGCGGGGTCACGTAGAGGGCGAACAGGGCGATCACGCTCATCGCCACCAGGGCGGGTACAATCAGTGAGCGGACCACCCGGCCGTCGCCCTGCCCGCCGGCGCGCAGCACCACCATCTCGTTGTCCATGTGCATGCGCCCCAACACCAGCAGGATGGCGATGTAGAGGCTGAGCGGCAGGATCATCTGCAAGAACTCGGGGAGCCGGAACGCCATCACCAGAAACAGGGCGTCCGCGGCGATCTGCCCGGCGGCGGCCTCGGCTAAGTACTTGATAAAGCGGCCACTGACCAGCACCATCACCAGAATGAAGGTGACCAGTACCGTGGTCATGAATACCTGTCGATTTATATAGCGGTGTAATATCAACGTCGGCCCCGCCCGCACTTAACCTGCACTGAAAGTGTGCGGCATTGTAACTCAGGAGACAGCATGGAGTACGCCATTAGCCATTCCGCTTTAGCAAAAATCAAAGCGGATTGCGTGATTCTTCCCTTGAGCAGCGACGCAACCCTGCCGGAAAACCTGCCCGATGAGACACGCGAAGCGGTCAAGGCGTTCATTAAGGCCGGAGATTTCTCCGGCGACAAGGGCCAGACCGCGTGGTTGCATCAGCCGCCGGGCCTGACCGCCAGCCGCCTGTTTCTGGTCGGCTGCGGCGACAAGAGCGAGCTGGACGGCAACGCCTTCCTGAAACTGGTCGGCCAGGTGAGCCGCACGCTGCAGCGCGGCCCGGCCAAGCAGGCGGTGTGGGTGCTGGGCTCGGTGGCCGTGGCCCGGGACACCGAATGGCAGGTGCGTGAAGGCACCCGGGTGGCGGAAGAAGCCGCCTACCGGTTCGACCTGTACCGCAGCAAAGCGCCCAAGGCGGCGACCCTGAAGAAGTGGACCTTCTGGGCGGCCGAACGCAATAACGGCCTGAAGAAGGCCTCCAACGTGGGCAAGGCGGTGGCCGCCGGGTCCGCGCTGGCCAAGGACCTGGGCAATATGGCGCCCAACGATTGCTACCCGGAGTACCTGGCCAAGCGCGCCCGTCAGCTGGCCAAGGACTACGAGAAAAAGCTGTCCGTGAAGGTGATCAGCCACGCCCAGGCGGAAAAAATGGGCATGGGCGCGTTTTGCGCCGTGTCCCAGGGCAGCAGCCGCAAGGGCTGCCTGATCGTGATGGACTACAAGGGTGCCACCGGCAAGCCGGTGTCCCTGGTCGGCAAGGGCATTACCTTCGATACCGGCGGTATCTCCCTGAAGCCCGGCGCCAGCATGGACGAGATGAAGTACGACATGGGCGGCGCCGCCAGCGTATTCGGGGCGATGAAAACCGTCTGCGAGCTGGGGCTGCCGATCCACCTGGTGGCCGTGGTGGCGGCGGCGGAAAACATGCCCGACGGCGAAGCCACGCGCCCCGGGGACATCGTCAAAACCCTGTCCGGCCAGACCGTGGAGATTCTCAACACCGACGCCGAGGGCCGGCTGGTGCTGTGCGACGCCCTCACCTACGTGCAGCAGAAGCACAAGCCGCATACGGTGATCGATGTGGCCACCCTGACCGGGGCCTGCGTGATGGCCCTGGGCAGCCACGCCCAGGCGGTGTACAGCAACGACGACGCCCTCAGCGAGGCACTGCTGGAAGCGGGCCGGGACACCGGCGACCGGGGCTGGCCGATGCCGCTGTGGGAGGACTACCAGACCCAGCTGGACAGCCCGTTCGCGGACATGCAGAACATCGGCGGCCCCAAGGGCGGCTCGATCACCGCGGCCTGCTTCCTGCACCGCTTTGCCCGCGACGTGAAATGGGCGCACCTGGACATCGCCGGCACCGCCTGGAACAGCGGCGGCAAGGAGAAGGGCTCCACAGGCCGGCCGGTGCCGATGCTCACCCGCTACCTGATCAATCTGGCGGAGCGCAAAGGCTGACCCCTTGACGGAAATACTGTTCTACATCACTGAACAGGCCGGCGAAGGCGTGCAAACCGCCCTCGCCCGCCGCATCGCGGAGAAGGCCTGGCGGCAGTCCCGGCGCATTTATGTGCACTGCCGGGACGACGTCCACGCCCGCGAGGTGGACGCCGCTTTCTGGGCGCAGCCGGCCACCGGCTTTCTGCCCCACGATCTGGCGGCGGACACGCCGATGGCAGAGACGCCGGTGGTGGTGGGGCACGGGGACGACCCCGGCGACCACCACGATGTGCTGATCAATCTGGCGCCGGAGGTGCCGGATTTCGCCACCCGTTTCCAGCGGGTGGCGGAAATGATCACCGGCGACGGCCCGCTGCGCGAAGCGGGCCGGGCCCGTTTTCGCTTCTACCGCGACCGCGGCTTCCAGATTCAGAGCCATCGTCTCTGAACCACGGAGCGCGACGGCGGCGCCCCCTTTCGCTATAATTCGCCCTTCGTTTTTGCGGTGAAGACAGCGGAGATCATGGATAAAACCTACCAACCCGACAGCATCGAACAGGCCTGGTACCAGGCCTGGGAAAAGGCAGGCCATTTCCGCCCCTCCGGAGAGGGCGAATCCTTCGCGATGATGATCCCGCCGCCGAATGTGACCGGCAGTCTGCACATGGGGCACGCCTTCCAGGACACCATCATGGACACCCTGGTGCGCTATCGCCGCATGCAAGGCCGCAACACCCTCTGGCAGGTGGGCACCGACCACGCCGGCATCGCCACCCAGATGGTGGTGGAGCGCCGCCTGGCGGCGGAAGGCACCGACCGCCACGAGCTGGGCCGCGAGCGCTTCCTGGACAAGGTCTGGGAGTGGAAGGCGGAATCCGGCGGCACCATCACCCAGCAGCTGCGCCGCATGGGCAGCAGCGTGGACTGGTCCCGGGAACGCTTCACCATGGACGACGGCCTGTCCAACGCGGTGCGCGAAGTGTTCGTGCGCCTGCACAGCGAGGGCCTGATCTACCGCGGCAAACGCCTGGTGAACTGGGACCCGGCCCTGCACACCGCGATCTCCGACCTGGAAGTGGAAAACCGTGAAGAACAGGGCCACATGTGGCACTTCCGCTATCCGCTTTCCGACGGGTCCGGGCACCTGGTGGTGGCCACCACCCGCCCGGAAACCATGCTCGGTGACACCGCCGTGGCGGTGCACCCGGAGGACCCGCGCTATAAGGATCTGATCGGCCAGACCGTGCGTTTGCCACTGGCCGACCGCGATATTCCGATTATCGCCGACGATTACGTGGACCCGGACTTCGGTTCCGGCTGCGTGAAAATCACCCCGGCCCATGACTTCAACGACTACGAAGTGGGCAAGCGCCACGACCTGCCGCAGATCAACCTGTTCACCATCGAGGCGCATCTGAACGACAACGCGCCGCAAGCCTACCGCGGCCTGGACCGGTTCGACGCCCGCAAGAAAGTGGTCGACGATCTGGACGCGCTGGGCCTGCTGGAGAAGGTCGAGGACCACACCCTGCAGGTGCCGCGCGGCGACCGCTCCGGCGTGGTGATCGAACCCTATCTCACCGACCAGTGGTTCGTGGCGGTGGAATCCCTGGCCAAGCCGGCCATTGAAGCGGTGGAAAACGGCGACATCCAGTTCGTGCCCAAGAACTACGAGAACATGTACTTCTCGTGGATGCGCGACCTGCAGGACTGGTGCATTTCCCGGCAGCTGTGGTGGGGCCACCGGATTCCCGCCTGGTACGACGAGGACGGCAACGTCTATGTGGGCCGCGACGAGGACGAGGTGCGCCGCGAGCACAACCTGGGCGACCGCCCCTTGAGCCAGGACGAGGACGTGCTGGATACCTGGTTCAGCTCCGCGCTGTGGACCTTCTCCACCCTGGGCTGGCCGGAACAGACCGACGAGCTGCAAACCTTCCACCCCACCGATGTGCTGGTCACCGGGTTCGACATCATTTTCTTCTGGGTCGCTCGGATGATCATGATGACGCTGAAGTTCACCGGCCAGGTGCCCTTCAAGCAGGTGTACGTGCACGGCCTGGTGCGCGACGCGGAAGGCCAGAAGATGTCCAAGTCCAAGGGTAATGTGCTGGACCCGCTCGATCTGATCGACGGCATCGACCTGGACACCCTGGTGGAAAAGCGCACGCGCGGGCTGATGCAGCCGCAGAAGGAAAAGCAGATCGCCAAGCGCACCCGTAAGGAGTTTCCGGACGGCATCAACGCCTACGGCACCGACGCGCTGCGCTTCACCTTCCTGTCGCTGGCCTCCACCGGCCGCGACATCAAGTGGGACATGGGCCGCATCGAAGGCTACCGCAACTTCTGCAACAAGATCTGGAACGCGGCGCGCTACGTGCTGATGAACACCGAGAACCAGGACTGCGGCCTGGACGCGGACAGCGGCGAAGTGACCCTGTCCCTGGCGGATCGCTGGATCGTCAGCGCGCTGCAGCGTGCCGAAACCGAAGTCACCGAGGCGCTCGACCAGTTCCGTTTCGACGTCGCCTCCCACGCCGCCTACGAGTTCATCTGGAACGAGTACTGCGACTGGTATCTGGAGCTGTCCAAACCGGTGCTCTACGGCGACGAATACAGCGAAGCGGAAAAACGCGGCACCCGGCGCACGCTGGTGCGGGTGCTGGAGGCGATCCTGCGCCTGGCGCATCCCTTCATGCCGTTCATCACCGAGGAGATCTGGCAGAAGGTGGCCCCGCTGGCGGGCAAGACGCCGGCGGCGGAAGGCGCCGATGCCACCATCATGCGCCAGCCGTTCCCGGTCAGCGACAGCGCGCGCCTGGACCCCCAGGCGGAGAGCGACATCGAGTGGATCAAGGCGGTGATCACCGTGATCCGCAACATTCGCGGCGAGATGCGCATCCCGCCGGGCAAGGCCCTGGACGTGTACCTGCACAACGGCAAGGACATCGACCGCGAGCGCCTGGCCGCCAACCACAACTTCATGTGCCGGCTGGCCAAGCTGGAGCGCATCACCTGGCTGAACGCCGAGGATTCCGCCCCGGCGTCCGCCACCGGTCTGGTCGGCGACATGGAAATCCTGGTGCCGATGGCCGGCCTGATCGACAAGGACGCGGAGATCGAGCGTCTGGGCAAGGAGATCGACAAGCTGCGCAAGGAAGTGGCCCGTGGCGAGAGCAAGCTGCGCAATCCCAACTTCGTCGATAAAGCCCCCGACGAAGTGGTCGCCAAGGAGCGCGAGAAACTGGACGACCACCGCTCGCAACAGGCCCGTCTGGAAGAGCAGATGGAGAAGATCAAGTATCTTTAGGCGCGCGCCGAGCACGCCGCGTCAGGAGGCACGGCCTTGACCGACAATGACCCGCGCCGGGCGCGGATACTCGCCACCGCCCGGGATGTGTTCGCCGAACAGGGGTTCCGCCGGGCGGAGGTGAAAACCATCGCCCAGCGCGCCGGTGTCGGCAAGGCCACCATCTACCGCTTCTTCCCGTCCAAGGACGCGCTGCTGCTCACCGTGGTGGAGGAAAACCTCACCGCGATCCGCGACCTGGTGCTGGGCGAGCTGCTCAACGGCGCGCCGCCGCTGCAGCGCCTGGAGAATGTGTGCCGCGCCGTGGCCCGCTTTCTGGAAAGCGAGCGCGATTTCTCCCGGCTGCTGATCCAGGAAGCCGGTGAGTTTCTCGGCCCGATCCAACAACGCTATCTGCGCCTGATGGAAGACAACCTGCCGGTGGCCGACGCCTTCTTCAATGAACTGCGTAACGACGGCTACTTTGTTGCACTTTCCACCCGGGACACTATTTTGATGATGGTGAATCTGCTGGTGGGCACCACCTACACCTGGGTGCTCACCGGCGAAGGACGGCTTGAGCACCAGGCCGTCAGTTACATGGAAGTGCTGGTGCGCGGCCTGCGCGCCGGCGACGCCTGAAGGAGGCCGCATGCGCATCTCAACGCTTTTTGTTCTCGCCACTCTGTGGCTGGCCGGCACGGCCGTGGCCGCGCCATTGGAACAGATTCTGGAAAGCCCCCACCGCGAGGCGGACAGCGGCCGCGACGTCGATCGCCACCCCGCCGAGACCCTGGCGTTCTTTCAGGTCGAGCCGGATATGACGGTGGTGGAAGTCTGGCCCGGGGGCGGCGGCTGGTATACCGCCATTCTGGCGCCCTGGCTGCGCGACCACGGCACCCTCTACGCGGCGCAGTTTCCCGCCGACAGCGGCGTCGATTTCTACCGGCGCGCCCTGCAGCGCTACCAGGAGAAGCTGTCGGCCCGCCCGGCGCTCTACGACCAGGTGAAAATCACCCATCTGGGGCCGCCCGAGCACACCGACATCGCGCCGGCCGGCAGCGCCGACCGGGTGCTCACCTTCCGCAACGTGCACAACTGGGCCAAGGCCGGCACCGCCGAGGCCGCCTTTGAAAGCTTTTTCCGGGCTCTGAAACCGGGCGGCGTGCTGGGGGTGGTGGAACACCGGGCCCCCGCCGGCCGGCCGCTGGAAGAGCAAATCGAGTCCGGCTATATGACCGAGGCGTACGTGATTGAGCAGGCGGAGAACGCGGGCTTCGAACTGGAGGCCAACGCCAGTATCAACGCCAACCCGGCGGACGATACCGAGCACCCGGCCGGGGTCTGGACCCTTCCGCCCACCCTGCGGCTGGGGGAAGAGAACCGGGACCGCTATCTGCGTATCGGTGAAAGTGACCGCATGACGCTGCGGTTCCGCAAGCCGGAGTAGCGCTTCAGCTCTGTGGCCGCTCCAGCATGCCGGGAGTGGCGTCGGCGCCCAGCACCACCGATTCGGCGATGCCGATCATGGTGCGGCGGCACTGCTCCAGACGCTGGGCGGAAAATTCGCCGTTCTCGAAGATGTACAGGGAATAGTTTTCCAGAATCCAGAGCATGGTGCGCATTACCAGCGGCTCCATGTCCCGCTGGGTCAGCCGGCTGATCTCCGACGACAGCACTTCCGCGGCAATCTGCTGGGCACGCACCCGGTGTGGGGCCAGCGCCGAGTTGGAGGAGCGGGCCTCCTCCATCATCAGCTTGATCACCGGCCCCATGCTGACGTGGTAGTTGAAATACACCTCGGTGGTGTTGGTGATGATCTCCTTCACCGACTGGGCCTGGCGCATTTCCTGATGGAAGTGGAGCAGCATGTTATCGATGAAAATCCGATAGATGCTCTCCAGGACGTCCATCTTATTGCGGAAGTACTTGTAGAAAGTGCGTCGGGACACCTTGGCGGCATCCAGAAGGTGCTGCACGGTGGTCCTGGCCAGACCGCGCTGGGCGAACACATACATGGAGTGGATAAGAATCTCCGCGCGGGCCTGGGAGCGCTGGCCGCCCTCCTCTTCCGCGTGGGCCTCCAGGACCTGATTGACGACCTGACGTATGGCGTCCAGATCTTCCGGTGTGCGTTGCACGTGATTTATCCCCTGTTTTTGTTTACCCGGCTGGCTAGCTTAACCAAGGCCACCCGGGCCGTAAACAGGCAGTCTATCACGCTGCTATCAGCGTTCCTCCGCTACCACCGGACGGTCCTTTACCGTTTTTCAGGCGCTTCCAGACTTTCTCGTGGAAGTGGTACGCCACGGTGTTCACGCAGGGTTCGACCAGCGCGGTGGCGCCACCGATGCGCCAGTCTCCGGTCATCGCCCAAACCACCAGGAAGGCGATGCTGATATGCATGATGCCAAAGCTGAATGTTTTACCCATGGAGCACCTCCTAGATGATGAGTAAATGATATCCATTCTCGCCAATAGGTAAAGCACGCATTTTCTCATTGCGCCGATAGGTCCACTCTATTCAGCTTTCAGGGCGGAGCGGTTAATTGTTGTAAAGGCACCTGTCGCCTGGGTGCGATTTCTTCCTCCACGGCCTAAGCTAGCAGCACGCCCCTCGGGGCGCCCCATTCACCAGCCAAGGACTCTTACATGGAGCGTAAAGCGCTACTGATTCTGCACGGCAAACAGGCGGCCCATCAGGCTCTCAGGGAAGCGGTCATGAGCCGCCGGGAAGACGGCTGGGACCTGGCGGTAAGAGTCACTTGGGAAGGCGGCGACGCGGAACGCTATGTGGACGAGGCCCTGTCCCTGGGCTACCGCACGATTGTCGCCGCGGGCGGTGACGGCTCGGTGCGCGACATCACCCAGGCGATGATGGCGTCCGGGAAGCCGGACCTGGCACTGGCCATAGTCCCCATGGGCACCGCCAACGACTTCGCCACCGCCGCCGGCATACCGGAAGACCCCGCTGAAGCCCTGGCGCTGCTCGATCACGCCCCCCGACCGGTGGACGTGATCCAGGTGAACGACAGCTATTTCCTCAACATGGCCACCGGCGGTTTCGGTACCGAGGTGACCACCCAGACGTCGGAGGACCTGAAAGAGCTGCTGGGCGGGGCCGCCTATTTGCTCACCGGCCTGACGCGGTTCGCGGAAGTGCGTCCGGCGGAGGGGCATTTCCGGGGGCCTGATTTTGAGTGGCAGGGTGAATTCCTGGCCCTGGGGCTGGGCAACGGCCGCCAGGCCGGCGGTGGCCAGCGGCTGTGCCCCGAGGCCTGCATCGATGACGGCCTGATGGATGTGGCGATTCTGCCTTCGGATATGGATCTGCTCGCCGGCGTGCGGGGGCTGTTCAACAGCGACAATGGCAACGGCAACGGCAACGGCGAGCGTGAGGGATTGTTCGTGCGTGCACGGGTCAGCGAGCTGGAGATCGAGACCCCGGAGCCGATGCATTTGAATCTGGATGGCGAGCCGTTGAAGGATCAGCGGTTTAAGTTGAAGGTGCTGCCGGGGGCGATGGGGCTGGTGGTTGGGGAGGAGTGTCCGATGATGGGGGTGGAGAAATAGGTTTAGGACGGGCTCGAGGTCTGGGTTTGTGGGAGCTGGGCTTTGTGAGAGCGGGGCTTGTGGGAGCGGGCCTTGCCCGCGAAAGGCCGGCTCTGCCGGCCGGCAGGATTCCAGAGAGGTGTGGAGTGGGGCTGACCTGCTTTAGGTCGCTTTGCTGGTAGCGGAGGCTTGGCGTGGGCTGACCTACTTTAGGTCGCTTTGCCGGGAAGATTGGTGTGGTGCGTGGAGATGACCTACTTTAGGTCGCGAGCTTGCTCGCGATCGCTTCGCGACGCCTTCGGCGCCTGCTCCCCGTTCCTTTGGAACAGGGTCGCTCACATGGGCCTTGTAGGGAGAGGAGTTCATCGTATCTTAAATATAAAAAACCCCCGCCACTTTCGTGACGGGGGTTTTTTATATTTAAGAGCCTGACGATGACCTACTCTCACATGGGGAAGCCCCACACTACCATCGGCGCTGAGTGGTTTCACTTCTGAGTTCGGCATGGATTCAGGTGGTTCCCACTCGCTATGGTCGTCA
>Ga0208179_1001648_pt1 | contig 11174 bp, 13 predicted proteins | sample Malvired_Geostar_FD_184238 | JGI IMG/M metagenome (GOLD analysis project Ga0208179, IMG submission 184238) | Marine viral communities from the Global Malaspina Expedition - Malaspina viral metaG DeepMed_Geostar (SPAdes) (version 2) | ecosystem: Environmental > Aquatic > Marine > Oceanic | place...
TTTTATCACAGGTCTTTTTATCTATTTCCTGGTTAAAAATATACCATTCATTTGTAAAATATAAAGCCATATTTATTTCTTCTTCTTATCATCGTCATCGTCATCATCTGAAAATGAATACTTATCCAAAATCTCTATATATTGGGTTTGATAATCAGCTGCATCATCATGCTCTTGTACAGTAATTAAATCAGATATATTAGACCTCTTTAATATTCTATCCTTAATCTTCTGCTGTTTCTTTTCTTTTGCTATACGTCTAACAAATGCATAATAAATGATCTGTGTAAAATATGCAAAAGGGTTCTTTGATTTCTCTGGATCAAAATTGTCAATATACTGTAAACAATTTTCTATACCATCTGAAATCATTTCTTCCTTATAAGTATAGTTAATAAAGTTAGGTCGATACGACAGGTGATTAGCTATCTTTAGAATACACTCTCCTAAATAATTACTAATCTGCGGCTTCGGTTCATCAGCCTCTTCCGCATCTTTTAGTTGCTCCTTTCTTTCTACTATTGCTGCTAGAAATTTTTTATTATCTACATAATGTACTTTCTTTTTCTTTTCTGTAGCCATGGGGCTCTCCTTACGGAGGACTTAATGTAGAATAGGGCCGACATAATCACTAAACAAACCAATAATAACTTCTACAGCATCTTCAAGATTATCTAGACGCCATGAAGCATTATGTTTAATAAGAGGATGATCCATCAAGTACTTGTCATCAGATACAACTATCAATGGTTTTCTCAAACCAATAGCCCAACCGATTTCAATAGTAGTACCATATGATGGTCGTCTATCATTTAGTTCTTTAGGTAAATATGCTAAAACCAAATCACAAGATTCAGTATCTAACCAATTCTTTGTTGCAATTGCTCGAGGATCAGACCACATCTTATCAGTCGCTCCCTCATCAGTATAAGTCATCCCTTCCTTTACGGGTTCACACCTCAAAGGTGAAATGCCTATAATACCATGAGGCAACATACTAACAACATAATCTCGCCAACTTGTCGCTTCTTCCTCTGTGCAACCTGCAATAGGTCCTGCCAAATATATATACTTCTTCATAATTAAAATGCCTTCTTTATATTTTTAAGACATCTATAATTATATACTAATTAAAGTAAATTGTCAAGCATTAATCTAATCCAACTTCCTCCCAATTTATATCATTCCAACCAGCATCTCTAGGCACATTTACAGCATGAGCTTTTACCCTAGGGCCCACGTCATTTATAAGTATTCTACCACTGTCTGCATACCCCATCAAAAGCATATCAAATGGTATACCTAATCTTCGGAGTTCTGATTCAGTTCTTTCTCTTACCGATTCTCGTCTACCAGTAATAAGGATAATTCGATGGCCTTTTATCTCCCAGCTCCGCATACGCTCGAGGACACCGGGTAATAGCTTATGTTCTTCTCTAACTATTCCTAAATGTCCTAAACCTGTATACTCTGTTAAAGTACCATCAATATCACAAATAATTGTTTTCAATATTTTTTACAAAAAGGCCTTGACATCGCAGCAACAAGAGTGTATAATTAGCAGTGTTGCTCCTTTAATGAAGTTTAGATTTATCCAAAGGAACAACATTAGAAGGTATATCAGATTCCTTTAGAGTACCATTGGAACCAGAAACAGCATCAACCAATTGTTCCATATTATCCCGCATCTTCATCATGGCTTCATCTTCAGTAGTAGGTTCATTAGATTCTTCAAAAGAGATTCTCTTACAGATATGTTTGTAATACAGGGTCACTTCAGGTGCTAAATCACCTAACGATAATATCTTCTCTTTAAGAATAACAAAAGATTTATCATGTGTAAAATTCATCCAGCGTTGCAGGCCTGTATGCTCAACAATATGATTTTCTGCTTCCATTATCTGATTTTTAACCACAGACATCGGATACTCTATTACTAGAGCATCTTTATATTCTTCAAGGACTTTACATAAGACGTCCTCACCGTTCATCATTTTAAGAACCTTAAATGGATTCTTTGAAGTGTAAGCTGTTTCTTCCATATTACTATTTATGATTTAAGTTTTACTGGTAGAATCTCATACCCAAATTCTTGTTGAGAATAGATACTTATTCTTTCCTCAAAATGTTTAAGAGTATAGTTCCTTTTATTATTATAACTCATATCATCAGCAATGTCAAACAAATTACATTCTGTTTTATCTTCAGCTAAACGCAACCCCCGACCTATAGATTGCAGTACTTTAATTTGAGATTTATATGGACTCCCAAAGATTATGTTATGCAATCTCTTTATATTGATACCCATAGAAAATACACCGTAAGAGGCTACGATAATAGCATTTTCTTCCTTTTCTACAATGCCTCTAATCTTATCACGCTCAGTGGCTTCAGTAGCCCCATACACAAAAAATATTTTTCTTTCTGGTGAATGTTCTTTTAAAGCTAGTGTAAGTGTTTGTAGTTGGTTTATATACTGAGCTAAGATGAGAGTATTACCATCTCTTGATAATGCCACCTTACATATAAAATTATTTCTAGCAGGAGATTTGGAAAGATAATCCATCTCCTCCTGATAGGTTCGTTGCCTTCTGTTTGACTTCACATGATTTAAAACCAAACATCGTATATTTAAATTAGAGAGATACTTTTGTTTTACCAGTTTTGCTGTAGTAGTGGCTTCTTTATGTTTTGCAAATAGTCCTTCAAGAACTAACTGATGAATTTCGGACCCATCTAATGTACCTGTAGTACCTATACGGTATTGACAGTCATGCAACTTGGTCATTATACCGGTTAAGGATTTGGCTTTGGCTAAATGACATTCATCAACAAACACTGCTCCAAATTGGTTGAAGTATCGTTTATCTAATTTGTAGATAGACTGCCATGTGGAGATGACCACTTCTTTAGATGTGTTCTTATCTGATCCGGCATAGAGTTTGTGGCAGTGTTCGTCGGGGAACCATCCATAGTCTCCGAAATCGTTATACATCTGCTCAACAAGATTAGTAGTAGGAACAATAATAAGAATTTTTTTATCATCTATTACTTTAAGGTAATAACGAACTAAAGCGTATATGATAAAAGACTTGCCAGACCCAGTAGGACTAAGAATAAGCCCCCGATCATTAGTAAGTATATTATGGATTGCATCTATCTGATAGTTTCTCGCTCGGAGTTTTCCTTTCTCCAGCGAGCGTACAAATTTGGTGGTAATCTTTTTGTCAAATTTTTGGGGAGGTATAAGTGAGCTGTCGTATTGGATTTTATGCCCCTGCTCCGCAAGAAATCGTCTGACATACGGTAATAATCCAAGATAGATTTTACCAGTACCAGGGCTAAATAATCTGATTTTGCCGTCCCATAGTCTATTTCTGACTGACGGCATAAACTTAGCATTCGGAACTTCAAAGGTGAAAAATTCCGAAAGTTCTTTTGCAACTGACGGTTCACATTTGACACGGAGATATACTTCATTAAATTTTGTAAGGGTAACGTCCATCACTCACCATGTAGAAATTTCTTCCATTCAATAGTGTTGCGAATTGTCCAATTACGATTAGTGATCTCCCTTAATATTTTCTCAAGATAGTTTACTACTATTTCCAAGTAGGCCTCTTTTTGTCCTAACTCTTGTAATTCTTTATCTGCATCTAAATAGATGCCTACATCAGATTTCAATATCTTCAAATCAAAAGGCTCTGCTTGATAGACAGACGGATCAGCTTTGCCAGTATAGTATTCCCACTTCAATCTATGCAAGTACTTATAGTCATCTCGCACCTTTTTTAATTGTAAAGAATATCTTGTATAATGTTTTAAATACTTATTATGTAATTGTGGTGTACGGATACTTTCAATATCTAATTCAGTATCATCAATCTTTATATCACGATCCACTTCTTTTTGCAATTCACTTAAATCCATTATTCACTCCATAATATAAGGTGAGAAAGTAGCCAGAGGATAACCAACCCTTGCCTATATACCCTAACTATACTTCCGTCAAAAACTTTGTTGGAAGATTACATACCTAATCCGATTACCTTAACTACTCTCTCAGAATTATTTATACGGCTGAGATTGTATAAAGCATAAAAGCAAATGATACATTACACTGTACATAACTTGTGTCGGTATCTTGCTGGGTGTAATCTAATGCACTGATGGTAACAGGAAAAGCCTCTTGCATAGTAATCTTAGCAACAGGGTTATTTTTAGAACTTAAAATATACAGTTCTATATCACAGTATAAATCTCTATCGGATGTTGAACCTGTTACTTGTTTATTATCTGCATAAAATGTAGTGGGTTGACTAGGACGTACCACATAATCGCTAGTTCGAGCACCAAATTGTGATGTTTTTTGAGGGGCTGCCATATTAACCAACCAATCATGCAGTTCAATATAATTCTTCAATTTTTCATCAACAAGAAACGTCATGTTGAATTGGTCATAGGTAAGTTTATCACCAATAAAAGGAATATCTAATAGTGGAGTAGGTACAACGCCCTGGCCCATAGTGACACCAGGGACGTTGCAACTAACCACAAACCATTCTGTTAATGGAAATATTGGTATATTAATCCTAAATTGATTACTCTGTGAATAATCAAAGACCGTCGGCTGCCGTGCATCAGGGTTGATAGTAGTATCACCCACCTTACCTGTTCTTACTGTACTAGTAGATAAAGGCGCTGCCGGTGGACTAGTAGGTACTAATGCCATTATAATCCAGCTGGTGTAGCTATATCTATAACAAGTGTAAATATAGAAGCGGTTACCTTTGTAATTGCAATAGCACCACTAGCATTATCCATTGTTGCTGTCGCAGTTGCATCAGAACCACCACCACCAGTAAATGTAATTAAAGGTGTGTCAGTATAGAAAGCACCAGGAGTGTTGACAGCTACAGCAGTAACTGCGCCACCACTTACTGTTGCAGTACCAGTAGCTACGACAAAGGGCGAACCATTATTACCTACTCCGATATAGCTTGGTGGTGTAAATACTACAGTGGGGGCTGTTGTATATCCAGTACCACCCACTCCAACAGCAATCGTCGCAACTTCTAAACCTAAAGGATTAGTAAGTACAGGACTATTATGCATAAAGTTCCAACTACCATTCCCTGATAATCTAGTAGCTACTGTATCTGTACCTGAGGATTTAGCCTTCCAAGTAATGGTAATACTTCCACTTGCCATTGTCCACATTAAACGCTTAATTGAAGATTTACCATTTGCAGGTATTGCATAATTACCAGCTGGGTCTAATGTTGTAGTTGCAGCATCATCTCCTTCTATTTTTACACATACACTGCCTGTTGTATTTTTTAAAACTTGTACAGTTCTTGCCATTTTATTTCTCCTAAATTGAGGCGTGGCCCGATACGGTACCACAGATGACCTCTAGTATGTTCATTACTATTTATAAGATTACAAACCAAAAAAAACGCCCCTGCGGTGGGAGGGGCGTTCCAAAGTACATCCTTTATAATTGTATTATGACGGATGCTTTTTGTAGATTACTTCTTACATCAGATTGGTAATCTGAACTCGACGGTAGTATACGTTAGTATTGGCTCCACCAAGACCATCTGCAGCAGATGCCTGAGCAAACGGGTTGGAGATCAAGCCATATCGAGTCTTAAATCCAATCTTCGGCTGGAAGGTGTTCTCACCAACGGCACGAACCATCTGCAACGGAACGTATGGGCAATAGAACAAACCAGCGTCATAAGGTGATGTGCCCTTGTAACCAATAACATAATACTGGTTAGCAGACGCACCAGCTGGTGTACCAGCTGCCGGATACGGCGCTGTCATATTCGCATACGGATCAACGTATACTTTAAGACGACCGTTTAGGACACCGGCGAATGTGTTGCCTGTCGAATCTACGTTCAGGTTATCCTGAAGGGCAGATTGATAGTCAAGCAGACCAGCCATTGTCATGGCAGACGCAACATCAGCAGAACAAAGTAAGATGTTACCTTTACCACGGCGTGTATCACGAGCGATTACATTCGCATCTCTCTCCATCGAAAACATCAGTCCCTTGAATTTCTCAACAGACCAACGACCGTTGGAATCTGTATTCAAATCAAAGATACCAGGCGTCGCTGTATTAATAGCAGCACCCATTACAGATTGTAGATAGATTGTACGAATAACCTCTCGGTTAATTTCAGCAAGAATCTCAGCCGACAGAATATTGGCGAGTTCGGTTTCAGCATCGAGACCGTGAATCGCTTTCAAGTCTTGGGCGAGTTCCATTGTGTATTCAGCTTTGAGGGCTCTTGACCGAGCGGTCACAGTAGCTTTCTCAATACTGAATGCCATCTGAGCAAAAGAATCGGCATTAGAATCGCCAAGAGCTTCTGCAGCAGCTGTTGTCATCCCCTGGTTGACACTATAGACACTAGCAGACATAGCTTTAATAACGTCTGTGCCGGTCTGTGTAGCAACTTGTGCGCCGGTGGTAGCATTCTGTTTTTGTGAGGCAAAAAATGTATTTGCTTCATTAAACAGAGCTTCCGGACCAACCTGTGATGTGTATTTTGCCTTCATTGCAAAAATGAGTCCTGTAGGACCAGTCATTGGCTGTACGCCGCAGACATCATAAGCAATTAGTGAAGGCATCGCACGGCGAACCAGCGAAATAAGGATCGGATCCCAATTCGCAACATTTGATCCCGTTTTGTTATTAGGCGCAACTTCTCCCAAAAACTCACGATCTTCACCCATAGCTCTCTCTTGGTTTTCCAAGATAACAGTAGTAACAGCACGCCGGTACGGATCCTTAATCTCGGGAAGATCAGGATGCTCTAGGACTGGCTGCCATTTTTCCTGTAGGTGTTCAGTGTTAAACATTGTTTTCTCCCTTTTTATTTAAATAAAAATTTTTATTATTTCATCTATCAGCTAGCACGTTTCTGTACTTTACCAATAGCAGTCATATATGCAGCCATTGTACCGGATGTTTCTGCTTCATAATTCGGCGCTGCTTCTACTTCTTCGTTAATCGTCGCTTTTGGAAAGTAAGAGTCTTTGATTGTTTCTAACTTCAAACGATAGTCGTCTGAATTCTCGTACTCTACACTTTCTGCTAGTTCAGAAAATTTCTCAACTTCTGTATCTGCTAGATCAGAAGCCACATCTAAAAGAATTTCATTCTTTGACAGTTCATTTACTTGCTGTGTTAGAGTAACATTCTTTTCAATCTCCTCATTAAGGCGACTTTCCATCTCATCAGCTTGCGTTGCCGCAGCTTCTAACATATCAAATCTCTCATCAGGAATTGCAATATCATGCTCTTCAAACAGTGATCTCAAACCAGCGATAAACTGTTCAGCAAGTTCAGTTTTGAGCCGATGCTCAACTGCCAACTCATTCTTCTTCATCCACTCTTCCACAACATACGTCAGGTAACCGTCAACTTTCGTTGTTAGCTCCTCTTTTGCTTCGTTAATAGCGGAATCATAAGCCTCTGCATACTCTTCCTCTAGACGTTCAAGTTCCGTACGGATCTTTGACTTCAATGCAGCTTCAAAAATTGTAGCAGCCTTTGTCTTAAATTCTTCGGAAAGACCTTCACCTTCTGTCAATGCGTTCACATCGGCAGAAAGATCAATCTCTGCAACTCGCTCTTCAGCGGTAGGACGCTTCTTACTGCGAGCACCTTCCTCTTCATCGTCTTTGTCTAGATCGTCTTGATCTTCTTCCTCTTCCTCATCTTCACCACCCTTATCTGCTCGCTTCTTTTCAGCAGCTCTAGCAGTTTTCAGGTTAGTCTCCTCAGGATCTTCACCTTCCAGTTGGACTTCTTCACGAGCGCCAACCTTCATTTCACCACTTCCGTCGCCAACAGCTACAGAAGAAGCATCAGATGGTTTAGTCTTTGGAGGAGTAGCTTTTTTCGCCTTTTTAGTGGCGGCATCACCTGGATCAGATTTAGCTTCTGGAGAAACTACAGCAGGTCCCATGTCTTGTGTCTCACCACCCGGAGTTCCACTAGCAATCGTGGCTTCTTTCTGGGCAGGTGCGGCACCTTTCGTGGGAGCCCGTGGATTGCCTTTCGTATCTAGGCCATCCTGTGCTTCCTCTAGAGGGTTGCCCAATGTTTCGTCGGCAATTCTCTCTAGTTCAGTGTTAATATCCGTCATTTGGAATACTCCCTGTTTTTAATGTACATATAAGTTATTTATAATATTCAAAATTTAGACATGAAATTTTCAAAGATTTTCACGGCTTGATCTTCTCTAGCCTGCGCAAATTTGTATTTCCTGTCCAATTCTTTCTTATAAGCGTCAATATCCATCTCTTTAACTGCACCATTATCCCATACCCACTCTTTGCCTTCCATAATACCTTCTACGAAAGCATTGGGGGCAGACGGATCTGCGACTATATCAGCAGCAGTTGCTAAATAGAAATCATCTTTTACAACATGGGCCCCTCGTTGCGGAACAAGTGACCCCATACCTCGGGACGAAACTCCTAACTTGGCGCCTTCGTCTATGAGATTCTTTACAATTTTTCCATACGGAGTATCCATGATCTTAGCTTCACCGATGAAATTAGTACCATCGGGATACAATTTGGTAATCATGTGTGATACTCTCTCTAGATTTACAGTAGGTCCATCAGGGTGACCGAGTTCACCAAACGCCCTGTTTTTCTGGATGTATTCTTTGTTATATCTGCCTACTTCTTTCTCTAAAATGCCCATCGGATAGATGCGACCATTTCTATTTTTAATCTCGGCTTGTAAAAATGGACCCCGGATTTTATAGTTCTTCTTACCGGTGTCATCATCTTCTATAAGATAATCAATATCTTCAATTGATTCAGATATAAGTTTCATAGTTATTCCTCTTGTACTTCAGCCGGGTCACCTGTAATGCCCGTATCTACTCCAGAAGTTTCTTGACCCAGATCAACTTCTTTAAAAGCCTTCTGAGCGTAATCTATTTTGGCTTGTTTCCATGCATCAGCTCTTGCTGCATCTGCAGCAGCATTAAATGCATCACCAGCGGCAGCCATATCACCGTCGGCAACATTGTCAATCATCTTTCTAAGACTTTTATCCATTGTATATTCCTCTAATATTTATAATTTACGCAGTCTCTGGACCCGAATATTCCTGGTCTGCGTCAGCTTGACCCTCTACACCACCTGGGACTGTTGGTTCTTGACCCGGCATTGCAGCTCCATTACCACCTGGCGGTGCCTCTGGTTCAGGTATATTAGTACCAACTGCCATACCCGGTTGTAATCCAGCATCATCGTCCATAACATCGTCTTTCTTTTCTTGTTCTATCTGCTTATCAATTTCTTCAATCTCTGTATCAGACTGACGCAATACATAACGTCGGACATACTCAACTGAATAATATGTACCCACATAATCATTAATAGCTTGCAATGCTGTCATTCTTTCATTAAGAATTTCAATTTCTTTTAACTCTTGAAAATGGTTGTCATCTTTATAATCATAAACAATATATTCTCTAATATGGTCCCAATCTTCTGGTTTAATTACACCCTTTAAAACTAATTGGGTCTTAAGCATATCTTGGAAGAGTTCTGAAAACTTCTTACGCAGACGCTGAATAAACTTACTAAACTTTATTTCATCTCTGGTAATTTCAGCAGATTTACCCATATTAAAACCACCCTCTGACTCTAAACGAGAAATAGGAATGTTCAGTGATTTGTAGAGTTTCTTCTGGAAGTATTTGATGTCTTCCAATTCACCAAGATTTTGGCCACCAGATAACGTACTTACATCTGTTCCTCTACCACCTTCACGACGAGGCAGCCAGAAATCTTCCAACATAGACATCTGATTTCTGTCATCCATAATCTCACCAGTATTAGAATCATAAACAACTTTATTTCTATAGCGTGACATAACATCTTTCATGTATGCCTCTGCTTTAGGTTTGGGGAGATTACCAACGTCGATATAAAAGATACGTCTTTCGGGGGCTCGAGCAATACGATAGATAACTACCGCATCTTCGATCATTCTTAATTGATTAGTTGGCTTGATTGCCTTCTGCAATAAAGAATAAACTTGATTCGTTGTGGGGTTGTATAGTCCAGAAGGTACATACGCAATAGCATCAGGAGAGATTTTTAATCCTTGAGCTTGACTATTTGGGCCTCCACCAATTGCAGGTAGAGCAGGATACACACCAGCTTCATTGTAGATGTACCATTCTTTAACAGCTTTAATTACTTCTACTCCACCCTGTACCCTTTCCTTTTCAACTTCCCTGATCTTTTTGATAAACTTAGGATCAATATAACGTACTTCCGTTATACCTTTTCGGGGAGATTTTTCATCAATTAATTTATGATAGAAAATTCTACCATCAATATACCACCGTCTAAAGATATCATGTCCTTTCTTTTTCCACTGAAGGAGTGTAAGAACTTCTTTAAATTCATCGTCTATCTTTCGTTTGATAGACATAGAAAGAGGAACCCAATCGAGATTGACTGCAACAGAGATATCAGTTTCATCAGCCGTAATGGCTTCATTGATAATATCTTCTATCGCTTGGTCGCACTCAGGGTTTTCTGAGGTTTGTCGGTACTTGCGTACCAAATCATAATCATTACGAGCAGCCTTATCATAAGATAAGTACTGCCCAAAGAAACCGGCACCACCAGCAATATCTAGTGTGCCTTCTTCGTCCGAAGGAGCGACAAAGCTTTTGGCCTTGTCGCTCTCCTTCTTCTTTACTTCCCATCCAAATAATTCTGCCATAGTATAACTATTTATACTGATTGAAAACCAGCATAATCAAAAACTACTTACGTTGAACCACTTAACGATCCTGAAAAATTCCAGTTAATATTCAAACCACCACTATCAGAACCAGCACCACCAGCAATTGTCATCCAGTTAAATCTAAATGTAGCACCAAACTCTTGGATAGCATCATTGGCATCAAACGCCAAATCAATTGCATCTAGAGTAGTCGGCCAACAACCTTCTAAAGTGTACGTCCGAATTGTTGCATCATTTCGATCCATCTGTTTTACTATAGCTGTTGCATAGTACGAGTTTGCATTTAATGATGGTGAGGTTGTCGCAGCACCGATATCTTGCATATTATTCATCCAAGACTCTAGTTGACCACGCACACCATAAC
>Ga0208179_1001649_pt1 | contig 11172 bp, 14 predicted proteins | sample Malvired_Geostar_FD_184238 | JGI IMG/M metagenome (GOLD analysis project Ga0208179, IMG submission 184238) | Marine viral communities from the Global Malaspina Expedition - Malaspina viral metaG DeepMed_Geostar (SPAdes) (version 2) | ecosystem: Environmental > Aquatic > Marine > Oceanic | place...
AAAAGCAGGCAGTCGGAGTACAAAGTGGCTTCAGCATCCCTAGTGGTACAAAGAGGGATGTTAAGGTTACGAGCAAGGTTGCTCACGACTACGGTACTGCTCAACGAGGACAACAAGCGGGTAACTACAATAAAATAGTTATACACGCTGATTATCTCAAACCATTTAGAAAGATACGCTCAGATACATTGACGTATGTTGATGAATGGACGTTACCGTGGCTGGCCGACATGAATGTGCTCCCGAGCAAGCAAGTGCTTGATTTTGGGGCATATTTCAGGAAAAAGAAAAGCCAGTGGGATACCTGTTTAGATGCTTTATCTAACCAATATCCAGATGAAATACAGGACGAGGCTCGCAAAAGACTTACCAATACGGCAAGTGGGGAGAGTCTGTTCAGTCAACGTGATTACTTAAGCAATGAAGATTTCTTGAATAAGTTTTCTATGACAATGCGTTTCATTCCACTCAGTGATGCAGATGATCTTGACCTCAGAGTACACGTAGGTGAGCAAGAAGCTGAGTCTATTCAGCGCCAGGTGCGGGCTGACATGGAACAGGAGTTAAACGATACACATACAGAACTATGTTTGCGTATCAAGGATCATGTTACACACATGCGTGACATCTTATCTTCTGAGAACCCAAGGATATTTGATAGCATGGTAGATGGTGTACGTAAATTAGCTGACACCATACCCGCATTAAATTTCACTGGCGATGAGGATTTAGATCGTATCGCTTTTCAGATACGAACGGAGTTAAGTCCGAACGCTATCTTGTTAAGGGATAGTGAGTACGAACGGGAAGTTGTATCAACAAAAGCAGATGATATTCTGCGTAAACTAGGTACACTATATGCAAGCTGATAAAAAGATTCAAGTCTCTAGAGGCCAATGCCTCATGGACGAACCTTTTGTCGGAACCTTGCTATGTCGCCTGATCATTAAGGAAAGGAATGATATACCCACTATGGCAACAGAGGGTAAGCATATATTTTACAACAGGGAATTTGTAGAGTCCCTGTCTCTTGATGATCTAAAGTTTGTAATGATGCACGAAGTATACCACTGTGCGTTTTTCCATCACACACGAAGGGGTTACCGCGATCCTAAGTTATGGAATATTGCGGGAGACTACGCTATCAACCCAATACTTGTTAACTCAGGCAGAAGGATGCTCAAGTCAGGTCTTTATGACAAGAAGTATGATGGGTGGTCAGCTGAGAAAATCTATGATGACATCTTAGATAACGCTGAGATAGTTGAGATGGCAGGAAATATGGAAGGTGATTGTGGTGGCACTGGTATTTTCGTGGATGCTTCAGAAACAGAGGCAGGCAGGGCAGAGTCAGAGGCAGACTGGAATCAAAGGATAGTTGCTGCTGTTGAATCTGCCAAGATGCGAGGTACTGTTCCGGGTGGGTTCGAGGACTACGTAAAGGAGTTCCTTGACCCAAAGGTTCCGTGGCATGATAAGTTGAGGCAGTACGCCAGAGATCAGGTCAAGTCTGATTACAACTGGACTAGACCTATGAAGAAGATGATTGCCGAAGGTGTATATTTACCGTCTGAACAACCAGAAGACGGTATAAGTAAGGCAGTTGTTATTAAGGATACGAGTGGGTCAATCACTCATTATCCTGAGTTGTTGCAACAGTTTGGGGGTGAGATATCCTCCATGCTAGAAGAAGGGTTAATAGAAGAAATGTATGTGCTAGACGTTGATACGGAAGTGCAGGGCGTTCAGATATTAACCAAGGAAGATACCCCTCTAACTGAGTTAGGTGTTAATGGTGGTGGTGGTACTGCGTTCGAGCCAGCCTTTGATTGGGTAGAGGAGAACAATGTATACCCATCACTCTTGATATATCTAACTGATATGTATGGGTCTTTTCCAACAGAGCCCCCTAATTATCCTGTGATATGGGTTGCATATGACTCAAGTCCAGAGTATTATAGGGATAAATGTAAGTTTGGTGACATAATCGAGGTTAACTAATGGCATACCATGACTTTATGGGAACAAGTTACCCTAGTGGTCTAAAACATGTTAAAAAATTCTGGGAAAATTTCCAGCACGTTGTGCGTGATCCTCACTCAAGGTACTCTCTCAGACAGGATTCTGATGGGTTTTACTGGGCAGATGACTCAGATGAGGATGAGAACTGCAAGATTAAAGTGGCAGATGGGCATACTTTAGATGACTACAAGCATGTCATTTATAAGAACGACGGTAGTATTACTGTCAATCTTAAACCACAAGGTAATCGCAGGGTATACTACAATGACTATGTAATGCGTAACCTGATGCATGTACTTCCAGAATCCATACACATCTTTCAATCCACTGGTAAAGGAAAGAAATTTTACGCTATCTGGGAGCCGGGCAAGGATGTAAGAGCACCGGCCAATCAGTATAGCGGGAACGGCCATTCCCCTGATTGCATGTGGGAATTGACTGAAGAAGTAGTCCACTTCATGCCAGATAAGAGTGTGATTGGTGCTAAATTAAGGAAGCGTGGGCCTAAAATCAAGATCGAAAAGGCCAAGCCATTGACCGAGTTCCTAGATAGAAAGCATGTGAAAGAGATGGCTAAGGCTAGGCTCGATGGAGATTTAGAGATAGGTGTCGAGTCTAATAATGCTACTTTTAGGACGGCACAAACTGGTTTGTACCACGTTGTGTTGGAGTTAAGGCGGCCCTCTTGCTACATGGATGAAGGCCCGAATCACGGCCTTATAAGGAGGCTTTCGATAGGCAGATTTGTGGACAGCAAGGAGATTCCTGAGTTAAATCAGATGGCGTGGGACATCTGCAAAGACATCCCAGACTCTATGAAAAGAGGAATCTTGGTTGGTGAGAGACCATCACTTTGACTCTATTGCTTAACTTTTAAGCGTGACATTACCCATGTCCCTTATGTCACACTTACACAGAACAGGAGATGATATACTATTATGGATATTAATGGTAAAACGTTGGAGTTCTCGGACATAGACGACACGTATGTTCTCGAGAATGGTGATAGATGGAACGCCTACGATATGGTAACGTATCTTAGGGTTGCTCTATTGGATTGGGGTAACGTCGAGAAACCACCACTTATGATGGTGAATGACGTGCTAAATATGGACATCAGAGAGGACTATGATGCAGACAATTTCGATGTCGTATCAATAGAGACTCTCAAGGAAGAGGATTTCCCCGTTGAGAGCTCCTCATTTGACGATGACGAGCATTTCTAGGGTTACCCCTAGGGGGGGTACGGGGGTGAGGTAATTACTCACCACCCACGCCCCCCACGTGTGGTAGCCGGTTACCGTAACCGGTCGCAGGTTACCGCACGTACACGCGCGTTATATTATATAGTAAATATAATATACTATAAGTTAATACATAATATATCTTACTATAGTAAATACTGTTTAAGACTATTGACACGGTATGGTATAATACTATCATGAATAAAAAAGATTTTATAGATTTTGGAATAGATGTCTCGTCTACTAATGGCGACCAAGTGTATACCTTGTGTCCAGAGTGTTCAGCCAGTAGGAGAAAGAAGAAGGTCAAGTGCCTATCTGTCAACATGACTGAAGGCATTTGGAACTGTCACCACTGTGGTTGGACGGGCAGTCTCCTAAGTGGCAATGACTGGAAGGACAAGATACCACATTGGAATAAACCTAAGTTGGTTGTAAGGCCAAAGGACTTCCAGGTGTCCTTAGAACCATCGGTAGTTGAGTGGTTCAAGGCACGCGGCATTAGCAGACAAACACTAGAAGATAACAAGGTGTCATACAGATCAGTTTATATGCCACAAGTTGAAGACTTTGTTACTTCTATAGGGTTCCCGTATTATAGGGATGATGAACTTATCAATGTAAAGTACAGAGATAAGGATAAGAACTTCAGACTTGAAGCGGGAGCGGAAAGAATATTCTATGGGCTTGACCACATAGATAATGACCAAGTTATTATAGTGGAGGGAGAGGTTGATAAACTCTCTATGTATGAGACAGGATTAAAGTCTTGTATAAGCGTGCCGGACGGAGCTCCTTCACATAACTCAACAGACTACAGTTCTAAGTTCGACTTCCTCAAGGAAGAAAGATTGTCTGACGTAAAGAAGTTCGTTCTCTGTGTAGACTCAGATCCTGCTGGCCTTAGACTAGAGGAAGAATTAAGCAGACGATTGGGTAGGGATAGATGCAACAAGGCTACCCTACCAGAGGATTGCAAGGACGCTAATGATGTGCTTAGAAAGTACGGCATGGTTCCGTTGGCTGAATGCATTGCCGAAGCTAAACCATATCCGATCGAAGGTACATACAATTCAAATGACCTATCCGAATCCATAGACAGATTGTATGATACTGGAGTAGACAAGGGAGTATCCACTGGTTGGATGGGGCTTGATAAGTTGTATATGATTAGACCCGGCATCCTGTCTGTTGTTACTGGCATACCAAGTTCTGGTAAATCAAATTGGATTGATGCGATGATGGTTAACATAGCCGATGAACATGGGTGGAACTTTGCTATCTTCTCTCCAGAGAATCAGCCATTAGAAGATCACATGGCTAGAGTCTTAGAGAAGTATGTCGGTTCTCCATTCATGGATGGGCCTAACATGCGTATGAGCAGGGAGGAACTTGCAGATGGAAAGTCATGGTTGGCTAATCATTTTACTTGGATACTGCCTAATGACGATAAGCAATGGACACTTGATATTATTTTAGATGCAGCCAAACGTCTCATATTAACTAAAGGTATAAGAGGATTAGTTATAGACCCTTGGAATGAGATTGAGCATGATAGGGATGACCGGCAAACAGAAACAGAATATATATCCATGTCTCTTAAGAGAATAAGGCAGTTCGCCAGACGTTATGGTATACACATATGGGTTGTGGCTCACCCCGCTAAGATGTACAGGGATAAGCAAGGTAAGATTCCTGTACCCACACCGTATGACATATCAGGTTCTGCTAGGTGGAGAGATAAGTCTGATAACTGTGTAACAATATGGAGAGACTTATCTGACAATGATAATATCATAGTGCAAATCCATGTACAGAAGGTGAGGTTCAGACAAGACGGGCGCATAGGAGTAGGGGAGTTATCTTATAACTGGTTGGTTGGAACATACCACGAACCTATGGAGGCCGCTAGGGAGATACCCTCAGTGGTGGCATACTGAAAATGAAATACAATTTCTTAAAGGAAACCGAAGATGGTACTGTACTGTACAATAAAAATGATAGATACGTAGGTAAATCCATAGCTACGTATGGAAGGTATCAACTAGAAGAATTAAAACTATTTGATAAGTATATTCAGAAAGGAGATACGGTCATAGATGTTGGTGCCAACATAGGAACACACACTTTATGGTTCGCCAATAAGGTTGGAGCGGACGGATTTGTGTACGCATTTGAGCCACAGAGATTACTGTTCCAAACTCTATGTGCTAACCTGGCACTTAATTCCATACAGAATGTAGACTGTAGACAACTAGGGGCCGGTTATTCTCAGAGAATTATTAAGGTTCCGTTGCTAGACCCAACAAAAAAGAACAACTTTGGTGGGTTAAATATTGAGGGCCATTCAGAAGGTGAGAAAGTTGCTATATGTAGATTAGATGACATAGGATTAACTAGGTGCGCCTTCATTAAGATAGATGTAGAGGGAATGGAGCCTGAGGTATTACAGGGAGCCATGAATACTATTGTGGAATGTAGGCCAGTTCTTTGTTTGGAACTGGAGAAAGACGAGAATATAGAATTTCTTCAGGTTCTATTAGAGGAATTAAAATACAAGGCTGATACACATACACCCCCACTTTATTCTGATGACTACGAGGCAGAGAATGTATTTGGAGAGACCACCTCAAAAAATGTTTTGGCTATCCCATTGGAGTCATAGACTATGGCAACATGGAAAAAGTTTGAGAGAGATATAGCAGCTGCTCTTACTAAGATAGGAGACAGAGCGCAGAGAATACCTGTCACTGGTAGAGTGAGGGGCAGCGCACCAGATGTATCAAGTGATATGTTCTCCATTGAATGTAAGTACAGAAAATCAATACCTCTCTGGATAAAGGACGCTATGGATCAAGCGGTAGCTTCCTCGCAGATGGACAGCAGTTCAAATAAACCTAAAGTTCCTGTAGTATTCTTAAAGGAGAAGCAAAAGAAATTGAAAGATACACTAGTAATCATGAGGCTTGATGATTTGCTTAAGTCAATATCACTAGACTCAATGGGAGTAGACGATGACTAACTATGTGCATGTTATAAAAGAGTCATACTATCAAAGGGTAGTACCAACACTTGAGTCCGATCAGGTAGAAGAGAGTCCATTTGAACCAGCACCATGCGATGAATGTGAGTCATACTATTACTGCGAGCATTACGAAACAGCGTGTAAGGACTTTGCTTACTATGTAAGGACTGGAAAAATTCTTAATGAAGACAGGTCCACATCCACTATAATATATAACCGACTATTTAAAAGGAAAAAACATGTCAGGACTTGAAGTAATGGCTTCACTTGCGCCCAAATCATCCTCTATCTTCAAGGTTAGGGATAATGTTCCTTGGCAAATTGTGTGCATGGCTCTTGCCAAGATAAGCAACGAGGCCTCAACATATGGGAGATTAAAATACTCTCTTGAGTATTCATATCACAGAAGGGTTAGGAACACAATACTTAAACGCGTCATGAAAGTGCGATGGAACACAACTGCAAAGTGGAAGCCAGATAAAGATTTCTGTGTGAAGGTTGCAGATCTAGCCTTAAAGGAGTCACTAGACCCGCAATGCTGTCCTAAGTGTAGCGGAAGGGGTAACGTTGTAGTAGATGACACTCTGTATACATGCACACTGTGTTTAGGGGTTGGCATTAAGTCTATGCACGATAGTATTAGGGCTGATTATCTGGGAGTTCATAGACATACATTCAGGAAGAACATTAAGTATCACTACTTCAGAGAAGTTATGTCCATAATAAGAGATTGGGAAGATGAGTTGATACGAGCGTTTAAGAGGAGGTGAGCATGAAACTAACTTCTAAAAATTATCTTAAGTGGGTGGCTGGTAAGCGATGTATATACCATGGCACTACAGAGACAGTAGTTCCACACCACATACGCAGCATGAAGTTAGGAGCCGGCATGGGGCTTAAGGCGCCGGACATTAACACTGTACCAGTGTGTCATGAGTGCCACACCAACTGCCACAACGGAACAATAGATATGGAAACACAACTTATGTGGTGTTTACAAACCATAAACAACGCCTTAGCTGAGGGGGCTATAACATATGGATAAGGTAAAGTTTGTACTAAGAAATCCAGAAATATTGGGAAGGTGCTTAGGTAAGATAGAAGCAATGTTCTTTGCTCCTAATACAGAAGCAGACCTTGAGGTAATAGTACAGGAGTACAAGACGAGCCGATCTACTGAGCAGAACAATAGGTATTGGATGTTGTTAAGAAAGTTCTCGGAAGAAACTGGTCATTCGGTTGATGAGTTGCATGAAATATTCAAGCGTGGTATACTAGGATCAGAGATGATCAAGAACCCAATTACGGGGGAAGAGCATGTAGCAACTAAAGGAACTTCCAGTTTAAGTGTAGATGAGTTCCTTCAGTACATGCAAAGAGTTGAACAGCAGATGGCAGAGTACGGCGTAGTCGTACCGGAGGTTAACTATGGGTGACGGAACAAGAGAAGAGATCGAGGCTTACGGGCCTACCGAAGAGCAAGAGCAACAGCAGTTTGAAGCAGAGGTTCAACAGTGGAGACGTGAGTACGATGAATGGTGGAAAACTTTAGACAAAGACTCAAACTATATACAGGAGCATGACAATGCCAGTAATGGACATAGCTGAACAGAAACTAAAGAGACCCTTCCCCGTAAGCAAGTTGAAGTGGAGGAAGGGGCATGGTGGTAGTGGTGACTTGGTATATATAGATGCAAGGGATGTAATGACAAGGTTGGATGAGGTTTGCGGGCCTAGCCTATGGCAAAATAAGTTCGAGTTTATAGGTGGAAGAATGATATGCACCATATATATTTGGAGCAACACCCTAAAGGAATGGATAGCAAAGGCAGATGGTGCGGACGACAGCCAGATTGAAGGAGCGAAGGGCGGATGCTCGGACTCATTCAAGCGTGCAGCTGTGCACTGGGGTGTCGCTAGGTATTTATATTTTAAGGGTGCGTTCGATGAAAACAGGAAGCCTGCTCATTGGGCTACGCCGGAAGGGTATGATGAGATCATGGATAAGAGAAGTGTAACAGAAGTAGTAACGAAAGTTAAATAGGAGATAAAATGCACTGGTATGATACAAACGGAAACCCTCAGTACGAGGTGAAGAAGAAGGACGGTGGCATGCGTGCTACCACACTACGTGATGCTCGTAAGCATGGATGGGTACCGTCTGTCACAACTGTGATGGACATAGTAGGCAAGCCCGGACTTGAGGTGTGGAAAGTAAACAAGGCTATCGAGTCTGCTATGACAGTACAAAGGCTAGTTGGTGAGACATATGAGGAGCACGCAAAGAGAATACTAGCCCACTCAAAGCAAGAGTCAGAGCAAGCTGCCAAACGTGGTGTGCGTATTCATAATGAATTGGAATTGTTTTTTAGAAAGGGTTGCATTCATTCTGCTAATATGGGAACCTATGAAACTGACATAAGAAAGATATGCGATGCTACTAAAGCTGTACTAGATGTAAACTGTGGAGAGCAAGGGTGGATATCTGAGAAATCATTCTGCCACAAGGAACTAGGTTACGGCGGTAAGGTAGACCTATACTCTTCGGAATGGGTGATAGACTTTAAGACTAAGGATTCAATTGAGGATAAGAAACAGTTGGCCTATGATGCTATGGCTCATCAGTTAGTTGGCTACGCACGAGGCCTCAATGGAAAAGATAGAAGACTTGCTAATGTATTCATTAGCGCAGACAATCCTGGGCATGTTGTGTTTCATGAGTGGCCACAGGATAAACACGAGTTGTACTGGAATGTTTTCACATCAGCTTTAGATTTGTGGAAGCATATGAAAAACTATAGACCTGAGGAATTTAACAATGAAGGGAATTAACAAAGCTATTATAATTGGTAACGTATGGAAGGACCCTACTATTAGGGATACGAAAAATGGCGGGAAGGTAGGTATCGTCAACATGGTAACAGAGTCTGGCACTGGTGAGTACGCCAAGCCAGACTGGCATACCGTAGTATTCTATGGTAAGCAAGCGGATATAGTGGATCAGTATGTGGTCAAGGGTACTAATCTGTATATTGAAGGCAGAATTAATTACCGAAAGTACACAGACAAGTCCGGTATAGACAAGTATGTTACCGAGATAGTTGGTGGTATGCTGTCAATGATAGGACACCCTGACGCAGGGAAGGAAGTGAGGCCTGAGCCCACACCAACTAGGCCAGTATCTCCTGCAGTAATGGAAGAGATGAAGGAAGTAAAGAGAGAAGCGCACGACGACATACCATTCTAAGGAGATCTTTATATGACAGACTTTAAAACACAACTTGGTGAGGAAATATTTAAAAACAAGTATGCATCAACACCATTTGAAACATGGAGAGACAGGGCATATACCATAGTCAATGATATATGTGGCTCTAGGGATGGGAAGGATGATCCTATCATGCACAAATCTGATATGGATTATCTAACCCACGTCATATGCGACTTCAAGTTTATGCCCGGAGGTCGCTACATATATTACGCCGGAAGGGATGCAAGTTTCTGGAACAACTGTTATCTACTTAGATTAGAGGAGGACAGCAGAGAAGAATGGTCGCACTTAACACAGAGGGCTATGTCATGTTTGATGACTGGGGGTGGGATTGGAATAGATGTAAGCGTTGCCCGTCCAAGTGGTCGTCGCTTAAGAAGAACGGGAGGTGTTGCGTCGGGCCCGATTCCATTATTGTATACCATAAACGAAGTGGGAAGGAACGTAATGCAGGGGGGGTCGAGACGTTCCGCTTTATATGGGAGCCTAAATTGGCAACACGAGGATGCAGACGACCTTCTTAGCGTAAAGAATTGGCATGATATGTTAATTGGTAACCAGAAAGAATACTCTATGGCTGATCTTAAGAAGTTAAACTTTAACTTCCCGGCACCTCTTGATATGATGAACATATCATTGAACTATGATGATGCCTTCTTAAAAGAGTTAGAGACATCTAAGCTGCCTGAGATATTCATTGCCAATACTAAGCAAGCCATGATGACTGGTGAACCGGGGTTCAGCTTTAACTTTGGTACACAACAGAACGAGACACTGCGTAATGCCTGCACAGAAATTACATCGGAGGATGACAGTGACGTATGTAACCTGGGCTCCATTAACATGGCTAACATAGAAACTATTGAAGAGTTTAAAGATGTAATTAGGATTGCCTCAAAGTTCTTGGTCTGCGGAACCATCAGGGCTGAGCTACCTTACGAGAAAGTATTTGAGGTGAGACAAAAGAATCGTAGGCTTGGACTTGGTTTAATGGGAATGCATGAATGGTTGCTTAAACGTGGTTACACATATGAAGTTAACGAGGAGTTAAAGAAATGGTTGAAGGTATACAGGGATGAGTCAGAACGTTCTGCCAACAAACACTGTGATAGATTTTACTTGTCTAGGCCTAGAGGCTATAGGGCAATTGCTCCAACTGGTACAATCTCGATACTTGCTGGAACTACCAGTGGAGTGGAGCCCGTCTACGCCACAGCTTACCGGAGACGCTATCTTACGGATGGAACCAAATGGAAGTATCAGTTTGTCGTTGACGGCACAGCCGAAGCCATCATCAATTCCACAGGAATTGCACCAGACAAAATCGAATCAGCAGTGGATTTAGCAGCCGATCCAGAAAGAAGAATTAAGTTTCAGTTTGAACTACAGAAGTATGTAGATCATGCCATAAGCAGTACTTTAAATCTACCCCAATGGGGATCTGAACTTAATAATGAAGATAAGATTGCTGGATTTGCTAAGATAATAGCGAAGTATGCACATGGGTTACGCGGACTCACGCTGTATCCTAACGGAAGCAGGGGTGGTCAGCCTATTACACCATGTGACTATGAAGAGGCACACTCTAAACGGGGTGTGATATTTGAAGA
>Ga0208179_1001658_pt1 | contig 11113 bp, 12 predicted proteins | sample Malvired_Geostar_FD_184238 | JGI IMG/M metagenome (GOLD analysis project Ga0208179, IMG submission 184238) | Marine viral communities from the Global Malaspina Expedition - Malaspina viral metaG DeepMed_Geostar (SPAdes) (version 2) | ecosystem: Environmental > Aquatic > Marine > Oceanic | place...
GACAACGCCGCCCCGGTCTCGGTGGCCCTGACCCGTCAGCTCATGTGGCGCATGGCCGGCGCCGAGCATCCGATGATCGCCCACCGGGCCGACAGCCGCGGCATCCAGGCCAGGGGCGCCTCGGCGGATTCTAAGGAGGGCGTGGAGTCCTTCCTTCAAAAGCGGCCGCCGGCCTTCCCGGACAAGGTCTCCGACGGTCTGCCCGATATCTGGCCGGACTGGGCGCCGCCTGAATTTTCCTGAGCCGTCGCCGGCGGCGGGAACCCAAGGTTAACGCCCCTATGGTGGACTGCGCCTCCTGATGAACCAGAGCGCGCCCCTGCCCGACGATTCGCCGCCGCGCTTCCGCGCCCGCGGCGCGCTGCTGCGACGGCTGGCCGACGTGGTCTGCCTGCCGTCCAGCCGGGTCAACGCCTTCGAACGCTCGGTCACCGCCGACCTGCTGATCGAGATGCTGCGGGACGCCTCCCCTGAAGAGCGCGCCCGGGTGTCGCGCCGGCTGGCGGGGCTGTCGGAGGTCCCAGCCCAGCTCGTCCGCCTGCTGTTGCGCGACGAAGTCGAGGTGGCCCGCCCGCTGCTGACCGACTGCGAGAGCCTGTCGGACGCCGAGCTGCTGGACTGCGCCCGCATGGCCGGCGCCGAGCACCGGCTGATGATCGCCGGGCGCAAGGCGCTGAGCGAGGTGGTGGTCGAAGCCCTCGTCGCCTCGGGTGAAATGCCGGTGATCGACGCCCTGCTGGCCAATCGCGAGGCCCGCCTGGGCCATGCCAGCCTGGAGGCGCTGGTGGCCATCAGCCGCGAGGCCCCGCACCTGGCGGCGGCCCTGCTGCGCCGGCCCGAGCTGCGGCCGGCCCAGGCCTATGTGCTGTTCTGGTGGGTCGATCACGAGGCGCGTCGCACGATCCTGCAGCGCTTCGCCGTCTCTCGGGAGATCCTGCAGGACGCGGCGGGCGACATCTTCCCGATGGCCGCGGAGGAGGGCTGGCAGGACCCCATGTCGCGCAAGGCCCTGCAGTTCATCGAGCGGCGGCAGCGCAATCGCGCCGCCATCGAGAAGAGCCCCTTCGCCAGCCTGGAGGCGGCGGTGTCGGCCGCCCAGCACGGCATGAGCCGTGAGGTGGCCGAGGAGATCTCCTACCTGTCAGGCCTCAAACCCATGACGGGCGCCAAGCTGTTCACCGATCCGGGCGGGGAGGCCCTGGCCATCCTCTGCAAGGCCACGGGGCTGCCGCGCAACGCCCTGCGCGCCCTCTGGCGGGGGCTGCGGCGTCCCGAGACCGATCCTGACGGCCAGCCCAATACGGCCCTTGAGCGCGCCCTGCTCATCTATGACATGCTGGCGGTCGATCGCGCCCAGACTGTCCTGCGATACTGGAACTGGTCGCTATCCTCGGCCCTGACGCCTGATCTGCTGCGGGCGATCCGAGACGGCGATGAGGCCGCCATCGATGAATACTCTCTACCTCAGCGGGCCGCGATGCTGGCTTTTTCTAAGGAATTCGGCCGGAACTAGGCTGGGTCGTCGCATTATAGCGCTCCGGTGCAAATCGGCGCTATGCCAGAATGGCGGCCGACTCAACTATAGCCTGTGTTGAGCTCCTGAAGGCGGCGGTCTAGACATATTGCCCTCGTCTGCTCTTGTGTCGGTTCCTTCCCAGAGTTAAGTAGCTAACAACTGATCTGGGAATCAGATGTTGTGGCGCGCCCCTAGCGTCGATCTGGGTAGAACAAATGGACGAGAAAACAGAAGTCATCGAGATGACGGCGGACATTGTGTCGGCCTACGTCGGCAACAATTCGGTGGCTGCCGCTGACCTGCCGAACCTGATTCAGGCGGTGCATCGCGCCCTTGCTGGCATCACCAGCGCGCCGGAAGCTGTTGAAGCGCCGCCGAAGGAGCCTGCGGTTCCTGTCCGCCGCTCGATCACGCCGGACTTCCTGATCTGTCTGGAGGACGGCCGCAAGTTCAAGTCGCTGAAGCGGCACCTGCGGACCAAATACAATATGAGCCCCGAAGAATACCGGGCCAAATGGGGTCTGCCCAAGGACTATCCGATGGTCGCGCCGAACTACGCCAAGGCGCGCTCGGACCTGGCCAAGCAGATGGGCCTCGGCCAGGGCGGCCGTCAGGCCGCGCGCAAGAAGCGCTAAAGCCCAGCCCTATCTGGGCCACAGCTTGAGTCGCCCAGAACGCCCGCCTCGAATGAGGCGGGCGTTTTTTGTGTTGCAAACCGGTTTCTTGTCGCAGCGGACCGATTTCGCCTTGCCCTCGATTCGCCATACAGGCGATAAGTGATTCGTCGTGATTCCAAGGGGTTGTTAAGGAATCCAAACATGGCGGCGCAAATTGGGGCTTCGGCGGCGGCCGCTCGTGCTCACGAGGAGATGTACAGCTATTGGGCTGGTCTTCGACGGGGTGCGCGACTGCCGGGACGCGGCGATGTCGATCCGGCGGCGCTCAAGCGTCTGCTGCCGACGGTCAGCCTGATCGATATCCGGCGTGAGCCGCTGGACTTCCGCGTCCGGCTGGCCGGCACGGGCCTCTACAGCGTCTATGGCCGCGAGATTACGGGCCGGGCGCTCACCGATGTCTATAACGCCGCGGCTGCGGACTATTGGCGCCAGGAACTGACGGCGGTGGTCGAGGAGCGCCGGGCCGGCGTGGGCGTCCACTCCCTGTCCTGGCGCGGCGCCAGTCACCTTTCCATCCTCTGGCTGAGACTGCCCCTGGCCTCCAACGGGCGGGATGTGGACATGATCCTGGGCTATGACACCGTCGTCGGCGTCCAGAGCGAGCCGGGCTTTTCCGGCATCCGCGCCGCCTGAAGCCTAGCGGCCCAAAGCCTAGCTGTTGGCGGCGTTGAGGGCTTCGGCGTCGCGCCCGATCCGCTGGGCCATCGCCGCCAGACCGTTGGAGCGCTGGGTCGACAGGGCGCCGGCCAGGCCCAGCCGCTGGAAGGCGGCCTTGATGTCGAAGCTGATGATTTCGGCGGGGCGGCGGCCAGAGAACAGCCGCAGCAGGATGGCGATCAGGCCCCGAACGATATGGGCGTCGGAGTCTCCGCGAAAGCGAACCGTCCCGTCGCCTTGGGGTTCGGTGACCAGCCAGACCTGGCTGGCGCAGCCGCGAACCTTGTTGGCCTCCGATCGCTCGGCCTCGCTCAGGGGCTCCAGGTCGCCGCCCAGCTCGATCACATAGCGGTAGCGCTCCTCCCAGTCGCCCAGGAGGTCGAACTCTTCGGCCAGGTCGTCGAGGGTCTTCTGGATGCCGGACATGGGCCTGCACTTAAGGCCCCCGACCTGTCGGCGCAACGGCGGCGAGCCTTCAGATCTTCGCGCGGCCCCGGGGGGCCGGCACGCGAACCACGGCGCAGAGGCCGCCTTCGACCCGCGGCGTCAGCGTCAGCCCTCCGCCCATGCCGCGGCACAGCATGAAGGCCAGCGGCAGGCCAAGGCCAGCCCCTTCGCCCCGCCGGATCAGCGCGTTCTCCCCCTGCTCGAAGGGGCGCAGCAGACGCGGGATGTCGCGGGGGTCGACGCCAGGCCCCTGGTCGACGATGTTGACCAGCACCTCGGCGCCGCGCTGCTGAATCCGGACGCAGATTTCGCCGCCGTCGGCGCCGTGCACGATGGCGTTGGACAGCAGGGCCGCCAGGGCCGTTCGCAGGCCCTTGGGGTCGCAGACCACGTCGGGCAGGGCGCCCTGGTCCTCGACCCTCACCCTGGCCTCGCGAAGCCGCATCTCCTCGGCCAGACCGTCCAGCACGTCGTCCAGCACATGGTCCAGCGGCTCGCGTCGGGCGACGAGATCGGCCGCCCCGCTTTCCAGCCGCGCGATCTCCAGGACCTGATTGGAGAGGGCCAGCAGCTTCTGACCGCTGTCGCGGATCAGCTTGGCGTAGTCCTTGTATTCCGGCGCCCCCAGGGGGCCGTAGATCTCGGCGCTGATCAGTTCAGAAAAGCCCAGGATCGAGTTCAGCGGCGTCCGCAGCTCATGGCTGACCATCCGCAGGAAGGACCGGCGATGCTCTTCGGCCCGGGCCTCCAGCCGCAGATGCGCCGCCCGTCGCGCCTGGCGCAGCTCAGCAGCCCGCTCACGCCGGCGGACGTCGCTGTCGGGGTTCGAGGGGAGCGCCTTTGGGCGCCTGGAGGCCGCATCGGCCATGGCGGTCGGCTCTCATGGGGGAAAGCGCCAGACTGGGCCGCCGGGCTTACGAATTCGTTTCTGGCCGGACGAGGCGCCGCGCCCGGGCCCCCTTAACCTTGGGATCGCTTAACCTTGGGGGGCCGTTAACCACGTCTGGCCCAGCTTGGGCGGCCTGCGACCCCATGGCTGTCGCCCAGGGCGCGAGCAGGCTCGCTAGACGGGGGAGCCGAAGCTAGAGTCCCACGTTCGTACTCAGCGATTCCACGACGTGAGACCAAGCCTGTCCATCCGCGACGCTTTTGACGATCCACGCTCGGGCGACCTTCCGGACGCGCGGACGCCTGCGCCACATGCGGATCTGGCCGGGCTGGGCTTCTGGTGGAACGCAGCCTGGCTGGCGGTGGTCGCGGCGGGTCTCGTCTTCCTGGTGGGCGGCGGGGGCCCCAGGGCCGGCATGATCGCCCTGGTCCTGGGCGCGACGCCAGCCCTCATCGACGTTCTGCTGGGCGCCCTCGGCAAGGCGCCCGCTGATCGACTGCGCCTGATCCTCTGGACCCTGGGGCCGGGGGCTGCGGTCTTTCTGACGGGGGGCGCCCTGGGGCCGTTGGGCGCCTGGGTGCTCGCGCCCCTGGCGGCGGCGGCCCTGGCGGGACGTATTCCGCTGATTGCGCCGGCGGGCGCCGGAGCCTTGGCCCTGCTGGGCTTCGGCTTGCTCATCAGCCTGCTGGGCGACCCCGCAGCGCAGCCCCACATGGCGGAGACGCTGCTGACCGCGGTGGCCATCGTGACCGTGGCGGGCGGCCTGGCCCTGGCCCTGCTCAGCCTGCTGCGCCGGATCGAGCGCCGCGACCGACTCCGCCAGGCCGAGCTGCGCCACCTGCGCCGACTGCTGGACGACCAGCCGACCCAACTGATCGAGGTGGGGCCCGAGGGGGCGATCCTGGGCGCCTTCGGGTCCGGGCTGGCCGGCCAGGACCTGGCGGGCCAGGTCTTTTCCGGGCTGGCGACCGCAGATCGTCGGCAAGACCTCGTCCTGGCCCTGCAGCGCGCCCGCCGGGAGGGCCGCGCCGAACTGGCCTTCGCCCCGGCCGCCGACCCTCAGGGCTGGCTGGAGGCGCGCCTGAAGCGCATCAGCGCCATGCGGGTGATGGTCGTGCTGTCCGACGCCCGCGCCCGGCGCGACCATGAGGCCGAGCTGGAGACCGCCCGGGTCGAGGCCGAGGCCCAGAACACCGGCAAGTCGAGGTTCCTGGCCAATATGAGCCATGAGCTGCGCACGCCGCTGAACGCCATCATGGGCTTTTCCGACATCATGCGGTCGCGGCTGTTCGGCCCCTTGCCCGATCGTTACGGCGAATATGCCGAGCTGATCCACGAGTCCGGCCGCCATCTGCTGGACCTGATCAACGACGTCCTCGACATGTCCAAGATCGAGGCCGAACGCTTCGAACTGAGCCGCGAGGAATTCGATGGCCGCGAGGCGATCAACGCCGTCCTGCGCCTGATGCGCGGTCAGGCCGACCGCGCCGGGGTGCAGCTTCGCGGGGTCCTGCCCAAGGAGCCGCTGGAGATCGACGCCGATCGCCGGGCCTTGAAGCAGATCGTCCTGAACCTGATCTCCAACGCCCTGAAGTTCACGCCGCGCACCGGCGCCGTCACCGTGGGTCTGCAGGCGGCCGGGGGCATGATGGAGTTGGTGGTGGCTGACACCGGGATCGGCATGAGCGCCGAGGACCTGGTCCGGGTCGGCCGGCCCTATGAGCAGGCCGGCGATGCGGAACGTCGCGCCGCCGGCACGGGTCTGGGCCTGTCCCTGGTGCGCAGCTTCGCCGAGCTCCACGGGGGCGAGATGTTCATCGAAAGCGCCGTGGGCGAGGGGACCACGGTCACCGTGCGGATGCCGGTGCTGATCCCGCCTGCCGACGGGGCCGAGGCCGCTCCCCTCCAGGAGGTCGAGCCCACCGAGGCCTCAGCGCTTTAGCGGGCGGCCACCTGCAGGAAGGCGCGGCCGGCGGCGAAGTCGCCGACCTCCACATAGGCCCGGCGGACGGCCGGCCCTTGCGAAAACAGAAACTCCACCGCCACAGCCTCCCGCGGGTCCAGGGCGGCCAGACTGGCGGCGGCCTCGGCAGGAAAGCGGAAGGCCCAGCCTGCGCCCATCTCCTCGGGCCGCAGATCGAGGCCGGCCTTGCTGCGGGCCTCGGCCGAATAGCTGCGCCGGGCGCCGGGCGGCGGAAGGCGCCGGGCGAGGTCCTGATCGCCCCGCAGATCGAGATAGGGGCGCGCCGCGCGGCTGTCGTCCCGCAGGACCAGTCGGGCGGCGTAGGGCGTGCGTCCATCGGCGAAGCTGGCCAGGGCCAGCAGCACCGGCCGCCCGTCCCGTCCGGCCAGGCCAAACACCATCTCCCCGCCGGCGAAGTCGCTCTGCTGGGCCAGACGCCAGCGATGGACCTCGGTGCTGGAGGTCCGATCGGCCCGCCAGTCGGCGGTCTCGCCGGGATAGGTGATCTGCCGCAGCCTGGCGAAACCCTGGAAGGCGCTGCGCACATGGGCCGCAGCCTCGATCACGGGGTCGGAATCGCAGATGACGGTGGCGGCCGAGGCCCGCGCATGGGCGTCGGCCTGCGACAGCTGGGCCGGCGTGGCGCCGCCGCGCATGGCGGCGTTGCGGGTCTGGACCCGGCCGGCCTCCAGGGCGGCGCGCAGACCCGCGTCAAAGAAGCCGCACCGCTGGTCGGCGGCGGCCATGGCGGTGCGCTCGATATAGAGATCCAGCGGTCCGGCGACCGCCCCCATCGGCGCGGCGAGCATCCCCGCCGCGGCCATCGACCCCATCCATCGAGACGCCCGACGTGGCGCGGTGTCGCGCTTGATCGTCATGCGTCCATCTCGTTTCTTGTGCGGCTCTGCGGCCTTTCACCCACTCTGGGGGCCGAGCGGTTGTCGTTCGGTTAGCGGCCCGAACTTTCCGGTCGCCGCGGCTCTGGCGCTTGCGAGGCGCGGCGGCCCATGCCCTAAGCAGGGCCGGAGGGACAAGACATGATCCTGTCGACTGATGTCTGGGCCGCCGCCCTGATCCGCCGCGCCGAGCTGTCTGGCGGTTTCGGCGTCGTGGCCCGAAAGGGCGACGCCCGGGCCGGCGCGGTCCTGGTCAAGGCCGTGAACCTCTCCGACAAGACCGTGCGGCTCTATGCCGAGGCCACCCGCGGCGACGGCGAGCAGATCTGGATGCGCCCGACCATGGCCACCGAGGAGCCCGAGGTGGACGCCTATATCGCCCGGGCCGCCCGTATCGACCCGGACATCTGGGTCGTCGAGGTCGAGGACAAGCAGGGCCGCCACTTCCTCACCGAACCGGTGGAGGAGGGGTAGATCGAAAGCGAGCAGCTCCCCCTCGTCTTCCGACAAGCCAGCGTCGTCGATCTCGACCTGGTGTTCGGTCTGCACGTCGATTCTGTGGAGGCTCACTGTGGCTCCCACTATGACCAGGCGCAGATGGGCGCATGGTTTGCGCAGCGGTCGGGCGAGAACTACCGCAGCGCCGTCGAGCAGGGGGCGCTTTGGATCGCCGAGGCTGACGGTGAACCTGTCGGCTTCACGGAGTTCTTTCCCGGCCTGATCTCGATGTTGTTCGTACGAGGCGGCGCGTCCGGCCGAGGCGTTGGTCTGCGTCTTCTGGGGTTTGCTGTTAACGGCGCAACCGTAGGCGCCGGGGGTGTCATCAAGCTGGAATCGACGTTGAACGCCCGGGTCTTCTATGAGCGCAACGGCTTCGAAGCGGTTGGCTCCGGCCATCTGAGCCGGCCTGGCGGCGTGGATCTGCCCACCATTAGGATGCAGCGCCGCCTGGAATAGCTGGCTGTCGCGCCTCGCCACTGGCGGCGCCAAGGGATCTGAGCTGAGCCGTAGGAATCGTTAACCGGTTTCGTCCACCGAACCGAAAGCCGCGCGGGCGCAGGATCGTCCTTTCCCGAACAGTACAGGTGCGCGTGGCGATGCTTTTCCTCATGAACGACGTGGTCCTCGATCTCGCCGAGATGAAGCTGACGCCGCGCCTGACGGCCGACCGGTTTCGGGCCCTGTCCTTTCCGTCGATCATGCGCATGGGCCAGGAACTCTATGCCGAGACCCCGTTGCTGCACATCGAGCGCCCCAACCGCGCCCGGCGGCTGGCGTCCCTGATCCAGGCCAAGGCGCCGACCATCACCGGGGCCCTGTTCGTGGTCCCAGGCTTCCACGCCGATCCGCAGGAGGTGACCATCCGCTTCGCCGAGCTGGGCCAGGCGGCCCTGGAGGAGCTGAAGGCCCGGCAGGACGAGGGCGCGCTCGACATGCTGGCCTGCGACCGCCAGGTGTGGCGTCGGCTGGCGGCCTGAAGCCGGTCTGAAGCGCGCGCCGTTTGCGTCTGAGGGCCGCGCGCGCTAACGCGGGCCCATGACTCAATCTCCCGCCGCCCAGGCCGCGCGCCGCCGCACCTTCGCGATCATCTCCCACCCCGACGCCGGCAAGACCACGCTGACGGAAAACCTGCTGCTGGCCGGCGGGGCGATCCGGGCGGCCGGTCAGGTCCGCGCCCGGGGGGAGAACCGCCGCACCCGGTCGGACTGGATGAAGATCGAACGCGAGCGGGGCATCTCGGTCTCGGCCAGCGTCATGACCTTCGACCACGAGGGGTTGATGTTCAACCTGCTCGATACGCCCGGCCACGAGGACTTCTCCGAAGACACCTATCGCACCCTGACGGCCGCCGACGCCGCGGTCATGGTGCTGGACGCCGCCAAGGGCATCGAGCCGCAGACGCTCAAGCTGTTCGAGGTCTGCCGCCTGCGCGACATCCCCATCGTCACCTTCATCAACAAGATGGACCGGGAGGCGCAGGACCCCTTCGAGCTGCTGGACGAGATCTCCACCAAGCTGGCGCTGGACCCGGCCCCCCTCTACTGGCCGGCGGGCTCGGGCGGGCGGTTCAAGGGGATGGTGGATCTGCGCCGGGGCCGCTTCCTGCCCTTCGCCAAGAAGACCGCCGATGACGACGGCCACCCCGACCCCATCGCGTTCAAGTCCAACGCCGTGGTCTCCTATCTCGACCCCGAAGAACAGGCCGAGGTGGAGGAGGGCGCCATGCTGGTGCAGGAGGCCTCCAAGCCCTTCGACCCCCAGTCCTTCCTGGAAGGGCACATGACGCCGGTCTTCTTCGGCTCGGCCCTGCGCAAGTTCGGCGTGGCCGAGCTGCTGGAAGGCCTGGGGGCCTACGCCCCCCCGCCGACCACCGTGCCGGCCCTGCGGAACGGCGAAACCATCCATGTGGCGCCGGGCGATCGGGAGGTGTCCGGCTTCGTCTTCAAGATCCAGGCGAACATGGACCCCAACCACCGCGACCGGGTGGCCTTCCTGCGCCTGACCTCGGGGCGGTTCACGCGGGGGATGAAGCTCAAGGTTCAGAACACCGGCCGGCAGCTGTCGGTGAATTCGCCGATCATGTTCTTCGCCTCGGATCGGGAACTGGCGGAGGAGGCCTTCGCCGGCGACGTCATCGGCATTCCCAACCACGGCGTCCTGCGGGTGGGCGACAGCCTGTCGGAGACCGGAACCCTGCGGTTCGCGGGCCTGCCCAACTTCGCCCCGGAAATCCTGCAGCGGGTGCGGGTCAAGGATCCGCTGAAGGCCAAGCATCTGAAGAAGGCCCTGGAGGGCCTGGCCGAAGAGGGCGTCACCCAGCTGTTCCGCCCCAATATCGGGGCCGACTTCATCGTCGGGGCCGTGGGCCAGCTGCAGTTCGAGGTCATGGCCGACCGCCTGGCCAACGAGTACCAGCTGGAGGTGGCCTTCGAGCCGGCCCCCTATGCCGAGGCCCGCTGGCTGGGCGGCGAGAAGGTCGATGTGGAGGACTTCGCCGGCAAGCATCGCGGCGCCATGGCCAGCGATATCGATGAACAGCCGGTCTTCCTCGCCAAGTCCGCCTGGGAGATCGGCTATGTGGCCGAGCGCTACCCCAAGGTGCGCTTTGAGCGCTCCAAGGAACGGGCCTGAACCATGGACGCCCAGGGTCTCTATGGCCTGCCGCCGCGGGAGCTGGTCGAGCCGGCCCCCGGCGCCGTGCAGTTCTCGCCCCTGATCCCCGGGGCCGAGGCGTTGGATGCGCGCCCCGACCAGTCCCTCGATCATCTGACCATCCTGGCGCCGCCAGGCACGGTGGAGCGCCGCTATGTGCTGGCCCAGGGCCTGCGCGCCCTGAAGGTCGGCGGGACGATGACGGTCCTGGCGCCCAAGGCCAAGGGCGGCTCGCGCCTGGCCAAGGAGCTCAAGGCCTTCGGGCTTGAGGTCGCCGAGGACGCCCGGCGCCATCATCGCATCTGCGATGGGGTCCGCACCGAAGACCTCGACCTCGACGGCGCCCTGGCCGAGGGCGCCCCGCGGCTGTCGCCCGAGCTCGGCCTCTGGACGCAGCCCGGCGTCTTCAGCTGGGACCGGATCGATCCGGGCACCGCCCTGCTGCTCGGCCGTCTGCCGGCCCAGACCGGCGCCGGCGCCGACCTGGGCTGTGGTCTGGGACTTCTGGCCCATGGGGTGCTGGCCTCGCCCGCCGTCACCCGCCTGACCCTGATCGACATCGACCGCCGGGCCGTGGAGTGCGCGCGGCGCAATGTGAACGAGCCCCGGGCCGAGGTGGTGTGGGCCGATGTCCGGCTGGGCGCCGCCGGCCTCAAGGACCTGGACTTCGTGGTCATGAACCCGCCCTTCCACGATGGCGGGGCCGAGGACCGGGCGCTCGGCGCCGCCTTCATCGCCGCGGCCGCCCAGGCGCTGCGTTCCGGAGGTAAGCTCCTGATGGTGGCCAACCGCCACCTGCCCTATGAGGCGGCCCTGCGCGACAGCTTCGGGACCAAGGTCAAGCTGCTGGTCGAGGAGGGCGGCTACAAGCTCTATGAGGCGCGCCGTTGAGCAAGCTGCCGATGGCCAGGCTCG
>Ga0208179_1001659_pt1 | contig 11101 bp, 3 predicted proteins | sample Malvired_Geostar_FD_184238 | JGI IMG/M metagenome (GOLD analysis project Ga0208179, IMG submission 184238) | Marine viral communities from the Global Malaspina Expedition - Malaspina viral metaG DeepMed_Geostar (SPAdes) (version 2) | ecosystem: Environmental > Aquatic > Marine > Oceanic | place...
TGTTAAAGCAGCTAAATGTGGAGGTGGTACAACAGATAATGAATATAGAGGTATGGTAGGTTGTTTCTTATTATTCAATGTAACACAAGCAGGTTCTGTACACAATGTAACTGATGGTTATAATGTGGGTTCTTTAGTACTTCATACAAATGCTTCAATTCCATGTTTGGGAGTAGGTAGTATTTGTAATGGTGTAGAATGGGATGCTGAAGCAGGTGGTACTGGTGGTTATATTTCTGTTGATGTAGCTATGAACTCCACAGGATTTCCTATGATTATATGGAAAAGTGATAGACATGCTGGTGGTACAAATACTTTCAATCCTTGGATTATGGTTTCAATAGCAGAAAATCCAGTTGGTGCAACTTGTACAGAAAAATCAGATTTCTCACAACGAGCATGTAATGCAAATGATGCACGTAACGGCAAAAATGGCACTTGGACAAGAGCTTACCAAATAGATACTAATGCTGAAATAATTGCTGGTGGTTCAGGACACAGATATTCTTGGTCAAATCATCTTACTGTACCTGCTGCTGTTTCTACTGACCAACAATGGGAGGCTACAACTTGTAGTATGGGTTCAGGTAATATGTTTATGGCTATTCATAATAGAACCGGAGGTGATGATAATCAAGGAGCAGTTTGGGGTAGATTTTGGTATCAATCCAATGCAACATGGGGAACACCATTCCCAATATACAATGTAGTTGGGGTTACAGATTCAGGTAATGGTATAAGACAAGTTGATGAAATAGATTTATCTTGTTCACCAAATAATTCTGGTGCAATGACAGCACACTTAGCTTGGACAGATTTCTCTATTGATTCTGCTGTTAATGCTTCAGGTCGTGTATGGTATACAAATCTTACATCAGCTTCTTATACACATTCAGAAGATTCTCGTACAGTTGTACGTCAATTTGACCATGCATATTGGGCTCAATCAGTAGGTATATCCGTAGATAATAGTACAGGAACAGTAGGTATATTTTATCATTCAAATGGAGGTAAGATATACTATAATTTCACAGGATATTATGGAACAGAAGGCTTTGGTAAATCAAAAGGAATTGTTATGGAAACAACTTACTCTACCACAGATTATTCTCTAAATTCAATGATTCAAGTAGCACCACATTGGAATGGAACTGCGACAGATAATACAGGTTCTGTATTCATAGTTTTTGCTACAAGTGATACTACATTACAATATGCACACTGGCTTAACAGATCCATTAGTACCACATTAATATATTATGACCAACAAGGTGCTGCTGTAACTATAACAAATATGACATTCACTTCTAATTTCAATAGTACTGAATTAACTGTCTCAAGTTGTTCAACATGTTATGCTGCTTTGAAAGCAGGAACATACACTGTGAATGCTTTGTATCGTGGTAATTCAGATATGAATGTAAATGCTTCAACTGTGGTTACCAGTTTTTACATTGATATGGGTAATAAAACAGCATCATTTATTGTAGGAAATCTTACACTTACGTTTACAATAAAAGATGAAAAAACACTTGAGGATTGGGATGTTAGTGCAAAGCCCGTTAAAGCAGATGTATGGTTAAATAATGAAAAGGTAACATATACAATTTCTGATACAGGTAGTTTGAGAATATTTGTACCAAGTTCTCCATCACGTGTTGGTATTTTATTTGGTGCTAGTTTTGAATATGCACGATATGATACTAATCCGACACCATGTATGACTGATGGTTGTGATATACCGATTAGTATATACTTACCTGACTATACTGCCTATACAGTGAATAATTATGTATTTAATTTACATGATACATCAGCAGGAACATATGCTAATGGTACATTAAAGATAAGAAAGTTTCTAAGTACTGGATTAAACCTCATGGATCATCAAGACATACCTGTAGATAAAGCTATTACAACATCATTGATACAAGGTGAAGAATATACAATCACTGCATTTTCTTCTGATTATAATTCACAATCTGACATTGGATTTTTCACACCAACTTCTGATACATCTATAAATATGAACATAGAAGGTGTTAAATTTGCACCAGAGCAACGTTCATCGCAAAAATACGTGCTTTTTTCGGCAGTACGTGATGGTGAAAATGTTACAATCTACTTCAAGGATTTAGCTAATGAAACTACCACTGTGACATTCAAGATTTTTAATGCAACAGGACTACAATATACAACTACACTTGTAAGTCCTACAGAACTCACAATACTTTGGCAACTCGCTGATGCTAATCTCACACATTATTATTGGGTAGAAATGATAGCTACAAATGATAGATTTGGTTCTATAAGTGAAACTAAACCAGCAATAAATGATTATCACGATTCTCAATATATTAAATTATTGCGTATAGACTCTGGTCAATCTCTTCTTCCAGAAAATAGTGTATGGTATATTTACGTAAGTATGTTGATTCTCATATTCACAGCTGGAATGTTTTCAGCAGCTAGTGCACCATTTGCTGGATTAATGATAGCTCTAATGGGCGATTTTCTATACATAATTGGTTGGATGCCCGGAGCTTCACCTATACTTGTTGCAACAATAACACTCTTGTCGTTCTTATGGCTACTTGGTAATAAGAGGGTGGCACAATGAGGCTCAAAAAATTCAAGATGAATAGAAAAGGTTCACTTATTATAAATATGTTAATGTTTGTTGTATGCTTGAATGTAGGTATGAATGTGCTAAATCAAACAGATTTGTTTTTGGATATACGACAGTATGATAATACAGGAGGAGTGTACACAGAAGCTAGTTGTATAGCAGCAGGATATTCATGGCAGAGTAGTGATCCAAAAGGTTGTATACATGGTAAAACTATAGAAAAACAATCAGATGATGAAATGGATGCTTTAATACAAGATATAGAAAATAAAACATATGAAGATGAGGGTATATTGAACAAAGTATTTGATACAACTCTTGGTACATTAGGTGATATCATTACTGGTTTACAAGTTCTTACAAAAATGACAAGTAGAGCAGTTATGTATCCATTTGATTGGATGAGTGCAGAAGGTTTTGTAAATCCAAATAGTGCTTTTAATAATGCATGGAACAATGTTATTGGTGCACTTAATGGTGTTGCTTGGTTAATGTATACCATATTTTTCGTTCAGTTAATTTCAAACAGAATGTTGGAGAGATAGATTGAAACACAAAATTTCTTTATTCTTGACATTTATTCTTCTAGCTCAAGTGTTAGCAGTAATTTCAATAGGTATAATTACTTTACCAGAAATAAAAGAAGCTGAAGCATCAGAAGCTGGTGCAAAGGAATGTGCAGATATTGTGGACAATGGTGATGGAACATACACATGGACTTCTGCAACATGTCGTGTATGGGACGGAGATTCTTGGGAGAAATGGTATCTTTCACAAGGATTTGGAGCAAGTGATGAAACATACAGAATTGCAAATTCAGTTGTAGGTTATGAACTTCACAAGAACACAGGAAACATTACATATTACAATCCTTACTTTAATGACACCAGAGTTTCAATGGAACATTGGACAGTGGAAGTTGCAGGTGCAAGTGGTGCATGGCATGATACATTGATTCACACTGATACACCAACAGTATCCTATCATTCAAATTCTTCAGGACTTTACTTAACAATGGTCAAGGAAAAGAATGATGTACGTTTAGAATTAGTCCACGTCATTGAATACGGAAAAGCCATGAAACACAACCTCAACATTAAATCTAGTAATTCAACTGCATACGAATACAGACTTATACAAAATTGGAATGGAATTCAAAATGCAGTGCAAGTAGTGCAACAAGACGATGGAACATTGACAACTACAACACTTGGTTCTGAAGTAAACTCATCTGCTTCTAATGGACATGTATTTATTTTCAAAGATAGTTCAGGAAATAGCATAGTAGAAGAATCACAGCTTTCTGCGTATGGTCAATTCCACCATGTGCTTTTTGGTTTAAGTGGCGGACATGGATATGCAAAATACTATTTCCAGAACCCAACAAACCAAACACTTACTAGTGGACAACATTTCACAGTAGACCCAGCAACTTTTACCAGCTCAGGCACCGACACAGGCACTGGTGTATGGCTAGGTGGTGGTAGCGGTTCAAACTGTGTGACTGGAGGTTGGATGGGAACAGCACACGGAAAAATACAGGTAGGCAGAGAGGACAGCTCACGTTGTTACATAGAAAAAGTTACTTATGATATTTCTTCAATTCCTGATAGTGCAGTTATTACACAAGTTTCCATGGCAATTGGAGCAGGTCATGTCAATACTGGCTATTGTCGTGGTAGTGGTGGTTCATCTAATTATGGTGGATGTCCGTTAATAGACGTTACATATCTTCCAAACAAGTATAATGATTGTACTAATGACGATAGTACTGTATTCGAGATGATAGATGGTGGTCATGACGGCAATGGTGCTGCTAGTGTAGTAAAGTACCAACAAGACCCGAAAGATGATTGGGACGGAGGCGTTGGAAGCACAGTCATATTTGACTACAATAGTAGTTATATCAATACATTGATGATGGAAGACCTTACTGCTGATGATGTGGCTTGTTTCGGTTACAGTGAAACAGGCGATGCACAGCACGGTGGTGGTAGCAATGACTTCTTTCAAATAGAATTCCCAGATATTACAGTTACTTACTCAACAGTAACAATATACACACAAACAATCAACTTAAAAACATCTGATGGAAGCACAGCACTTAATTTCGGAGACCCAGAACTTGAAATTCAAATGACAAACGGCACAACTCTTTCATATACAAACTGTGTAAACAGTGGCGGAACAATTGGTACTTGTACATTTTCTTCAAAGTCTGATTCTGACAGTTCATGGGAAATACGGGGTAAATGGGCAAACTCAGGCACACCAGTAGCTGTAATGATAGAAGGTAAACCATCTCACAATATTACAGTAACATCTACACAATCACACACACTCGACTTATCTTTACACAAAGGAACAAAGATGATGTTCTATGACGACAATGGATTATTGGCTTCACCACAAAACGTTACAACTAATTTTGCTAATGGGACATCAAAGAATTTTGCAACATTTGATAGTGCAGGAGCACGGACTATAGGTTGGGTTACGAATGGTACGAATACAGTAGAAGCTGTATACAGACTTGGCAACAATCGTATCCTGAATAGCAGTGCAACATTTGCTGTAACTGGAGATAGTCAATCATTCTCTTTTAAACAGAAAGTATATTTGCTTAATTTTGCTTTCAACAGTGATGATAGAGTTCTACAAGGTATAGCACCATCAGCAGTTTCATTCTCAGTAAACAATGGTACAGTTGGCGATGTATTTACACCTACTTCATTCACAACACCATTCCAGTTCGGCAATGATACCATAACAATGAAAGCTATTCGATTCCAAGGTCAAAACATGGTAAAGAATAGTACAGGATTTGTTGTTACAGAAACTACGACAGTTAATTGGGTACTTCAATATTTCCCTGTAACATGGAATTTTAAATCTGCTGACCATTTATTATCTATCACACCAACTAATTTCCAACACTTAGCACCAAATTCAACAGAAATTATCACAACTGATTTCACAAAGTGTCCATGCTACTATGGAAACGGAACTGTAACACCTCAGGGCGTGACTTTTCAAGGTCAGGGAATGATTAAAAATAATACTGCAATTACAATCAATACAGCAGAAACAAACTTAATCAATCTGAAATATTTCCCAGTAGCTTTTGATTTCAAATCTAATGACCATGCACTTTCAATAACACCAACTGTATTCCAGTTCACAGCTCCAAATTCAACTGAAGTTGTAATGACAAGCTTCACAAAAACTTCCTACTATGGAAATGGTACACTCACACCAGAGGGAATAACATATCAGGGACAGGGTATGATAAAGAACGTTACAGGTATAACCATTTCTTCCAATCAAGCACATCTATTCAACTTACAATACTATTCAGTACCATTCAATTTCCGTGATAATGACCATACAGTATTAATTACACCAACCAACTTCCAATTCCTTGCACCAAACTCTACTGAATTTACAATAACCGATTTCACCAAGATATCTTACTTTGGTAATGGAAGTCTTACACCAAAAGGTATAACATACCAAGGACAAGGAATGATAAAGAATACAACTGCTGTAACTATTGATTCAGCAGAAACACATCTATTCAATCTCAAATACTACAAACAAACATTTGAATTTGATTCACATGACCATGTACTCAAAGGAATGACACCAACAGTATTCCAACATACTGCACCTAATGGTACAGAAGTATTCACTAACTTTGCAAAACCAAGTTATTATGGTAACGGAACATTAACACCAGAAGGTATTACATTCAATGGACAGGGTGTATTAGCTAATACTACAGGTATTACAATTTCTGCAACTGATACACATTCATGGGTAACTCAATGGTACAAATTGAACTTCCAATTCTATTCCAATGATGGAGACTTGGATATTACACCAACAAATATGCAACTGACATTCCCTAACGGAACTGTTATAGTTATGACAAGTAACTTTGAATCACACTTTGTTGGAAATGGTACTTTAACTCCTGCTGGTATTACATACTTTGGCACAGGCATGATAGCAAACCAAACTGCAATCACAATCAATGATGGTGGTAACCCAGCAAAGGGATATTCATTCAAATTACAATTTTATAAGCAAACAATAGTTTTTGCATCAGTTGATAGTGCTTTGACAATTGTACCAAATAATTTCCAGATTACACTTCCTAATTCTACTAATAGCATCATCACAGCTGACTTTGATTCTGTCTATATAGGTAATGGTACAATCACTCCTTTGACTATTACCTATCTTGGACAGGGTGTACAAGTAAACAACACAGCAGTTACAATGGATGCAGATGAAACACATCTATTTCGTATGCAACTTTACAAACGTATATTCGAGTTCCAATCAGATGATTTAGTTCTAAATATTACACCTTCATTATTCCAATATACAGCACCTAATGGAACTGTAGTCGACCAAACATCTCACTTTGGGGGTCATGTAAATGAAGGTGTCTATATTGGAAATGGTACTTTAACTCCGAAAGGAATTCAATATCAAGGCAGTGGTATGATAAAGAATGTCACAGCACTAACAATTTCAGCAGGAGATACAGACCTCTTCAGACTTCGATATTATTCAATACCTCTTCTTTTCACTTCAGATGATGGAGCTTTAAACATTACACCAGCTAGATTCCAATTTACTAGTGTCAATGGTTCAGAAGTTCAAATGACTGACTTTACAAAAACTTCATACTTTGGTAATGGTAGTATAACACCTGAAGGAATTAGATTCTTAGGTCAAGGTGTAATTAAGAATAATACAGCAGTAACAATAGATTCGGCTGAAACTCACTTATTCAGATTACAGGTATTCAAGCTAAACTTTGACTTTGCTTCAGCAGATAGTTTATTGACACCAACACCATCACAAATTACTTATCAAGCACCAAACGGAACACAGATTGCACAAACATCTGCTCATTATAATGGTCATTATGTAGGTAATGGAACATTAACACCTCAGGGAATTACTTTCCAAAGCACAGGAATGATTAAGAATGTAACTGCAATAACAATAGACGCTTCTGAAACACATCTGTTACGTATGAATTACTATAAACAAGACTTTGAATTCAGAAATACATTATCAAGTAGCATAATTACGCCAACCAATTTCATAATAACTCTAGCAAATGGAACACAAGTTACTTTAACATCCTACACTGGTTATTACTTCGGTAATCAAACAGTAGCTTCTGTTGATACAATAACAGTTGGTGGTCTTGATTCAAAGAAGAACGCTACAGGTTTTGCAATAGCTACTGATGATGATGCTTGGTTATTCTGGGCATTAGAATGTTGTACAGTATCATTTGTCTTTTCTTCAGTAGATGATGTTCTACAGGGAATTGCACCAACTACATTCGAATTTGATATGGGTAACGGCACTTACGTTATTTTAACATCATATAGTAATGTTCAATTTACTGATAGCGATACAGTTACACCACGAGCTGTAAGATTCCAAGGGCAAAATATGTTACTTAACTCCACTGCATTCACAGTAGACGATTCAAGTGGACTTTCACAGACATTCAAGATAAACATTCAATATTATAGACTTAACTGGGACTTTGCTTCAGTGGATTCTGAACTAGACTTATTCACAACTCTAACAAACTGGCAATATATTGCACCGAATGGAACAGCGATTACCCAAACTGTTGATTTGGTAGGCTCATATGTTGGAAATGGAACGCTTACACCTATAACTTTGAAGTATAAAGGGCAGGGTATTCTTGTAAATAATACAGGTATTACAATAGATTCCGATGAAACACACCTAATACGTGGTCAATGGTATAGTCTGGGATTCATATTTGCTTCTAATGACCATCTATTAAACATTACACCAGACCACATACAGTTCATGGCTCCTAATGGAACAGTAATAGTATTCACGAATGATGCACACTTTGCAGGGCATTATGTTGGTAACGGAACCATTACACCACAAGGAATTACCTATTTAGGTCAAGGAATGTTGAAGAATCAAACAGGAATCACAATTTCACAGGCAGGAAATCATCTATTCAATATGCAATATTATAGAGTAACAATTAACTTTGTATCCAATGATGGTGAACTTGCACTTACACCAACTAACTTCAAGGCAGTAGTAGCTAACAGTACAACACCATTCACAGCAACCCATACAACTCTATATCTAGGAAATGGAACTTTAACACCACACGTAATTACATGGCAATCACAAAATATTATCTCAAATTCAACAGCTATAACAATTGACGCTGATGAAACTTGGTTAATTCGTGGACAATACTATAGAATTGACTGGGACTTCTTATCTGATGCTGGTACTTTGCTTACAGGTGGAGACGCACCAGATAATTTCATATTTACATTAGGAAATAGTACAGTAGTTACTCAAACAACAGATATGGATGGATGGTATTCAGCAAATCAGACACTTACGCCATTCTCGATACTTTGGGACGGAACTTCAGTTCACAAGAACCAAACACAGTTCTCAATATCTGATGATGGAACATTAGCTATGAGAACAAAGGTCTATACAATCAATTTCGTGTTCAGGTCAACTGATGATGTGCTTACAATAACTCCAGATAATTTCATCATAGTACTTAGTAATACAACAGAAGTAACTACAACTGTACCAAATCGTGCAAGTGGTTGGTTACTAGCTAATGGAACACTCACTCCAAACAAGATTGGATTCCAAGGAACAAACATGATACTAAATGCAACATCAGTAACCCTAGATGCTAGTGAAACACACTTGTTCTATATGCAATACTATCCTGTAACATTTGAATTCAAATCAGATGACTTGTTACTTGATATTATTCCAGAAAACATGACATCTACTGGTGCAAATAGTACTGTATCAACTGCAACTTCATTCGGTAGTGCTGTGTACTTAGGAAATCAAACAACACTTGTAATAAACCAAGTAAACTATCAGGGTACAAACATGATAAAGAACACTTCATCAATTACAATATCTGGTTCTGGTACTTATCTAATTAGATTACAATACATGCCTATACAAATACAATTTACAACATTCAATTTGAATGCAACAGCAGTTTCTAACTTAGGATTACAGTTGCGTGTTGATGCACTTAATGGTACAGCAGTAATTACTAATGCAAATACCACAGGTGGTCGTGTATTCTATTTGGGTAATGGTTCACATGTATTTTCTGGTGTTTGGAATACTATACGTGTTACACTGAATTATTCACATCCAGTAGCTTCTGCTGATTTAGATTTACCACTCAATACCACTCATAATGCAGTGTGGATGCCAATTCGTGTGTTCGAAGATTCAGGTACTTGTGAAGCTCAGGGTTTACAAGTCGCTTGTCGAAATGTCAGATATGCAATTGAAGGTATAGATATAGATTGTACAGAAACAGGTAGAAGTAATACCACATGTACATCTTTCACAAATGGTCAATTATTATTTAATTCTAACCATGATTCACGAAGAACATTCGCTATGCAACTTATAGATTCAACCGAAGGTTTGTGTCAAGGTACTATATTCCCGACTTGCCCATTAATGACATTATCTGGTAGAATTTTCACAGCAGGTGTTGGTGATTCACCAGCATCATATCCAGGATCTGCTACAACTAGAGATGTTTGTACTGCTAGTTTCAATGGTTCATGGACACCAGCAACAAGTGCAGCAAGTGCATATTGTACTGTAACATATGAGTTCCCACAAAATCAATGGAACTGGAATTCAGATACTAGAGTATTAATTTTAACTATACCTTATCAATCTGGATTAAATATGACAATTGGAATTCCCGGAACTGCTTCATATGGTTCAAGTGCTACACAGCTTTCCTTATCACAATCTCAAGCATGTTTGGTTGAAGGAGATTTCATTTGTGCAATAATTACTCCATATACACAAGGTAGTATACTTGGTGGTATGTTCTTTGTTATGATGATGTCAACACCTCCACTAATGGTATTCTTGAGAACACAAAGTCTTGGACCTGCAATGATTCTATTGATGTTTGTAGTATATGCTTATGGACTTGGTGCAACATATGTATCATCTACATCACAGATACTTCTCCCCGGAGTATGGATATGGTTTATGTATACACTCTTGGTATTTTCACTTGGTGTAACGCTTTATAGACTTGTAAAACGAGGTGGAGAGTAATTGCCAATACTTGGACTTGAGGTAAAAACTCCATTTGATGAAGCATTAGTAAAAATATTTCATAAACGTAAAAAGAAACTATCACGTATAGAAAAAGCATATTTCACACAACTTATGACTAGGTCAGGACTTAATCTAATGGATTTTGATGGATTACATGTAACACCAAATCAATATGAATTAAAAATACGAAAGAAATTTACGAAAAAAACTTTCTTTGATTGGAACATGAGTCGTTAGGTCTAACTCCTAAGTCACAAACATAACCATGTTATATAGTTCATTGTGTATACT
>Ga0208179_1001662_pt1 | contig 11087 bp, 18 predicted proteins | sample Malvired_Geostar_FD_184238 | JGI IMG/M metagenome (GOLD analysis project Ga0208179, IMG submission 184238) | Marine viral communities from the Global Malaspina Expedition - Malaspina viral metaG DeepMed_Geostar (SPAdes) (version 2) | ecosystem: Environmental > Aquatic > Marine > Oceanic | place...
TTCACCGCATCCATATACACGATACAGGTGATTGATGGCTCTCTCGCCATAATAAGACGGCGAGGGCATTAATGGAAATTAGTGCGTACTTCCTGAGCATGAAGCGAAACTGCTCATAGGAGTTATACTATGTACGTCCTGAGTATGACTTGGGTTAAACTGCTCACTGAATTCTATCGAATTACCACTAGTGTGGTATTTTACGGGAGCCACAGTCTGCATGTACGTTGCTCGGCGATGCCGGAAGCTGTTTACAGCGTAGTGACGTAGCGTGGGGCTTTAGTGGCATTTCTAGGGGAAGTTCCGATGAGTCTGTACGACCGAGTTCAGTCGCCCCGATTTGAAACCTGAGCAAGTTAGGGGTTCCGGCGATAATCCCTTGATAAATAATCGCTATCGTCCTGAGCATGACCTTGAAAACTGCTCATTCCGTGCTAGTAATGAGTAATCAACTGTTACGGGAGGTGTTATGGCGTATTCAGTAAGTGCTAAATCTGTATACTACGATGTAATGTATGTGTTGGGAGATCATTCTTTCGAGAAGTTTGAGTCTATGACGTGTGATTCAGATGATGATGGAGAGCCAATTCTAACGTGGAAGCACAAAATTTTGTGGTGGTTGTATCAGAAGTGCATACAACTCAGCCTTAATAGAGGCACATTTGTACATTCTTCCATACATGATGTAGGCGACTGTAGGAAAATGGTCAGGAGTTTTGAAATGGATGTTCTGCATGAGGTATCCGACGATGGCTAAAGTTTACTTTTATGTGATCGGTTGGTCTGCTGTGGTGGTTGTTGTACTGGCAGGGCTGATAGGACTCTCTGGTGCATTGTCATGAAGTTACCCAGAGGCGTGTCCATCGGCGCTGATGCTGATGAGTTTATATTAAAGGAGCCAGACCCAAGCGGTAAGATGGCTGACTTTCATATGGTATTCAAGGAGAAAGAGATGGTAGAATATCTTGTGAAAGGAATTGATGATGTAGACCGTGGTGTATGGTGGGGCTTGGACTTACTTGTGCAAGCCATTGATATTGTTAGGGTTGAGAAGCACAGACGTAAGAATGACCGCACAATACGTATGGTCACCCATGCTAGACTCAATAGCGAAGACATGTCTAGGCTTGAATCTCATGGAGGTAGGACGAGAACACAGAACAAGGCTATCGTTAACCTTGACAGGCAGTTGGCTAAACTTATTGAGTTTAGGGATAAGTTCAAGTGCCCTACTTGGGGGAAGTGATGAATAGACATCTCGAAGCTGATTGGGCTATCCTCAAGGGTACTGACTATCCATATTATATACGGATGGCAGATGTTACGTGGCTAGGCCATCATCTGTCCGGTAAGGTGCTTCGTAGACTGGACGAGACTGAGAGATATGCCAATTTTGGGGAATCTCCAGAGATACCTGACAGACAGCTTAGAAAGGTCATAGAGAAGTCCTGCTCCTTGATCTCAAGGAAGGCTCACACCTATGCACAGTACAAGTTTGGCGCTACGGTACATCCAAGTTGGTTGGAAAAGGAGAAATTCCTACTTTCGGAGACAAAGATAGGATATTATTTTCCCGGGGTTATGGGGCAGGAGCGTCTTATTTTAGGTGATAGAGCCTTGCAATGCAGAGATTACTGTGCTAAAATAGTACGCCTCCTGTCTGATATATTGGAGGTGGAGATGTTTCTACGTGATCATTCTAATAGAGAGAATACATCACTCTTTATCAGAATGAATACTGAGTTGTCAAAGGAAGTGGAAGATGAAATCGACACCTACGACAATGCCGACGACATCAGAATGAGGCATAAGGATTTGCTTATACAGAGTACACCCTTGTTTGATTGGATGTACTCTGATTATGAGCATGATGTGGCTGTAATATGGTAGTTGTTTAACTTCAACCTGCGAGGGACACTTATGCAAATTCCTTTAGAAGTTGTACAAGCGTTCCCATCTGTATCCAAACGCATGGAACCTGTTGATGAATTCCGTTGCGTGAGGGAGAGGATTGAAGGCAAGGATGTGGTGGTAGAGAGGTATGGCTACCGCGATCATTCTGCGCCTATCAGCCTTCCGGGGTACTTTGGTGGGATTAAATCTTATGTTTCAACCCTTGCTTTAAGCAAAATGTAGGAGACTTATGTCCAATAAAATCTCTGTTGGAGAGATACCACAGATGCTTGAGTTCACTACTGATCTCGGTATGAGTGCAATGGTGACTGGCAAGAGTGGTATCGGCAAGACGGAGCAAGCACGAGCTTTTGGACACTCCCACAAGGGTGGTAATATCATTGATACGAGGGTATCACAACTCGATCCAAGTGATTCGAGGGGTGTACCATATCGTGATGGTATGATATCATTGTGGGCGATACCATCCATGTTCCCTAATGTGGAGCGGGATGGTCTAATAGGCTTGTGGATACTCGATGAATACCTTGATGGGCCAAGATCGGTTAAGACTGCGTTTCAACAGTTAATTTTGGAGCGAAAGTTAGGCGATTATGTGGTTCCAGAAGGGTGGAGTATCGTTGCTCTCGGTAATAAGCGTGAGCATGGTGGCGTAGGTGACGGACTGTCAGCAGCACAACAGGACAGGTTCTGTCATTTCGAGGCCGTCATGGACTCAACCGCGCTAAGGCGATACTTCATGACCATTGGTGTTGACGATGCTGTAACATCATTCATGAAGTTGCGTCCTGATAGAGCGCATGACCAACCAGCAAGGGGTAGTGATGATTGGGCTTGGCCTTCTCCTAGATCATGGGAGAAGCTGAGCAATATGATCAAAGCAAAGCCCCCTAGAGCATTAAGGATGAAACTCTATTCCTCTCTTGTTGGAGAGGGTGCAGCGACTGAATTCATAGCACATGAAGATGAAGCTGTAAACGTGCCTGATCCAGAAGATTGTATAAACAGGCCTAAAGAGACTAGGATTCCTGAAAATCCATCTGGTAAGTATGCAATATCATGCAGTTTGGCAAGGCATGCCAGTATGGATAACTTTGCAAATGTACTTACATACATGAGCAGACTAGACGGAGAGTTTACCACTCTGTGTGTGGTAGACGCTACCAAAAACAAGCCCGAGTTAATAGAGCATCCCGCTTACACTGACTGGGGCGCAAGCAATTCATCGTTGTTATTAGGTATGGAGTAACCATGCTAAAAGATAAGGCAATTTTGGTTGAGAAGAAGGTCAAGATTCCTAGTGGCACCAAAAGGGATCTACGCCTTACTGGCCAACTTGCTCATACGTATGGTGGTAACTCTAAGGCAAAGGTAGGCAACTACAATAAGGAAGTTGTCAATTCAGATTATCTTAAGCCATTTCGCAACATCCGAAATCAGCTAAATGTATATGTTGATGACTGGACGTTACCGTGGTTAGCGGGTCTGGACTTGCTTCCAAGCAAGCAACTGCTTGATTTCTCAGCGTTTTTCCGTAAAAAGAAAAGCGAGTGGGATGACTGTTTTGAGAAGTTGTCAGAACAGTATCCAGATGAAATCAAAAGAGAGGCCCGTGTTAGGATGACTAACCCATCTACTGGAGACAGTCGTTACGATGAGCGTGACTACTTACCCAAAGAAATATTTTTGGATAAGTTCTCTATGAAGATGAGATTCATTCCGGTAAGTGATGCTGATGACCTTGACCTTAGGGTACATATAGGCGAGCAAGAGGCTGAATCCATTAAGCGCCAGGTGCGGGCTGACATGGAACAGGAGTTGAGAGATACACATACAGATTTATGTCTGCGTATCAAGGAACATGTGACACACATGCGTGATATACTATCTTCAGATAGTCCTAGAATATTCGATACTATGGTAGATGGTGTGCGACAGTTAGCCGACACCATACCGGCATTGAATTTCATGGACGATCCAAAGTTGAATGAACTTGCCGAAGATATACGCGTTGGGTTAAATGCAAATACTATCTTACTCAGAGATAGTGAGTATGAAAGGGAAGTTGTTACTAACAAAGCAGAAGATATTCTGCGTAAACTAGGTACAATATATGCAAGTTGAAAAGAAACTGGAGGTTTCAAAGGCACAGTGCCTTATGGACGAACCGTTTTTTGCTACGTTGCTTATAAGAATGCCACTCAAGGAAAGGAATGATATACCAACATTTGCTACAGATGGTTGGTTTATCTATTACAACAGGGAATTTGTTGAAACCCTGTCTTTAGATGACACCAAGTTCATTCTGTTGCATGAGGTATTGCACCCTGCGTTCTTCCATTGCACTCGTAGAGGGCATAGAGATGCGAGTTTGTGGAATATCGCGGGTGATTACGCTATCAATCCTATCCTTATCGAGTCCGGTCTAAAACCACCCAAGAAGGTGCTGTATAATAAGGAGTATTCGGGGTGGACAGCGGAGAAAATATACGATGATATATTAGAGAACGCTGAAATAGTAAAGATGGCCGGGTGTATGGAAGGCGACTGTGGTGGCACTGGCGTATTCACGGATGGTGGTGATACTGAAGCAAAGAAGGCGGAGGCTGAGGCAGAATGGAACCAGAGGTTGGTTGCTGCTGCTGAGGCCTCTAAACTCAGAGGCACAGTGCCTGGAGCATTTGAGGACTACATCAAGGAGTTCCTTGATCCTAAAGTTCCATGGCATCAGACGTTGCGACAGTACGCCAGAGATCAGGTTAAGTCTGATTACAACTGGACACGCCCTTTGAAGAAGATGATAGATCAAGATGTTTACCTACCATCCGAGCAACCAGAAGACGGAATTAGTAAGGCAGTTGTAGTAAAGGATATGAGCGGATCAATAGTTCATTTTCCTGAGTTGTTGAAACAGTTTGGTGGAGAAATATCCGCCATGCTAGAAGAAGGGTTAATAGAAGAAATGTATGTACTAGACGTTGATACTGAAGTAACGTCCGTTCAGATATTAACCAAGGAAGATACCCCACTAGGCGAGTTAAGTGTCAGTGGTGGTGGTGGTACAGCGTTCGAGCCTGCCTTTGATTGGGTAGAGGAGAACAATGTATACCCATCACTCTTGATATACCTCACTGATATGTATGGGTCTTTTCCTGATACGCCCCCTAATTATCCTGTGATATGGGTTGCTTATGGCTCAGATCCAGAATATTACAAGGGTAAATGCACATTTGGTGACATAATAGAGGTCAACTAATGCCCTATCATGATTTTATGGGAACAAGTTACCCCTCTGGTGTGACTGATGTTAAAAAATTCTGGGAAAATTTTCAGCATGTAGTGCGCGATCCTCACTCAAGGTACTCTCTCAGACAGGATTCTGATGGGTTCTACTGGGCAGATGACTCAGATGAGGATGAGAACTGCAAGATTCAAGTGGCAGAAGGGCATACTTTAGATGACTACAAGCATGTCATTTACAAGAGGGACGGTAGTATTACAGTCAATCTTAAACCACAAGGTAATCGCAGGGTGTACTACAATGACTATGTAATGCGTAACCTGATGCATGTTCTTCCAGAATCAATACACATCTTCCAATCCACTGGTAACAACAAGAAATTTTACGCTATCTGGGAGCCGGGTAAGGACGTAAGAGCACCGGCCAATCAGTATAGCGGGAACGGCCATTCCCCTGATTGCATGTGGGAACTGACTGAAGAAGTAGTCCACTTCATGCCAGATAAGAGTGTGATTGGTGCTAAATTAAGGAAGCGTGGGCCTAAAATCAAGATCGAAAAGGCCAAGCCATTGACTGAATTTCTTGACAGAAAGCATGTGAAAGAGATGGCTAAGGCTAGGCTCGATGGAGATTTAGAGATAGGTGTCGAAGCTAATCATGCTACTTTTAGGACGGCACAAACTGGTTTGTACCACGTTGTGTTGGAGTTAAGGCGCCCCTCTTGCTACATGGATGAAGGCCCGAATCACGGGTTGATCAGGCGTCTTTCGATAGGCAGATTTGTGGATAGCAAGGAGATTCCTGAGTTAAATCAGATGGCTTGGGACATCTGCAAAGACATCCCAGACTCTATGAAAAGGGGAATCTTGGTTGGTGAGAGGCCATCGGTATAGCGCCGTTACCAATCTTCCGTGTAGGTCCTACACACACAGAACAGGAGATGATATACTATTATGGATATTAATGGTAAAACGTTGGAGTTCTCGGAATTAGACGACACGTATGTTCTCGAGAATGGTGATAGATGGAACGCCTACGATATGGTAACGTATCTTAGGGTTGCTCTATTGGATTGGGGTAACGTCGAGAAACCACCACTTATGATGGTGAATGACGTGCTAAATATGGACATCAGAGAGGACTATGATGCAGACAATTTCGATGTCGTATCAATAGAGACTCTCAAGGAAGAGGATTTCCCCGTTGAGAGCTCCTCATTTGACGATGACGAGCATTTCTAGGGTTACCCCTAGGGGGGGTACAGTGGTGGGGTAATTGCTCACCACCCACGCCTCCCACGTGCGGTAGCCGGTTACCGTAACCGGTCGCAGGTTACCACACGTACACGCGCGTTATATTATATAGTAAATATAATATACTATAAGTTAATACATAATATAGATTACTATAGTAAATATATAGTTACTACATATATAATATATTTTACTATCAGGCAAAAAGCTATTGACACGTATGGTATAATAGGATCATGAATAAAAAAGATTTTATTGATTTTGGAATAGATGTCTCGTCCACTAATGGCGACCAAGTATATACCTTGTGTCCAGAGTGTTCAGCCAGTAGGAGAAAGAAGAAGGTCAAGTGCCTATCTGTCAACATGACTGAAGGCATTTGGAACTGTCACCATTGTGGGTGGACGGGCAGTCTCCTAAGTGGCAATGACTGGAAGGACAAGATACCACATTGGAATAAACCTAAGGTGGTTGTAAGGCCAAAGGACTTCCAGGTGTCCTTAGAACCATCGGTAGTTGAGTGGTTCAAGGCACGCGGCATTAGCAGACAAACACTAGAAGATAACAAGGTGTCATACAGATCAGTTTATATGCCACAAGTTGAAGACTTTGTTACTTCTATAGGGTTCCCGTATTATAGGGATGATGAACTTATCAATGTAAAGTACAGAGATAAGGATAAGAACTTCAGACTTGAAGCGGGAGCGGAAAGAATATTCTATGGGCTTGACCACATAGATAATGACCAAGTTATTATAGTGGAGGGAGAGGTTGATAAACTCTCTATGTATGAGACAGGATTAAAGTCTTGTATAAGCGTGCCGGACGGAGCTCCTTCACATAACTCAACAGACTACAGTTCTAAGTTCGACTTCCTCAAGGAAGAAAGATTGTCTGACGTAAAGAAGTTCGTTCTCTGTGTAGACTCAGATCCTGCTGGCCTTAGACTAGAGGAAGAATTAAGCAGACGATTGGGTAGGGATAGATGCAACAAGGCTACCCTACCAGAGGATTGCAAGGACGCTAATGATGTGCTTAGAAAGTACGGCATGGTTCCGTTGGCTGAATGCATTGCCGAAGCTAAACCATATCCGATCGAAGGTACATACAATTCAAATGACCTATCCGAATCCATAGACAGATTGTATGATACTGGAGTAGACAAGGGAGTATCAACTGGTTGGATGGGGCTTGATAAGTTGTATATGATTAGACCCGGCATCCTGTCTGTTGTTACTGGGATACCAAGTTCAGGTAAATCAAATTGGATTGATGCGATGATGGTTAATATAGCCGATGAACATGGGTGGAATTTTGCTATCTTCTCTCCAGAAAATCAGCCATTAGAAGATCACATGGCTAGAGTCTTAGAGAAGTATGTCGGTTCTCCATTCATGGATGGGCCTAACATGCGTATGAGCAAGGAGGAACTTGCAGATGGAAAGTCATGGTTGGCTAATCATTTTACTTGGATACTGCCTAATGACGATAAGCAGTGGACACTTGATATTATTTTAGATGCAGCCAAGCGTCTTATATTAACTAAAGGTATAAGAGGATTAGTTATAGACCCTTGGAATGAGATTGAGCATGACAGGGATGACAGGCAAACAGAAACGGAATATATATCCATGTCTCTTAAGAGAATAAGGCAGTTCGCCAGACGTTATGGAATACACATATGGGTAGTGGCTCACCCCGCTAAGATGTACAGGGACAAGCAAGGCAAGATTCCTGTACCCACACCGTATGACATATCAGGTTCTGCTAGGTGGAGAGATAAGTCAGACAACTGTGTAACAATATGGAGAGACCTGTCCGACAATGATAATATCATAGTTCAAATCCATGTGCAGAAGGTAAGGTTTAGACAGGACGGACGCATAGGAGTAGGGGAGTTATCTTATAACTGGTTAGTTGGAACATACCACGAACCTATGGAGGCTGCTAGGGAAATACCCTCAGTGGTAGCGTACTGATCATGAAATATAATTTCTTAAAAGAAACAGAAGATGGCACTGTGCTATATAACAAAAACGATACATACGTAGGTAAATCTATAGCCACCTACGGAAGGTATCAACTAGAAGAATTAAAACTATTTGATAAGTATATTCAGAAAGGAGATACGGTCATAGATGTCGGTGCCAACATAGGAACACACACTTTATGGTTCGCCAACAAGGTTGGAGCGGACGGATTTGTGTACGCATTTGAGCCACAGAGACTACTGTTCCAAACTCTATGTGCTAACCTCGCGCTTAATTCCATACAGAACGTAGACTGTAGGCAATTGGGGGCTGGTTATTCTCAGAGAATTATCAAGGTTCCATTGCTAGACCCAACAAAAGAGAACAACTTTGGTGGGTTAAATATTGAGGGTCATTCAGAGGGTGAAAAGGTTGCTATATGTAGATTAGATGATATAGGATTAACTAGGTGCGCCTTCATTAAGATAGACGTAGAGGGAATGGAGCCTGAGGTATTACAGGGAGCCATGAATACTATTGTGGAATGCAGGCCAGTTCTTTATTTGGAACTGGAGAAAGACGAGAATGTAGAATTTCTTCAAGTTCTCTTAGAGGAATTAAAATACAAGTCTGATATGCATACACCCCCACTTTATTCTGATGACTACGAGGGAGAGAATGTATTTGGAGAGACCACCTCAAAGAATGTTTTAGCAATTCCCGGGGAGTCATAGACTATGGCAACATGGAAAAAGTTTGAGAGAGATATAGCAGCTGCTCTTACTAAGATAGGAGACAGAGCGCAGAGAATACCTGTCACCGGAAGGGTGAGGGGTAGCGCACCAGATGTATCAAGTGACATGTTCTCGATAGAATGTAAGTACAGAAAGGAGATACCGCTCTGGATAAAGGACGCAATGGCCCAAGCAATAGCGTCATCAGAAGATGGTAAAGTTCCTGTAGTATTTCTAAAGGAGAAACAAAAGAAGTTGGAAGACACGCTAGTAATTATGAGGCTTGAAGATTTACTTAAGTCTATCTCGTTAGATTCAATGGGAGTAGATCATGATTGATACTATAGAATATGAACCCGCACCCTGTGATGATTGTAATTCTTATGACTATTGCGCTAACAATTACACTGCTTGTACGGATTTTGCCATTTATGTAGAGGATGGAACTTTTGTTACAAGAAACAGAACGCCTTATGAAAGTATATACAACAGGGTATATAGCGGAAGAGAGGTGTTTTAATGGCTGGACTTGAAGCAATGGCATCACTTGGGCCTAAGGCGCCCTCTATTATGAGGGACAGAGACAACGTACCGTGGGAAATTGTATGCATGGCATTAGCTAAGATACCCAAAGAAGCATCTACGTATGGAAGATTGAAATACGCACTAGAGTACTCGTACCACAGAAGAGTCAGAGACACTGTACTAAAACATATCACCTCATTTGAATGGAAGAGCACAACTAAGTGGATACCAGACATGGATTTCTTTAAGTCTATTGCTGATCTGGCATTGAAAGAATCCTTAGAGCCAATGTGCTGCCCTAAATGTTCTGGGCGTGGGCAAGTCTTTGTAGAAGAGACTCTATACAAATGCACGTTGTGCTTGGGAGTGGGCATAAAGTCCATGAGTGATAGAATAAGAGCAGCATATTTGGACATACCACGAACGTCATACAGAAGAAATGTTAAGTACCATTACTTTAACGATGTGATGCCATTGATAAGAGGTTGGGAGGATTTATTGGTTCGAGCCATGAGGAGAATGTGACCGATGAATTTAACTTCTAAAAAATATCTGGAGTGGGTAGCCTCAAAGAGATGCATATACCACGGAACTACAGAGACTGTAGTCCCACACCACATACGAAGTCTCAGGCTTGGGGCGGGTATGGGGCTTAAGTCGCCAGACATTAATACAATTCCTGTATGCTATGAGTGCCATACAAACTGTCACAACGGAACGATAGATTTAGAGACCCAACTTATGTGGTGTTTACAGACCATAAACAATGCCTTGGCAGAGGGGGCAATACAGTATGGATAAGGTAAGATTTGTACTTAGAAGTCCTGAGATATTAGGGAGGTGCTTGGGCAAGATAGAGGCCATGTTCTTTGCGCCAAATACAGAGGCAGACCTAGAGGTAATAGTGCAGGAGCACAGAACACACAGGTCTACAGATCAAAACAACAGGTACTGGATGTTACTGCGAAAGTTCTCAGAAGAAACAGGACATTCAGTAGATGAGTTGCATGAGATATTCAAGTATGATATACTAGGTTCTGAGACAGTAACTAGTCCTATTACTGGAGAAGCACATGCAACAACGAAGAGTACTTCTAATCTAAGCGTGGATGAGTTTCTACAATACATGCAGAGAGTTGAACAGAAGATGGCTGAGTACGGCGTAGTCGTACCGGAGGTTAACTATGGGTGACGGAAGTAGAGCAGAGATTGAGGCTTACGGTCCCACCGAAGAGCAAGACCAACAGCAGTTTGAAGCAGAAGTTCAACAGTGGGAGAGAGAAGAAAGAGAACTTGCGTTCATAGAGAAGGTAAAGAAGGCTAAAGAGTTCTCTGATTGGTGGCAAACTTTAGATAAAGACACAGACTATATAAGGGAGCACGACGATGCCAGTAATGGACATAGCTGAACAGAAACTAAAGAGACCCTTTCCAGTAAGTAAGTTGAAGT
>Ga0208179_1001670_pt1 | contig 11064 bp, 14 predicted proteins | sample Malvired_Geostar_FD_184238 | JGI IMG/M metagenome (GOLD analysis project Ga0208179, IMG submission 184238) | Marine viral communities from the Global Malaspina Expedition - Malaspina viral metaG DeepMed_Geostar (SPAdes) (version 2) | ecosystem: Environmental > Aquatic > Marine > Oceanic | place...
CGACCAGATCATGCCAAGACGTTGGTTAATACTTCCCTTAATACTTTTAGTCGTACTGTTAATGCTGAGATGGCTCGGAGTTTACCTGCCGATCAAAAGTTTATTTATGAAGGACCTGTTGATGATAAGACTCGGGATATTTGTCTGGAGATGGCGAGTGCAGGGAAATTAACACAGGATGAAATCGAATCATCTTACCCTGGCTCATTCGTGGATGGTGGAGGATTTAATTGCCGCCACAGGTGGACCGCTATCGAAGCTGCTTCTTCTGAATTATTAGATCAGTCTGGAGCGAAGAATAGAATCACATCAAAACAGGATGAAGGGAAATGGCAAACGCCACAAACTCCCCTTCAACAATTAAGTGGCTAAAGGAATACCAGATATAGTCCCGAGGTCTAAATCCGAATGGACTAAGCTCGGTAATAAAGTCGTTGGTAAAATTAAGGATTGGACGATAAATAAAGGGAAGGATGTTTATGGCCGCCCTTTCAAATCCTATTCAAAAGATTATGCGACACTAAAGTCAACAGGATTGCTTCCACGTCAATCAACAGCACACGCTAAAGGGAAGCCGAATTTTGTACTGACGAATGATACGATGGGGGACTTAAAAGTTTTAAATGCAACACGGGATTCAGTGACAATCGGTTGGGCATCGTTCGGGCACATCATTGAAGGCCAAGCGAAAAGGGGTAGAGTAATCACCGCTGATAAACGTCCTGTTGCTAAACACATAGAAAAATTTATTGAAGATGAATACGGAAGGCAGATAGATAGAAAACTTAAAAAAGTATCAGGTACAACAACCATCAAAATCGGGGGATGACAGGCTCTAACATATACCCTTAAATATAAGCGTGGGTTCGATTCCCACCATCCCCTTTTAATTTATAAGATTTTAGATATAACAAACAGGAGGTCAGCATGACCGAAGAAACCCAAGAGACTCAGGAGAGTCAAGCACCAGAACCAGAAGTACAGGAATCAACTTCAGGTGAGGATTACGCCGAGTTCATAGCAGAAAGCAAAAAGTATCGGCAACGGGCACAGAAAGCAGAGACGAAGTTAGGCAAACTTCAGAAGCAAATGGATGCAGATAGGCAGAAACAGATGGAAGAAAATGACCAGTGGCGTGAACTCGCTGAAGAGCGGGGTAAACAGATCGCTGAATTAGAACCCATCGTTGAACGGGCGAAAGCCGACGATGCCTCCATGAGAGAAGAACTGCTCTCTGATTTTTCCGAGGAAGATCGGGAAGATTTCAAGGAACTTCCAACACCCGCCCTGCGGAAAGTTCATGGGAAAATTCTAAAACCTAAACCCGTCAAGACTGAGACTTCAGTAGCAGGTTTCTCAAACACGCCATCAAAGAAAATGTCTGAGATGTCGAAAAATGAGAAACGTGATAACTGGTCTGGTATTATAGCGGGTTATATGAAATAGGAATAAAAAATGGCAGAAGTAACATTAACGACTGCGGCCAACTTTATTCCCGAAATGTGGTCGGACGGTATCCTTGATTACGCTGAGAGACAATTTCAGCTTAGAAATCAGGTAACCGATCTGTCCAGTATGGTTTCAGCAGGTGGCGACACCATCCATGTTCCCAAAGTAACCGAGGAGACAGCTGCTTCTTTAAGTTCTGGCTCGGCAGTTACATACGGTGCAAATACTGATGGTAAAGTTGACCTCGCTGTTGACCAACATGCTTATGAGGCCAAAAGAATAGGCGACATCGTAAAGGTCCAAGAATCGGCGGACCTTTTTGGAATGTATGCCAAATCTATGGGCTATTCTATCGCGAAGTTCATTGAGAACTATATCGCGGTAACTGTGCTTCAGGGGCAAACGGGAAATGACGTTACGCTAAGTGCTGATAATACCTTCACAACCGCTCTACTGAGAAGTGGACTCGAGGCTTTCCTCAATGCGGGACATTCATATACAGACGGAGAGGCTTTCTTGTATTGTTCTCCCGCCTCTTACATGAGTGCCTTGTCTTTGCAGGACTTCTACGATGCTTCTCGCAGAGGCGACGGCGTAGGACCCGTTGCAAGTGGTGCAGTAGGTATGGTCTACGGTGTCCCCACATTCGTCTCAACTGATTGGGATGACGATGGCGGTACGGGCGACGAGACAGCTACCCTTTTCAAAAAGGAAGCTGTTTATTTCGCTATGCAGATGAACCCCAGGGTTCAGTCAGCCTACGACATAGACTACCTCTCAACTTCAATAGTTGCGGATGTAATCTTCGGGGCAAAAGCAAGTCATGCGGCTTCAAGCACAGCGTGTGCTGTAGCGAATTTCGCTAATCCGTAGTAGATGATTAACTAAAATCGAGATGTAGCAAGTGGGGCGGCTTCGGTTGCCCCACATCTTGACTCACTCGAAGGAAAAATAGGAGAAAGAAATGGCACAGACGGAAATCGGTAAATACTCAGCGGCAGAAAAGCTGAACAAAATGGATTTGGATGTTATTACGGTAACAGCCACCACAGATGCCGAACAAATAAATCAGTATAAAGTTGTCTCTCAGTCCATTGAGATACCTTTTGCAGTTGCGGAGGACGGTGGATCAGCAATGATTCAATCTTTGACTTTACTCGACGAAGCGAATACTACAATGACTTGCGACGTTGTTTTCTCATCGGTGTCCACAGCAATAACGGACGATGAGGGTAAAGCGGTTGGCGAAGATGTAAGCAACCTTGACACAATTTTAAGAAGTGTTCAAGGACACGTCTCTATCGTGGCGGGTGATTACACAGATTTAATTGATGCGAGAGTAGCGACAAAAACCAACATCCAACTTGCCGTTCAAGCGGCATCAGGCTCAACGTCTTTGTACATGCACATTATCAATCAAGGGAGTGCGGTTACTTTTGGTGCAACAACAGACGTAAAAGTCAAGGTTGGAATCCTCAAAGACTAAGGAGAATAACATGAAATGGTTTAAGCGTAAGGATGGATCGGTTTTTGGCAAAGAAAATCCTTCTGAAGATCAGATGAAGGAATACAAAAAAGCGGGTCATAAAGAATGTGATGAGTCTGGCGGGGCTATTAAGAAAGCTAAGAAAGCTAAGAAATAGTGCCGACTTACGAGTTCCAATGTAAGAAATGCAAAAACGTCTTTGACGTATTTCAGGGGCTTGATTCTCAGGAACGGCACAAGTGTCCAAAGTGTAACAGTTCTCGCCTTAGACGGCTGATTTCACGGGTACAAACACGCTTTGGCAAAGACTTTTATGAGGAAGAATTCAAACGGGGGGCATTTGATACTTAGGAGATATAAATGGCGACGGTAACAGACCTAACCAATAAACGAATAGCTGACAGTTATGTTCAGCTTCTTCACACTGGCGAGGATGGTGGACTCACCACTTCCCCGCTCCAGATTTATGATGGGGATGGCACGGGTTCAGCATTAAAACTCGCCACCACTTCTATTAATATGGCTGACTCCCATGTTCTCAAATTGGGAACGGGGAACGATTTAACCCTCTACCATGACGGGTCCAACTCGTATGTCACCAATGCTGTCGGTGCGTTAAAAATAGCGACAGAAACGTCAGGGATAGCCGTAACGATCGGGCATACAACTTCCGAAACCACGATTGCCGATAACGTAACTGTAACTGGCAACGCTTCGGTTGGTGGGAACTTAACTGTAACAGGCACATCTACCTTTAACGGGGGAACGATAACGCTCGGGGATGCGGCTTCAGACACGATTGCCTTCGGTGGAACGATCACAGGTAATCTGATATTTGAAGGATCAACTTCTGATGCTTATGAATTAACCCTTTCGCCTGGGGATCCTGGGGCTGATGTAACGGTTACGCTCCCCGTCGGAGCTACCGATACGCTTGTTGCCAAGACAAGCACCGACACTTTAACAAATAAAACTTTAACAACTCCCGTTATCGCTGAGATTGATTCAGGCTCTACAATCACGCTTGATGCGACTACGGACATTGTTCTGGATGCGGGTGGTGCTGATGTATTCTTAAAAGATGACGGGTCCACTTATGGTAGCCTAACTAATTCGTCTGGGAATTTGATAATCAAATCTGGGACAACTACCGCAGCTACTTTCAGCGGGGCAAATGTTACTTTAGCAGGGACTGTTGGATCAGGGGCAATTACCTCAACGGGAGCGGTACAGGGAACGGTTGTTACGGCAACCACAGGCTTCGCACCAGATGCACAGGACGGGGCTTACTTGGGGACTTCCTCATTACAATTCAGCGATCTGTTTTTAGCAGATGAGGCTGTTGTTGCTTTCGGTGATGATGGAGATGTTACCTTAACTCATGTTCATAATACTGGTCTGTTATTAACGGATGATTCTGGTGTAGGGACTACCCAATTACAATTCGGTGATTCGGGGACATATATTTATCAAAAAGCCGATGGTCATTTGGGACTTGTCGGGGATACAGAAATTGATATATCAGCAACTACTATTGACATTAATGGGGCGGTTGCTTTTGATGGAGCATTATCAGGAATTACTAACATCACTTTATCAGGTACGTTGTCAGATGGTAATTACACATTTGACACAAGCGGGAATGTCAGTGGATTAGGTACTGTTGCATCTGGAGCAATCACTTCATCAGGCGTAATAACTGGCACAACGATTGAGGCAACGGGGGATACTTCTTCAAGTGATAATGCCGCAATAGGTTACACATCAGCCGAGGGACTTATCCTGACAGGACAAGGCTCGACCAGTGATGTAACATTAAAGAATGATGCGGATGGGACGGTCTTTACAGTTCCAACGGGAACGGATGATATTCTGTTTCCTGATTCTGCTAAAGGAATGTGGGGTGCGGGGTCTGATTTACAACTGTATCATGACGGCAGTAATTCTTTCATCCGACAATCTGGAACGGGTGCATTAAAAATAGCAACCGAAGATAGTGGAAAGGCGATTACTATCGGACACGGCACTTCGGAAACCACGATTTCCGACAATTTAACCGTTACTGGCGATTTAACTGTCTCAGGCACGACCACCACAGTTTCAAGTTCAACCCTTACCATTGGTGATTCACTCATCAAATTGGCACAGGGTTACACGGGGTCAGCTTACGACCAGGGGATTGTATTCACTCGGGGCGATGGTTCAAATAGTAATACTCAGAACATGGCTTTCATTTATGACGAATCCGCTGATGGGTTTGCCACAATTAAAGCGGCTACCGAGGCGGGAACAACTGCGGGGAATATCACCGTAACAGATTATATGCCCCTTAGAGTTGGGGCTTTAACGGCTGATGATGCTTCTACTTTTACAAGTACGATTTCAGCGGCTACTGGCTCAACCATTGGAAACCTTACTCTGGCGAATGGATCAATCACAGATTCAAGCGGGGCAATAGACTTCGGGAATGAAACCCTTGCTACTTCTGGAGTGATTACAGGTGGAGGATTTACGATTGGAAGTGCTGCAATTCTGGAAGCTGAACTTGAGATTCTTGACGGGGCGGCAGTTACTACCACAGAATTGAATATCATAGATGGGGACACATCTGCCACAGGGACAACACTCGTTGCGGCTGATAGAGTCGTGGTCAATGATAATGGTACGATGGTACAAGTTGCCATGAGCGATTTTGAGACGTTTATGGAATCAAATCTTGATACCCTTGGAAGCGTTACTTCCCTCGGAACACTCACCGCCTTAACTGTGGATGACGTTGCTATCAATGGCAAAGTTGTTACCATGACGGGATCAACTTCTGATACCGCAGTTTTCACAGTGGGAACGAATGGCACGTTGTCAATCGTAACAACAGATGCTAATGCGGCAGCGGCTAACTTTTCTATAAGTGCCGATGGAACTGTTGACATTGATTCGGCAGGAGTTTTAACTCTTGATTCTGGAGCGGCTATCAATATTGAACCTGCTTCTGGATCAGCGATTCTTTTGGACGGAACGATTAGCATAGATGCGGGAGTTGTTACAGGTGCGACATCAATTACTTCCACAGCTTTCGTTGGTGATATTACTGGAGATGTAACGGGAACGGCTGATACGGCTACAGTAGCAACAACTGTAACCATTACAGATAACGAATCCACCGATGAGGACAATGCTGTTATTTTTACAGCGGGTGGAGATGTTGATGGTGGAAATATCGGTCTGGAATCTGATGGGAATTTAACCTACAATCCTTCAACGGGAAGATTGACCGCTACCCAACTTGCGGGAACTTTACAAACCGCCTCGCAGACAAATATAACCTCAGTCGGAACTATCGGAACAGGAACTTGGGCGGCTACCGATGTAGCTGTGGCTCATGGAGGAACTGGAGCAAGTTCTCTCACGGCAAACGGAGTCCTAATTGGTAACGGAACTTCAGCAGTTGCGGCTGTTGATCTAAGCACCAAAGGACACATCCTAATTGGTGATGGTTCGGGTAATCCCTCGGCTCTTTCTGTCGGTTCAAACGACTATGTGCTGACTGCCGATTCTGGTGAAGCAACAGGGACTAAATGGGCGGCTCTTTCTTCAGCGGCGATCACGGGAACAGCCAATGGATCGGATAATAGGGTAGCAACTTATTCAGCATCCACCGCTTTGAATGGTGAAGCGAATTTAACTTTTGACGGATCGACTTTAACGGTTACGGGCGATGCGGTTGTAACTGACGACCTCACTCTAAATTCTGATTCCGCTGTTTTCAATATGGGCGATGGAAATGATTTCACAATGACCCACGACGGGACAACGGGAATCACACTTGCGGCAACTCCGATCAGTATAAACTCAACTGGAGATTTAACACTCGATTCTACCACCGATATTGTGCTTGATGCGGCGGGTGGAAATTTCGAGTTCAAAGATGCGGGAACAACACAACTTACTATTGATGTGGACGGCACGGCAGGAGACATTGATGTAAACCTAAATGTGGACGGTGATGACTTAGTTTTTAATCAGTACGATGGAACTGAAGTCATAAGATTTACAGATGATGGCAAAGTCGGCATTGGTACAGCGAGTCCCCTATGTCCGGACGGGGGATTGCACGTTGCCACAACTGGCACAACTTCCTACCAGACCATCGGTGCGGGGGCAGATGATTTTATTATCAATGGCGGTTCTACTACGTCAGCGGCGGGGATGACTATAAGAAGTGATTATCAAGCGGGAAGTGGTAATGGTCAATGGTATATCTCGTTTGATAACAAAGAAGAGAATTTTAGGGGCGGTTTTTATTATAATGATGCCGCAGAAGAAATGGCTATCCGAGTCAGGGGCGGCAATAGATTTTATTTTAAGACCAATACAGGACTTTATCCCAATGAAACTGATAATGATTCTTGTGGGAAGAGCGGGAACATTTGGGAGGATGTTTGGGCAACCAATACCTCTATACAAACTTCTGATGAGAGATTAAAAGATAATATCACCGATGCTTCTTTAGGTCTGGGATTTATCAATCGGCTTCGCCCCGTTTCCTATAAGTGGAAAGACCGCACCGACACATATCCAGTAGACAAAGAAGGTCAAATTGTTGAAGGAGAATTTTACGGTAAAGAAAAAACCTTCAAGCGTACTCATTATGGATTGGTTGCTCAAGAAGTTGAACAAGTGCTAACGGATATTGGAATGACAACAGAGCAATTTGCTCCGATTGTTATTTCTCCGAACAATGATGACGACACGCTTGAAGAAGCAATCGAAAAAGAGGATATAACGTATAGTATGAGATACGGTGAGTATGTGAGCATCCTCATCAAAGCCGTGCAAGAACTCTCAGCCAAAGTAGAAGCATTGGAGAACGCATAAATGAGGATAGTAAAGACATGGAGAGGAGAACCCTATATAATGAATGAAGACATTAAGGATATGGAGAATTGGAATCAGAAATTTGGAGACACCTTTGCAAAAGGATTAATCATTTTCTTCCTGCTCTCATTCTTTATGTTTTTCTGGCAGGGGTGTAGCTACGAAGGATTAGACAGGAATGATAAAATTGTCAACCCGAATGAGAAAGAGGACGCTGATCCATCAGCTCGGGTATTATTTAAGTAGAAAGATGTATGGATATGAGAAAATGGATTTTCGGGGTCGTTATACTTGTGGGCTGTCAGTTGGAGCCAGAGATAATGTACATCCCCGAGATTCACGAAATCACAGACACGCTTTTCGTCCATGATACTTCATACGTTACAAAGACGGCTGTATTCGGGCTAACAAATGAAGCTAACCTCTACTTCGTCAATTCTGACACGTTGCGACTTGTTTACTGGTATTCTATCACGAAATTGGATTCAACTCCTGTTGATAGTGTTTTTCTTACTGGTTTCCTCTTTGAGTGGAACTCATTACGAACAAGTGTAACCATGATTGATTCGACAAGAATAGTGGCGTGGTCTGATAATGCACACGGTTGGAATTATCCTTTTGATTATGGTAATGGAGAATTTGAATCGAGCAATAGATGGGCGGTCGCTGATTGGTCTGATGGCTTTATATCATATACTATGGCTTTAGAATATAAATAACATTTCCTGATCGGCTCATAGCCGAGTTTAATTTTTACTTTTTTCATATAACAAACCAAAGGAGTCGAAATGGCTAAAAACAAAAAAGAACCGACACCCGACCCGACGTTGAACTTCAACGGGGAGGATTACTCTATCAATGAAATGGATGATGACGGGAAAATTATTCTCGCTCATATCACATCCCTTCAGCGAAAGATGGACTCAACGAAGTTCAACCTTGATGAGTTGGCGGTTGGACATGCGGCTTATCTTCAAGCACTGTCCCAAAACCTCAACAATGGAAAAGAAGATTCAAGCGAGGACGAGGATATAAGAGTAACAGCGAGTAAAAAAAGGGCAATGCCATCTCCCGTCCCTGGCGGGGTAGCGAATTAGATGGATTAAATGGTTGAGGTCTTTGCTGAATATGGGACTGTTGGAGTTGTTATCATCCTCTTCGTGGGGATGATACAATTCCTTCGCTCTACTTTAATGGGAAAATTACTTGAAATAGAAGAGATGACTATTAAGCTCATCGATCGTTGGAATCGGTCCGATGAGATACGAGACAGAAGGCACGAAGATCTGCTAAAAGAATTAAATGACGTAACAGATGAAATCAACTTTATAAAAGGAAGGATCAATGGCGGCAGTAGATGAAAGACCCAGTGATAGCGTGTGGGATTGCAGTTGTAAGTGCCATGATAATGATAACGGTAAAGCAAATAGCACCTCACATATTTTGGGGAGTATTAATAACTCTATTGATTTATATGTGTCAACGCCTACTAAAACAAAGTGGAGTTTCGTGGACGATATGGAAAAAGAAGTGAGAACTAATTTCCCTGATGGTTGGGATTACGTTGGACGAGATACAGATGAACAATGTTGAGTTGATTGAGTGGAGAGAAAATTTAAAATCTGATTTATCCGTGGTTCGTAATGATGTCCGTTGGATTAAAGACAATCTTGGAAACGTCGAGCATCGCCAACGCTACCTTGAGAAACAGGTATCGTGGCTTAAGGGGGTTGGTTCGTTGGTTGGCGTGGTTCTCGGGAGTGGTCTTGCTTTGGTTATTAATTTAATTATGAGGTAATGATATGGAATGGATAATGGCTAATTGGGAATGGGTGCTTTTAGTATTTATGGTTTGCGAAAAAATTGTAAAGATGAGTCCATCTGATAAGGACGATATTTTACTTGATGTGGTCTGGCAAGGGATTCGGAGGATGGTAGGAAAATGAGTATTCTCTCGTCGTATGTAAAACGACAGGTCAAAAAACGTGGTCTTATTAACCTTCTTATTTTGGTTGGGGATCTGGCAGTTAAGATCACTCCCACCCCTGCCGACAATGCCGTTTGGTCAAAGATCAGAGCATACATTAAAAAACAGAAATAATGCCGAAGAAAGGATTGGGTGGGAAATACACCAAGAAGAAAGGTGGGAAGAAAAAGAAAACAAAGAAATCTCAACAATGACCTTTGATGAAATAATACAAGTGGTTTTGTCACATGAAGGGGGTTATGTCAATGATCCTGATGATCCCGGTGGTGAAACAAATTTCGGGATTAGTAAAAAGGCTTTTCCTGATCTCGACATTAAAAACTTAACTGAGGAGGATGCTGTTAAGATTTACCATGATAAATACTGGAAACCATCAAAAGTTGAAATGTTACCCGAGAGATTGTGGGCTACCTATTTTGATATGGCTGTAAATATGGGAAAGAAAAGGGCTTGTGAAATACTTCAGAAGGCTTGTAATCACAAAAATAAGGTTAACATTAAAGTTGATGGTAGACTTGGGAGGAATACAGCATGGTCAGCTAAAAAACTCGAACCTGAGAGATTACAAAGTTTTCGAGTTAAGTATTATGCTGATTTAATTAATCGTAAACCCAAGTTGGGAAAGTATTGGTTCGGATGGTACAAGAGAGCACTCCTAACCTAATATATGAAAAGGGCAATAGTATGCGGAGACACTCATTTTCCCTTACACGATCAAGCCGCAGTAAACTGTGTTTTACAGGCGATCAAACTGGTAAAGCCGAACATTTTTATTCATTTGGGAGATGTGATTGAAGGTGAATCTGTTTCTCATTGGAAATATAAAAGAAGGAAAAGACCACCTCTTGAATATGTCCTTCCAGAGATTGACAAAGAAATTCAACAAGCCAATGAAGGGATGGATCAATTTGATAAGGTTTTGGACTCAATTAAATGTGAAGAAAGATATTTACTTGAGGGGAATCATGATGATTGGTGCAACCATTTCGTTGAGGAGCATCCCTATCTTAAACAATACAAATTCGCAAATGCTTTACGCCTAAAAGATCGTGGCTATACTTACAAACCTTATGGGAAATATCTCAGGATCGGAAAACTCTACTTCTATCATGGGGGGCATTATTCAACGGTTTATCATACGAGACAACACGCCCTCAATCTTGGCAAGTCGGTGGTGTATGGACATATCCACGATGTTCAGAGACATTCCGTTACCCATCTGGACGGGACTCATGCAGGGTTTTCTTTGGGATGTTTGAAGGACATG
>Ga0208179_1001672_pt1 | contig 11039 bp, 8 predicted proteins | sample Malvired_Geostar_FD_184238 | JGI IMG/M metagenome (GOLD analysis project Ga0208179, IMG submission 184238) | Marine viral communities from the Global Malaspina Expedition - Malaspina viral metaG DeepMed_Geostar (SPAdes) (version 2) | ecosystem: Environmental > Aquatic > Marine > Oceanic | place...
GGTGCGATCTTTCCTGTAGCAGATACTCTATACTGCATATTTCCACGGCCACGTCTTCGAACAAGAGGTCTTTTTCCCAATGTGAAAATTTTTGACAATTCAACAGATTTTAAGCTTCTGATTAAGTAAAATAGAATTAGAGAAATTCAACGACAAAGGTATAAACGATACGTAAAAAGTGATTAATTATGAGTGAAAATGAGATCTCTCTCAAAGTTTTGGAGGCATATACACGGGATGTTGGGCGTGGTGTAGCAAGAATTGATTATGATTCTATGGATACGTTAAGTGCATCAACTGGAGATGTTATTGAAGTTAAAGGAAAACGAAGAACTGTTGCAAAATGTTTGCCTCTTTATCCGTCAGATGAAGGAAAAGGTATTATCAGAATCGATGGGTTGGGACGAAACAACTCAGGAATTGCAATCGGAGATAGTATTTCGGTAAAAAAGATCAAAGCTGTTGCAGCAGAAAAAATTATTGTAGCACCACTAGAAGCCATACCACCAATTGATGAACGATATCTTGCAGATGCATTAGAAAGTGTGCCTTTGATTAAGGGTGATAATGTAATGGTACCATATTTTGGTGGCAGGCTAACATTTCAGATAATTGGAGTAACACCTAATGCTGATGCTGTACTTGTAACACAAAAAACAGTTTTCACTATAGCTGAAAAGGGTGAGACGCTAAGAGGCGTTCCACAAGTTTCTTATGAAGACATTGGTGGTTTGACTGACGAAATTAAGAAAGTTAGGGAAATGATCGAACTTCCACTACGCCATCCAGAGATATTTGAAAAATTAGGAATAGAAGCACCAAAAGGAGTGTTACTTTATGGACCTCCTGGCACAGGAAAAACGTTGTTAGCGAAAGCAGTAGCAAATGAAAGTAATGCACACTTCATTAGTATTTCAGGTCCTGAAATTATGAGCAAGTTCTACGGTGAAAGTGAAGCTAGGTTACGAGAGATATTCAAGGAAGCCAGAGAAAAAGCACCATCAATTGTTTTCGTTGATGAAATTGATTCTATAGCACCTAAACGAGAAGAGGTTACTGGTGAAGTTGAACGAAGAGTTGTATCACAAATGCTTTCACTTATGGATGGATTAGAAGCAAGAGGCAAGGTAATAGTAATTTCAGCAACAAACAGACCAAATGCAATTGATCCAGCCTTAAGAAGACCCGGACGATTTGACAGAGAGATTGAGATCAAGGTTCCTGATAAAAAGGGACGAACTGACATTCTTAATATTCACACACGAAACATGCCATTGGCTGATGATGTAGACATTAAACGCATAGCTTCAGTTAGCCATGGATATGTTGGTGCTGACTTGGAATATTTGTGTAAGGAAGCAGCCATGAAATGTTTGCGCAGACTGTTGCCTGAGATTAACTTAGATGATGAAAAGATTCCTCCTGAAACACTTGACAAGTTAATTGTTAATGGAGAAGATTACAAAAAAGCGTTGATGGAAGTCACGCCATCTGGTATGAGGGAAGTATATATTGAAAACCCAGATGTGCAATGGGCTGATGTTGGTGGTCTAGATGATACTAAGCAAGAACTTCAAGAGGCAATTGAATGGCCAATGAAATATCCTACACTCTATGAAAAGTTGGGACATAAAATGCCACACGGTATTTTGCTTCATGGTGCAAGCGGTACAGGAAAGACAATGTTAGCGAAAGCAGTTGCTACTGAAAGTGAGGCAAACTTTGTTTCTGTACGTGGTCCTGAATTGCTATCAAAGTGGGTAGGAGAATCTGAGAGAGGAATTAGAGAAATTTTCAAAAGAGCAAGACAATCATCGCCATGTGTAATATTCTTTGATGAAATTGATTCAATAGCACCAATTAGAGGAGCTGGTGCGGAGACACAAGTTACTGAAAGAGTTGTAAGTCAGTTGTTAACTGAACTAGATGGTATGCAAGACATGCACGGTGTTGTAGTACTTGCCGCCACAAACAGGGCAGACATGATTGATCCTGCCTTGCTTAGACCTGGTAGATTTGATAAAATTATACAGATTCCTATGCCAGATAAGGAATCCAGAAAAAAGATTTTGGAGATCAGTACGGAAGATATTCCATTCGAAAAAGATCCTAATAGTCCAGACTATGTGAATTTTGGTAAATTATCTGAGACAACTGAAGGATTTAGCGGTGCAGATGTAGCGGCTATAGCAAATACTGCTGTATCTTTTGTCATTCATGAACACCTAGACAAATATTCAATGGCTGGTATACATGCCAAGAAAGATCCAACGACAGAAGAAGAAAAAGTTACCATAGAAAAGCAGGATAAGGAAATTGCAAAAGTTGAAAAATCTGCTGAGAATGCTAAAATTACAATGAGGCACTTTGAGGATGCCGTAAAGAAAGTAAGAGAGCAAAAAGACTTGAAGATAACACAGAAAGTTGAACTTTCAGCTTTCAGGTAGTTTTAATAAAATAACTGCTTAAACCACCTCAATGTCAGAAGACCAAGGATATTCCGGGAACGCTCTTGATTGTTTGAAAAAAAATAATGTGAAAGTAGGCGATTCAATCAAGATTACAGCTGATTTGACATACTCTGGGATTTTAATGCCCAGGTATGAGTCAAGTGATGATAAGCACCTAGTAATCAAATTAGGAAGCGGTTACAATGCGGGAATTAATATCGATGAAATTCAAGAAATACAAGTAGTTTCTAGTTCTGAAGTAAAACCTAAGCAGAGTGAAGAAAGAAAAGAGAACCCAACACTTCCCAAAATTTTGCTTCTTTCTACGGGAGGAACCATCGCAAGTAAGGTTGACTATAGAACTGGCGCTGTTACACCTGCACTCAGTGCATCTGATCTTAATGAAGCAGTTCCAGAGCTTGGAAAAATTGCTAATATTGATACGGAAGTTTTGTTCTCAGAATACTCAGAAAATTTGCAGCCGGACCACTGGACAAAAATTGCAGAAAAACTTGATTCGCTTGCAAACTCTGACTACAAGGGTATACTGATTGCGCATGGAACAGATACCATGCATTACACATCTTCTTTTTTGTCTTTTGCACTTGCCGGGTTTCCTATTCCAGTTGCGCTTGTTGGCTCACAGAGATCGTCTGACAGAGCGTCGTCTGATGCTGCGATAAACCTGATTGCGGCTTCAAAATTTCTTGTTGAATCCAACACAAGGGGTATTTTTCTTGTTATGCACCATAATGACAATGATCAGACAGTTGCGTGCCATCTGGGAACCAGGGTAAGAAAAAATCATACAAGCAAGCGTGGAGCGTTTGAGACGATGGGAGGCCACCCAGCATTCATAATTGCTGAAGGAAGAATTAAGAAAAATATACAAGATGATTTTTTTAAAGACGCAAAATACAACCCAAGGATGAAGATTGACACCAAAGTCGCTCTTGTAAAATATCATCCTGGTTATGACCCGAAATTAATTGAAAATCTTATACAAACTGGATGCAAGGCAATAATTTTTGAGGGAACGGGATTGGGACATGTTGGACGTACAATGTACGATGTTATAAAAAATGCAAGAGAAAATGATCTTTTTTTGGGAATGACATCACAATGCATCGACGGCACAGTTAGGATGACAGTCTATGAAAGTGGAAGGGATTTGCTAGATTTAGGAATCACTCCTCTTGAAAATATGACGCCGGAGACTTCACTTGTAAAAGCAATGTGGGCGTTGGGAAATTCAAAGCATGCGGATGAGATGAAGTCGCTAATGCTGGAGAATATTGCCTCAGAGTTTTAGTTATGGCGGAAATTGATTTTGAAAAAATTGGTTTGAAGGTTGGATTAGAGATTCACCAACAGTTGAATACAGATAAAAAATTATTTTGCAAATGCAAACCGATAGAAAATGATGAATACACTGAAAAATTCTCTAGAAGCCTAAGAACGGCAAAAAGTGAGCTTGGGAAAATAGATCCAGCTGCATTGTTTGAGAAAGCAAAATCAAAGAAAATCAATTACTATGCAAATTCTCAAAGCAGTTGCTTGGTTGAAAAAGACGAAGAACCTCCTCATGATCTAGATCATGATGCAAAGAAGATTTCATTACTGATTAGCAGCATGCTCAAATCAAAAATTTTCAGTGAGATTCACGTTATGAGAAAGACCGTTATTGATGGCTCTAACACCTCTGGCTTTCAAAGGACAATGCTTGTTTCCCAAGGGGGAAATCTAAAGGTAAATGAAAAAAATATTGGAGTTCAGGCGGTTTGCCTTGAGGAGGATGCAGCGAAACTTCTCAAGGACGAACAAAACGAAAGAAATTACAGTCTGGATCGTTTGGGTGTACCATTAGTCGAGATTGCACTAGAACCTGTCAGCACCAAGCCCTCTGAAGTCAAAGAAATTGCATTGACACTTGGAAGACTGTTAAGAGCAACAAGGATGGTAAAAAGAGGAATTGGCTCAATCAGACAGGATGTAAATATTTCAGTTATGAATAGTGGAGTTGTAGAAGTAAAGGGCGTACAACAGCTAGACCAACTTGAAAAAATAATTGACTATGAAGCCAAAAGACAACACGGACTAATTTTGATTGGTGAAAAACTCAAAAAATTATCAATAACGATCACAAAAGAAGATGTTCTTGATGTTACTGAGATTTTCAAAGATTGCGAATCAAAAATAATTCAAAAGGCATTAAAATCAAATGCAAAAATTAATGCGATACGAGTAAGAAATTTTTCAGGAATGTTTGGTTTTGAACCATATCCTGAAATTAGATTGGGAAAAGAAATTGGACAGCTTGTAAGATTTTTTGGCATTGGTGGAGTTTTCCATTCAGATGAGCTCCCTAATTACGGAATTAATGATTCTGATGTTGATAAGGTAAGAAAACATCTTGAATTAGCAGACCAAGATGGTTTTCTGATTATTGCTGGGGAAAATTCAAAGTTGGATTATGCTGTAAATTCTATAGTAAAAAGAATTCAAGATGCAGTAAGCGGAGTTCCAGCTGAGACTAGAGCTGCCACACAAGACGGTGAAACTGTTTTTCTTAGACCACGACCAGGTGCATCAAGAATGTATCCGGAAACTGACATTCCTTCGATTAGTGTAATGCCTGAAGAAGTAAAACTCGCAAGGGAAAATATTCCAAAATCATGGGATGATTCAATAGCTGAAATTCAACAAAAATATGATCTAAATTCCCAATTGTCTGAACAGATTTTTGACTCGGAATACATGGAACTGTTCGAAAAAATCTGTGAAAATAAAAAAAACTCACCAAATTTTGTAGCCTCAATACTTTGTTCTAGTATAACAAACCTGGAGAGACAGGGACTTGACGCGACGCTATTGAAGCCAGAACACATCATAGAATCGTTTGGACTGTTAGCGTCTGGCAAAATACCCAAGGAATCACTAGAAATTATTTTTGAAAGCATTATGTCTGGCAAATCAGAAAATGTTTTGATTGCTATGCAAAGTACAGATGTTTCAAGTATGGATGAAGACGAACTTGATGAAATTCTAGATAAAATAATTCAAAATAACATGGATCTCGTGAAGGAACGTGGAGAACATGCGGTTGTCACACTAATGGGAATTGCCATGAAAGAGGTGAGAGGGAAAGCTTCCGGAAAAATGGTCAATGATCTTCTGCGCAAAAAGGTCTCAGAATTATAATAAAATGCGGGAAGTGGGATTTGAACCCACGAACTCCTAGGAGATAAGGATCTGAACCTTACGCCGTTGACCAGGCTGGGCGACTCCCGCAACAAGAAAGAAAAAAACATAGAATAAGTTTCTTTTTCGTGAGTAAACACAAAATAGCCGAGTATGTCTATCAATTTAGTGGAATTTAGAGAGATATATTGCAATGATTGTAAGAAAACGCTTGCCAGATACAATGTAAAATATTACTCAGAGGATATGGTTGCTGAGTTAATTCAGACTGTTCATGTTATTCATACTCGTGGTGGACATCATATAAAAATTCATAAAAAAAAATCTGGGAACAGTTAAGATTTAGTTTTAATCAAACGAGTCTTCTAGTTCCTTTAACAATTCTTTTTGGTGCTTGCTTAGTTTTTTGGGAATATTAACCACCAATCTAACATATTGATCACCTCGGCCTCTAAATCCACGTCCCTGCAATCCTTTTCCTTTAAGTTTGATTATTGTGTTTGGTTGACTGCCAGGTTCCACAGTAATTTTACTGAATCCTTCTAGTGTAGGAACTTCCAAATTTTTTCCTAAGCTTGCATCTGTCATTGATAATTGTGTATCATAAAAAATGTCTCGACCATCACGCTTGAATTTAGGATGAGGCTGAACGTTAACCCTTATTATTAAATCACCGCTGACACCGCCAGGTATTGACTCACCTTCGCCAGATATCACATAATCACCATTATCTATGCCGGCGGGAAGTTCAAATGATATATGTTTAGTGCCTTTCACTTTTCCTAATTTACATTTTTTACATGGTTTTTCTATCATCATACCTTGTCCGCTGCATTTTCTACATGGCTGAACAGTTACAAAAGTAGAAAATCCCATGTTACGACTTACCCTAACCTGTCCCTGACCATCACAGTCTGAACATTTTGTTTTTGATGTACCAGGAAAACATCCAGAACCACTACACTCAGGACAGTCTACATTTTTTTGTAAATCAAGATCCATTCTTTTCCCATTAAGCACATCTTCAAGCGAAACAAAAGTTTCATGTAATAGGTCAGAGCCTCTTTGTCTTCCAAAACCACCAAATCCCTGTCCTCTTCCTCCAAAGAGATTTTCAAAAATAGAACCAACGTCATCAAAGTTAAATCCGGCTCCTCTGAAAATATCCTCAGTACTATATCGTCCATCTACGCCAGCATGACCGTGCTGATCATAAAGCTGACGTTTTTTTGTGTCTGACAAAACTGCGTATGCCTCTGAAATTTCCTTGAAATGTTCAGCAGCTTCAGAGGATTTATTTCTGTCAGGATGAAACTTTAAAGCTAGTTTTCTGTATTGGGACTTGATCTCATTTATTTGAGCATCCTTTGAAATACCTAATACTTCGTAATAATCACGTTTTGCACTCATATTCTAATCAAACAATTTGTTTTTTTAATTTTATTTAGATTGTTCTTCATCTGGTTTAGATTCAGGTTCTGGTTCAGGCTCTGATTTTTCTTCAGATTTGGTTTCGTCTTTCTGTTGATCTGTCCCTGGTGGAGGAGTAGTATTTTTGTATAATTCAGTAGTTATTTCATTCAATATCGCCTTTAATGCATCTAGTTTTGTTTTAATTTGGTCTGCATCCTGACTTAGAACTTCCTTTAGCTCCTTTATTGCATCCGTAACCTTAATTCCCTGTTCCTGTGAAATTTTGTCTTTAAGATCTTGGTTAACCAGTTTTTCTGTTGTGTAGATGAAGCTTTCTGCCTCGTTTTTAATATCGACAGACTCTTTTTTCTTCTTGTCTTCGTCTGCATGCTTTTCCGCATCTTCCTTCAATTTTTCTACCTCCTCATCCGATAGTTTTGTAGAAGATTCTATTGTGATTTTAGCATCCTTTCCAGTTCCCAGATCCTTTGCTGTTACGTTTATGATGCCATTCGCATCAATATCGAATTTTACATTAATTTGTGGAACTCCTCGAGGTGCCGGAGGAACATCAGTCAGATTAAAGCTTCCCAAAGAAACATTGTCAGCAACCATTGGTCGTTCCCCTTGAACCACATTTATTGTAACTGCGGTTTGGCTATCAGCAGCTGTTGTGAAAGTCTTGTCTTTGGATGTAGGTATGGTAGTGTTTCTCTCAATAATTGGTTCACGCACACCGCCTAGTGTTTCAATTCCTAATGTCAATGGAGTCACATCCAGTAATACAATATCACTTTCCACATCTCCAGCCAAGATACCAGCCTGAACAGCAGCACCGAAGGCTACAGCCTCCATTGGATCAACTCCAGATTCTGCCTCTTTTCCAATTGCATCTGTTACGAATTTTTTTACAATTGGCATTCTAGTGGGTCCACCTACTAGCACAATTTTGGTGATCTCTGAAGCAGATATTTTTGCATCTTCAAGTGCCTTGTCAATTGAAGGTTTGCATCTTTCAACTAGTGATGTAACAATGCTATCTAGTTTAGCTCTTGTTAGTTTAACTTCAAGCGCAGTTTTTTCATGAATATATGGCAAGTTTATGTCCGTTTCCATTACACCAGAAAGTTGAATCTTTGCCTTTTCACAAGCCTCTCTGAGTCGCTCCATGGCTTTCTTATCACTTGAAAGATCAACACCTTCTTTTTTTCGAAATTCTTCTTTGACATAATCCATTATAGCTATATCCATATCCGTGCCGCCCAATTTAGTATCACCAGAAGTGCTCTGTACTTCAAAAACTCCACCACCCATTTCCATTATTGTAACATCAAGTGTACCACCACCAAAATCAAATACCAATATTTTCATGTCCTGTTTTGCTTTGTCAAGACCAAAAGCAAGAGATGCTGCGGTAGGTTCGTTGATAATTCGTGCTACCTCGAGTCCAGCGATTGTTCCTGCATCTTTGGTAGCTTGTCTCTGATTATCATTAAAATAGGCAGGAACTGTAATTACTGCCTTTGTAATCTTATCACCAGTAAATGCTTCAGCATCTTTCTTAATTTTTTGTAAAATAAATGCAGAGATTTGTTGTGGTTTGTATTCTTTGCCTTCAATTTTGTAAACATGATCTGTCCCCATCTTTCTCTTTGCTTTTGTAATCGTATTCTCAGGATTTGTTACAGCTTGGTTTACAGCAGGTGTACCAACAAGCATGGCACTACCATCTTTTGGAAATGCAACGACTGATGGAAATGCTTTACCATGTGCTGTTTGACCTTCAGCTGAAGGAATTATTGTTGGCTTGCCACCTTGTATAATTGCAGCAGCTGAATTGCTTGTCCCGAGATCAATACCAATTATTCTTTCTGCCATATTTTATCATCTATTTTTTAATTATTTTTTTTGAAACGCATACCTTCGAGTATTTCATTACCTCGTCACGAATAATATATCCTTTTGTGATCTCCTTCACAATTGTTCCCTCCTCATGATCATTATCTTCAATCTCTTGTACTACTTCATGTAATTTAGGATCAAGTTTCTTCCCTTCCGCTTCAATAGGTTTTACTTCATAATGATCCAAGATAGTTTCCATGTTTTTTATGATACCGTTTAGACTGTCTACGTTTCCTCCCTCCTTTTCATATGCATCTTTTGTACGAATAAAATCCTCATACACAGTTAAGAAATCTAAAATTATTTTGTCACCTCGTGCGTTGATTCTATCAATAGTTTGTTTTTCCAGATTTTGGTAATCTGCTAGTAAGCGTAAGGATTTTTGTCTTTCTTTTTCTAAAAGATCATTTAATTCGTCTAATGTTGCTGCTAATGGATTCGGATCTATTTCCACCTGTTTTTCTTTTTCTGAAAAAATATCATTATCCTTTTCGTTTTCAGACATTGTTCCCTCTAATTTTTTAGATAATTTTATCCTTATGACTAGATTTCGCATAGAGGATTTGCTTTAATCACAAAAACATCCTCGCCTTTTTGGCTTTCTTTTATTTCTTTATAATCAGAATCAGAACAAGCTACTACAATTGTTACTTTATCATGATGAAACAATTCTACTGAGCCAGTTGATGTTTCTACATCACCAATATAATCACGTAGCTTAGAGGCAATAGTGTTTAACATTTCAATCTTATCTCCTCTCATCTCATTTGTATCCAATGTCCAAGACAATACAATTTTTGTCTTGGAAGCCTTTAGATCATTTTTTTTCAAAGTTAATCTAATGGTATCAATTAATCTTTTGATATAGCTTGAAATCCCTCTAACGCTTCCGTTAATAAGATACATCAAAGTTTGTGCACTTTCAAATGAGGACCCAAGCATACGCAGATCATAAAGACCAGTTATCATATCGTCAAGGTATAGATCTTTAAAATCATTAAATAATTTGGTGTGCTTCGCATCGTTTTTTACAAATTTGCAAACCTCTAAAACGCTACACAGGCTAGAGAATTTTTGGATGATATAGATTGCATGTAAATATTCTGCTGATGAAATATCTACAAATTTTTTTTCTTTTTTATCCAGTTTTAACAGTGATAAAAGCTTTTTTTCGCCAGTTTGTTTTAGCGAACCAATTACATCAGGTGTATTATTCAAATCGTTTAACGGAAAATAAAAGTAAGAAATTTCCTCTCCAACATTATAGCCAGTAATGTGTTTTAAAAGCGAGATGTTTTCGTTATTTCCACCAAATCCAGTTGCAAGACAATTAATGATCGAACTGTCTTTCTTCAATGCTCCCACTGCATCTTTGAACTTGGAATTTACTTCTGTTTTTAAATCCTGGCCAGTTTTCCTGATTCGTGGTGTAAAGAAAAGATATTTGGCTTTTGAAATTGCAACATTACTTGGTTCCATACCAAGTAGAGGTTCGTCTTCTCTAAGTGATATCACATTTGTATAGGTTTTTGCGGTTTCAGGTTTTAACGATATTGCAGTGGCATTAGATTCATCAATTATTTGTACATCTGCGCCATTTATGACCATCTGGCTTGCAAGAGAATATCCTTCCGTACTTAGCCCAAAAAATACAATTTTTTCTTTCGTCATGTATCCATCTTAGGTATCTAGGCTAAGAAATACTTATTGCAGTTTGCAATTCAGTCAAAATACTTGAAGATTTGGTTTGATGTTCTAACCCCAAAACAACTTGTTTTTTTTGAACCAATGATAAAACGTATGAAAAAAAGTCATACGATATTATGTACTTCACGTGATTATAACCAAGTAACACAATTAGCAAAAATAAGAAATCTGAAGTTAATAATAGTAGGAAAACATGGGGGATCCAAAAGGCATAGTAAGCTAAATGCTAGTCTACACAGAACAAAATTACTATCTATAAGAATAAAGGAGTTTTCACCTGATATCACGATAAGTTTCTGCTCACCCGAAGCAGCAAGAGTTTCTTATGGATTAAACATTGATCACATATGTTTTTCTGATTCACCA
>Ga0208179_1001674_pt1 | contig 11033 bp, 17 predicted proteins | sample Malvired_Geostar_FD_184238 | JGI IMG/M metagenome (GOLD analysis project Ga0208179, IMG submission 184238) | Marine viral communities from the Global Malaspina Expedition - Malaspina viral metaG DeepMed_Geostar (SPAdes) (version 2) | ecosystem: Environmental > Aquatic > Marine > Oceanic | place...
ATGTAGTAGGCCAAGCCAGCCGCAAGACATGGGTAAAACCTGAAAGGTATCTCAACAGTGTTTACCGACGCATCCGCATCATCAATTCTGACCAAACGGTCATATATAAACTGGTCGGTGCTGTTCTCGGGTGTCGGCCAAACTTTGACGACCGGCGTGATCAATCTATCGACATAAAACTGAGTAGGACGCCCTTTGGTGGATTTCGTGGCGATATTCAGGTAGTCGTCCCGGCTAATCCTCGTGATTGCAATATCAGAACTGTCCCGTCGTATCACACCTGAAAGAATATCAATGGTAGACTGGGTGTCTTCCAGGGAAGCCGTAGACGTTGTGGTGGTCGTGGCTGAGCTGGAAGAACCCGTTATCGTCTCGCCAGAGGTAAAGGTCCCGGATGGAACCGTTATCGTCATGGACGTAGAATCAGGCTTCGTTATGAGAGAAGCGGTAGCGGCGCTCGTGCCGCCCGTGATTGTCTCAGCTATCGTAAAGCTACCGCTATCACTCACGGAAAGAGTGATAGTGCCTACAGGGTATTCTGAAATTTCTTCGGCAACAGTCTGCGTAACCTGACTTATTGTCCATCGATTAAGCCCCCTGTTGGCCCAGTCTGCAAACAACAGGTTTAAGGACCTTCTTGCAGTCTTAGCATCATAGCCAGTACGAAGCTCCAGGCCACAACGCTCAAAAGCTTCCTCAATATACTCAGCTACATTAAGCTCAAAGTCCTTAGATCCAGAGACTGCCATGGTATTTAAAACCTTTCATCCTAACCCCAAAGAGCGGTTTTCACGGCAACTCCCAAATGACCAAGAACCAACACGCCCACAGTCCACAGAACCTTCTGAATACCCTCTAGCGACTTTTGTAGATGGGCAATGTCATTACTCTTTATGGTATCCAGCTTTTGGCCCAGAAGCTTGAGATCCCCACGAATCTCTATGATCTGTAGCTCATTCTTCCGATCCAGCTCATCCATAACCTACTCCATCAATACTCTTTCAAGCAGTAGAGAACTACAGAATACGTGTCGCCGCTGGTGTGGCCTACAGTCGTGAACTTTATGTCCCCTGTTTTGCCACCAGAAGCAGCCACATTAGGAAGACCACTGATATCGGAATAATCCAAGGTGTCGGAGTAGTCCGCTGGAAGCTGTGCAGCAATAACGTTGGTGGAGGCGTTCCAAAGAACTTTAACCCCCATCCCAACATTGGTGAACACAACCTTCTGAAGACGTACTCCTGTGCAAGCATCACCTTCCGGGGAAGTGGAAAGAGCCGACACATCTACCTTGGTAACAGCCGATTCACCTGTACCATCACTGGTGTTGGTACAATAGATAACAGCCGTCCGAGACCCATCAATTACCGACGTGGTGGTTACAGCATCCGCCATGGCTCATTCCTCTACTTATTCAAAGGGCGTTGCTAAAGTACCATCACCATGCAGAAAAGCTTCACAATGCCACACCGCTGCCGTTGTCGCTTTCAGGCGAATAATTCCACCAACAAGCCAACCCTGGGCCGCTGTACCAAGATCAATGGTGTCATCGTCACTAGCATCCGGAATAAACGTATTCATGTCGGTAGCCGTTGCGGGATCAAATAGATGGGCAAACCCAGAATAAAGATCACTGGTGTTTTGCGTATTGATCTGCCCTGCACCCGTAAACGTTGTGCCGACAATAAAGGTATACTGAAGTCCCGCTACCGCTGTTGGCAACGTAACAACAATGCCTGCCGCACGATTGAGAGTAAATACGGCTCCGGACTGGGTCGATGCTACAGAATAGGTGGAGTCGGTAATTGAAACAATGTTGTCGTAGGAAGAGACGTATCCAGTTGTAACTACATTACCGCTGGTATCTACATCAAAATTAGTTGTAACGGCACCTGTGCCTGAAGTTACACTAATTTGCTCGAAACCATTTTCCGAGCGTACCGGACCATTAAAGGTTGTATTAGCCATACCGGCTATCCTCCTTACAAAGGTTTTGCCCTAGAGTCTTGTAAGCGTCTGCTGGGCCAGTCGCTAGGGCTATGTAGTCCCAGAAAGGCGGGGGGAGAAATGATCCTCCCCCCGGTAGCTCTGATCGAGGTTACGCGCCCGGTGATCCGAAGATACCGCGAGGATCCGACCAGCCAAACGCATAGCGTTCGCGGGCCTTGTACCTCACATTCCCGGTATCGAAATCGCCTTCCATGGAAGTTCGAACGGCTGTTCTATTAAAGCCCTTCAAACCATTCGGCGCATCCGTGATGATGAACCACGCATCCGTGTCCGTCAGGAAATGGTTAACGGAAGAACCACTCGGAAGCATACCCATGTTCCGAATGGCATTGATGTCGTTATCCGCCGTTCCTGGACGAAGCGTGGATTCCAAAAGTCTATCCGCAGTGAACTGAAGTTCCTTGGGAATAATCAGCCTACTGCCACTGACAGCCACTTTTAGACCGCGCTCATCAACGAAGCCCGCGATATCAATGAGAGCCTGTTCAAGACTGGTCTCATTGAGATCCGCCGCCGTCGAAAGCTCGTTACGGAAGGTGTTGCCGTTTGCAAGAGTATGAGCCGTCGAGCATAGCTCAAGCCCATCACCTCCGGTATACGTGCTGTCGAAAGCATTGTTAAGGACCGCAGCGGCCTTAACCTGCTTCGTTTGGCTCATGCTACGAGCGAGGGCCTTCGTGTATCGGCTTGCAAGCCGATCATAAAGGTTATCCTCAATAGCCTCTTCAGTGATGGAGAACGCTAACGCAATTGTCTCCATCGTGTAGCGAGCCGTGTACACTTCCTGGGCATCATCAAACGACACCGCCGAGCCCTCAGACTTGGTAGGTGCGCTTCCGAAGCCCGAAAGCATGACCTCTTCCTCGAATGCACGATCTGAACTCTCCATGGAGAAGATTTCTTCGTGCTCACGGTCGTAGCGGTCATATTCCAGTCCGAACAACGCGTTTAGGCCGGGTTCCAACTCTTTGACAAGTTGTGCTCTGCTAATAGCCATCTCTCAACCCTCCTATACGCCGGTGGTTGAAACAGTGCCACCAGCAATAGCACCATTGGCGCTATTGTAGTGGTTGTTCAACCTGACCAAAGCAGGGATGCCAGAAGCAGAAAAGTCTTGGTTCATGCCATCTTCTTCCCAACCAAGAATGCGCATATTGAGCGTATTCGTGGTAGCGATGGTACTGATAGCTAAAGCACCTGAAGACTGACCCGTTGTCGTGCTCCCGCTTGTTCCACTAGAGAAGTTCGCGTTCGCAAAAACAGCGGCCCGTGCCGTTGCCTTACTGGTCCAAGAGGCATCCGTTGCAACCACAAAGATCTGCATCGGATCGTCTGCCACAAAAGCCCTTACAGGATGGTTGCTATCCGCTCCCGATCCAGGCCAGTGCATACTCCACGTGGGTTTCCCCGTGGTGCTTGAGACATACCTGCAACCTTGAAAAGCGCCCAATAGCCCTACAGTGCCGCCTGCCGCAGCACCCACAACGTCGATATACCCCGTCGAAAGCGGGATAACTGGGGTGCCAAAGTAGATAACGTTGCTATTGCCGTTAGCGATTTCATAGAAGGTATAGCCTGAAACACCCGTGGAGTTGGAGTTCTGACCCATCTTACCGACAGGTCGGAGCCCCCAAGCTCCATTAGTATTCGCCATATCTTATGCTCCTCAAAGCAAAAGGGTTGCTAACAGTAAGCCCTAAATTTATTTAGGGCCTCCAAACGTAACACGCGATTGACGTTCAGGTTTCTGAATCGCCATCGAATGATGCTGGGTTTCCTTTAAAAGATCGTTATCGACTGCCTCCATTGCATCAGACTTCATCTGATTGAAGTAGTCGCTCCGTTCTTCCACGATCTCTGCTGGAATTCGAGCCAGCAACAAGCCTCCTACACCAAAGACACCTTCGTATTTTCCACTGTCAACGGTAGGCGCTTCAAAATCAGGGTACTCCTCCTTCCGAACCAACTCCCACCCTTCTCGCATACGGGCAGAAACGTTTTTCCGGTCATCGAAGCCCCTAACCTCGGAACGTATCCATCGGTGGACAAATCCTTCGGGGGGTGCAGGTGCGTCTAATAAAGACGGGGGTGCCCAAGGCTTTCGACGCGGCTTTGCGTCACGTGTCTCGGACGTGCGGGGAGTGCGATCAACGGTCTCGTTTTCCATCTATCGTCTCCTACCGTTTGTGTTTCGCGTACTCGTCTAGAGGAACTCCAAGCTTGTTTGCTATCGCAACCTCGCTTGCAGAAAGTCTTACTGTCTTGCGCCCACTATTGCTGGAGCGTGTGGCAGAGGCGACCGACTGTTGTGGTCGGCGTCCTTCTGATACGGCAACCGTAGTCCCACCGCTAAACTTGTGTGGAAAGGCTTCCCGTATTCTTTTGTCAAGCTCATCGTAGTACGAGGGAGACTCCGTGTCAAACCCCTCATCTTCTACAAGAGTCTTGTGAATTCCGAACGCTGCAAACGTCATTGCATCGTCGTCACCGAACCAATCGTTCTTAGAAGCCCAGTCTTCTGCCTTTGGATCGGCCCGTGTCGGGATTTGTGGCTGAGCCTGTTGAGCCTGTCGAGCCTGTTGCGCCGCCATCTGCTGCTGAGCGACAATTTGCTGCTGCCATTGTGCTTGTTGCAGCTTCGCAGCCCTGACACGCTCTTCTTCAATAGCTAGTTGAGAGAGCTTTTTCTGAGTCTCTACCTGTGCTGCCGTATCATTTGTCGCTATGGCGCTTTCGAGGTCTTTTCCAAGGGCTTCGCTCTGCGTTGCAATACGGTCGCCATACTCATTGACATACCCCTGATCCAGATCCTGAACGCGACCTTTTAGCTGGGAATTCTCGGCTTGTATATTTCGTGCATAATTAATCGCGGCTTCTTGCTGCCTCTCGGCCTCTCGTGCCTTCTTAGTCAACTTGTCGATGCGCCTTTGTACCTTCTTACTATAATCATCGTGTTCAGTGACGTCTGGAGCTACTCCAGAATCTATTCCGGCAACAGTGGAAGGATCTATCTCTACGTTAACTTCGGCACCCTCAGAGGGAAGGTCTACAACAAGCTCGTCTTGTGCTGGCATGGGGATGTCTCCATGTTAAATGTGCAGGATATCGTCCGGATCCTGTATGACGGCTATGACTTCGTCGTCATTCAAAATGCGAACCTCGCCACCGTCTATCTTAAAACGAGCGCCCGCATATCGTCCAAATATCACCCAGTCCTTCTCCTTGCACCAGGGGCCATTTGGGAACTTCTCAGTGTCTTTATAAGCCAGTAAACCAACTTTAAGGACATACCCACAGACAGTGGCAACGGATTCTCTTTCGATAACAGCATCGGGCAAAAGAACGCCACCCTCTGTTTTTCCGCGTCCTCTGTACGGAAGAATTAACAAACGCCACCCTGTTGGAGAAGGGAGGCGTTCAAAAGAGCTGCTTTCCAGCTTGGTTGGATCTAAAATACGCTCCTCTGCTTTAATATAGGCGCTCTCAAAGTTTATAGGACTTTCGCCGCTACTAACTTCAGACTTCTCCATGGTTAGTCTGCCTTTTCCAAGATTTCTCTCAATTCCTGTCCTATATAATCCAAAGATTCAATGTTGCCAACCAATTGCTTGTATTCTTCAAGGTCTTTTATAGTGCCCCCAACCAGCATCTCGGCAATACGATCTCGCCGTTCCTTAATGGATTTGAGAAGATGTTCCGCAAGAAGGATCCCGTCCATCGATTATTTCTTAGCACTCATATATGCCGTCATACCCATATAAGCTCCGACAACTCCTGCCTGTCCTATATAGAACAAGCCGAATAAATCTGAAAGAGCCTTTATCCGACCATCTGGGAAAATAGGCAGAAAAACCGCCGCTGTAAATACGATCATGGATATCATGGACATCCACGCCATTCGTCGCTGGGCATCCGACTTCTCATGCCGATCCATGACTTCTGCCAACGCAATCTCTGCATCCGATACAACGCCATCCTTATCGATGTCCAACTTGTTATGCTTACTGTCCTTCTGTAGCTTCTTTTGGGCCATCATCTCATCCTGGGTAAAAAGCTCTTATATCCTTGGACGGTGCAAAAACATTCCGCCAGCCTTGGCCCGCCCCAATGGGGCATGTAATGCCTTCGGGTGTCGTGAAAACAATCGTAAATGTCGCCCCTTCAGAAGACGCAAACACTTCAAAGATCCTGTTGTCACTCAGGAGACCAAAACCGACCAACGTCTCCTGAAATTCTCTAGCTACCTCCGCAACAAAATCCGAATGCTTCATGCAAAACGACTGCCCCTGGACGGCAAACGGCCGTGTGATCAAAAGGACTACCAAAATGAGCCAGAAGGAGGAGTGGAACATCTCTATTTCATCTTCGATAAGGGGTTCTCAAGAGCCTTTCGGATGTTGTCATCCGTCGCCGTTTCCAGATCACTCATCTGCTTCTTCAACCGGTCCTCAAGCGTAGTCATATCGTTTCGAATCTGTTCTCGCCTCGTATCGAACCGGTCCTCTGCCTTGGTCACCATACCACGGACCTTATTTTCATTTTGATCCAAAGTAGTCCTGACGGCGTCCGCAGTGGCCTTGGTGCGCCGTTCCGCTGCATCAACGCTCTTTTCCAAACGCGCCACGTCCTTCTTGAGATCGTTCTTGATGTCGCGTGTGTAATCCGTCGCCTTCGTGACCGAATCCTCGACGGATGCCATCTTCTCCTTGAAGACATCAAGGCGCTTGTCAAAACCGCTGAGATCCGGAGCCACGTACTCCTGAATCTGCTCCTTCATATCCATATAGTCTTTGTAAAACTCAAAACCCGCCCACAGACCACCGCCAATCGTCCCCAACACAGGAAGAATGATAAGGAGTTTACCTCCCGATAGTCTTATTCCTTGATATTCGACTTCTGCCATATCTACCTATACTGGGAGTTGATCATTGCATCATGCTTCGCATTAGAGCCACCAAACAGGATGTATTGCGCGAAGTTGTTGCCGTTAATCGTGGCGTCCGGAATCGTGGTCGTGCTGAAGAACCCAACGGTATCTTTCAGCTTGGTCGTGGCATCAAAGAAGGACTTGCTATTCCCCAGTACCTGCATCACCACCAAGGTTTTAAGCTGATTGCTAGCGTCATAGCGCCCCTTGTCTCCCATACGCTTCATGATTCGCTTGGCGATCTTTTCTTTGACGGCCTTTTTAACAATGACTTTGGGAGCGTCAAGCTCTGAATCTTCTTCTGATTCGGGGTCTGCATCTGGCTGCGTCTCCTCACTTGCAGAAGACGATTCAGGGCTTCCCGTTGTCTCAGGTTCTGGCTCAACTTCCGTCTCCACTTCAGCTTCGATTTCCTGTTCCATTTCAGCCTGCGCCTGCTGTTGTTCTTGCTGTTCTTGCGCAGGAGGTTGAAGATTTGCCTGTTCCGAAGAAGTCGGTCCACCAGCCATGGTTTCCATCGAAGGTGGGGCCATCTCCTGTTCGATCTGAGCTTCCATGTCCTCCATCTCCTGATCCGGAGGTGGTGGGGCCATGTCTACTTCCACGGTCTGAATTGGATTATCCAATATCACATCAGTATTCTGAATGATATTGATTATCTCCGTCTCGATGAAGGTCACCAGATCATAGGTGGCCGTAAGGGCTGGGTTGCTGAACTGCGGTCCGTAGTAGCCGTAGGGGTATCCCGCATCAATTCCAAATAGATCAAAATTCCCCGTTAGGCCGGTATAACTATTTTCGGGGATAGTCTGTGAGTAGCTGTAATTCCGGAGACCCGAGAAGTCCAACTCGACCTCATGCTCGAACTTATGCTGAAGCGCCGAGTTCTCGTCAAACAGCGACAACGTCAGCCGGAAGATGTCCTTGCAATCAAATGACGCCATCGTATCACCAGCGCATGTCGGCACGAACGTATTGGAAGAGTGGGAATTGACATCCATCCCATATGCCAGATCAAATCCCCGGTTGATCTGATTGATGGACATCGCGTCTTCGAGATCAATGGTGGTGGAGTAGGTTCCTCCGGGACCATGCTGGCCCGCTGTGCAGTATTTCCCAGGAGGGCAGCCGCTTCCCGTGCCAACGCTGGTGCCCCCGGATTGAGTGAACTCGCTCATCCCCGGTAGTTGGTTGGGAGAAGTCTCCTGTCCGGTTACGACCTCCTCCGCAAAAGACGGACCTGTCAATAAACAGACCCCAAGGACCGTTGCATACGTGCATACCCCTTTCATCTATTCCGAATACTCCAGATCAGGAGATGGAATCACCTCTTTCTTCTCGAATATCGTGTTCCCTTCCGGTGCGGCCTCTTGATCCTTCTCCCACGCCAGCTTGGCTTCCTTGCCAATCCTACCCTTATACGGACAAGGCGTTCCGGCCATGGTCATCGCATCGAATACCCTTGCATCCTGACAAAGGATCGATATCGCCGCGACCTTCATGCCCATAAAGTAGAGAGACCTCGCCAGCTTTATGCGTTCGCAGTTCTTGTCGATGATAGTGTGGCCGGTGGATATCCCAACGAAACCGGTCTGAGCACCAACGCTCATACCTGTGCGACACACGTCGTTGTTATTGACCACGACGGACGGCGCATTGGCCGTGGGCACCGACTTATCGGTCACCACCGTCGAGCTAATGGTATTGGTCTCCGCCGCAAAGGCATTGAATGAAAACAGCACCCCCAAAACGATAATGAGAACGATACCGAAAACGATGGTCGCAAGAAGTATGAAAAAGCCGTTAAGATCCTTGATATCTTCTTCTTCCATCACTTTTTCTTCACCTCAGGAGGTGGCTTAGGCTTCGGCGCAACCGCTTTTTCGTAATAAATGATGAGTTGCTTCTGCTGATCGATATATCGCTTAATTTCCGCCATATTGAGGGCCAGCGTCTCGTAATCCCTCACACTGATGGCGTAAAACAGAAAAGAACCGGTTTGCCTGATGTATTTGGCCTTGAATCTCTCGAAATTCTGGTCGGTGACCACGAACCACGTAATATTGTGCAGATCTATCGGTTGAGGCCGCGTTTGCGTGGGTATTATACGGTCAACTTCGACGGTTTTGACTTCAAGTCGAGTGAGTTTAGGCCACGAACTGCAACTACTTAACAGTAGGCAGAGCAGAGTCAGACTCAAAACTCTCAAATAGCCGCTTCGTTCCACGATTTATCTTCTTTTCCACCAGATTCGGCTTCTGCTGACTCAATCGTGTCAAATTATGCTTTCGCAACTTGCCAATGAGCTTGTTTTTATAGTCGTGCGCCTTCTGCAACTGCAAGGAAAGGTCCTTGTTGAGCCTGCGGTACTTTCCCGCATCCTCTTTAAGCGTCTCAATCGTCTGGTCCTGGACCTTCTTCGCCGTCTCCAGCTTGGCAGAGTTCTCCGTCAGGATCTGAATACGGGCCTGGGTGTCCTTATAGTAGTAAAACCCACCGTAAACGACACCGCCAACCAACCCTATGACGATGATCGCCAGATAGAGCTTGATCATCACCTCAGATGACGCCCTTCTCCTTCAGAAAGAAACCCAACCCGCCAATGGCGATGCCGACAAGCGTGACGATGGGCTGACTGATCAAAACACCAATACCAACGACGCCCGCTGCCGCCGCCGCCCAACTGGACGGCTCTTTAACCCTGGAAGTAATCCACTCCATAACTACTCTCCTCAACAGATTTTGAACGAACCGCCGCGCTCGGCTTCACCCATCCCGCGACTTTTTCCAGAGGTGGTCGTACCCTTGGATGCGTCCGGTGTCGATTCCTCTTTTGGCGCGTTATAAGGCACAAAGCCCTGATCCTTGATGACGGAGCCTTTGCGAATTACCCCTACAGAAGCACTTCCTTTCTCGGCCATGATGACCTCCTAACCTTGTTGTTGCTGATTCTGCCGCTGCTTCATCACTTCGCGCTCGCGAGCGGCGTCTATGCGAGCGGCGGCAATATCCTCTGCGGATTGAATCCTGTTTTCACCTAGCTGCGCAGTCTGAGAGGCCTTTTGCCTGTCGAGGTCTAAACGAGCCTGATCTATCTGGTTTTCCGCCGCATCCCGTTGCGCCCTGATCTGCAAGTCCTGCTCCTTGAGCGCGATGAGAGGATCTGGCTCTTCGCCGCCCCCGGAAATCTGCTTGGAAAGATCTTTGACCTCCTGCATACCCTTGGCAATCAGATCCGCGACCATGCTTTCGATCTCCAAAGTCTGCTGCTCGGTTGGAGCCTGTCCCTGTAGCTGCTGCATCATTTGCGCTGCAACCTGCTCCTTGGCCTTCACGGAAACGTGCTCCATGATGTGCTTTTGAAGCTCCACGGCAATCAAAGGCATCTGTTGAACGGTGCCCGCTGACCCAAAAACAAGATGCGCCATGATATGCGCGTCGTGGTTTTGACCCTGGAACACGGCCATGGGAAGGTTTTCCAAAGCTTCCGAGTTCTCGATGGCCGGATCCTTGGGCTCTGGCTCTCCCTCCTCTTGAGGCTTCAAAATGGCGTCTACGTCCTTGATCCCGATGGCCTTGTACATGCGCCGAAAGGCTTCGTACAGGTTATGAAGATCCGGAGCCGACTGGGCCAGTTGCAACTCCGTCTGGGCCAATGTAACGCGTTGCACCATCGAGAAGATGTTGGGATCGGCCACGGGAAGAACGTCCACGCGGTCGTCAAAGTCCTGCGCCTTCACGGTACGCTCGGCACCAACCACGTTATACGGATATTCAGGAGGAAGGGACTGCCCGAAAACAGCGGCCAAAAGGAAGAATTCCTCCTTCTGCGCGTAAAACAGCCGCTTGTGAATGGCGGACATGATCTTCGCGCCTTGCTCCAACAATGCGATGGTTGTCCCGACAGGCGCTTCCTGGTTGCCGTCGCCAACCTGGAGATTGGAAACCGCTGCAAACCTCTGGCCCGCTTCAACACAGAAACCCATTAACTGGAACAGCGTCTGGTCGGCCCCCTTGTACGGAAGCAGCATTAATGAATCACGGATTACCCCTCCGGGTGCATCGACCTCGCGAAACTCGCCCGGTGATAATGGAT
>Ga0208179_1001678_pt1 | contig 11023 bp, 18 predicted proteins | sample Malvired_Geostar_FD_184238 | JGI IMG/M metagenome (GOLD analysis project Ga0208179, IMG submission 184238) | Marine viral communities from the Global Malaspina Expedition - Malaspina viral metaG DeepMed_Geostar (SPAdes) (version 2) | ecosystem: Environmental > Aquatic > Marine > Oceanic | place...
ATTCTTCGCCTTCTAACTTCCTAACCTTGTCTATCAGTATCTCCAATGTCTGATTCTGGAGTATCTGCATCTCCTTGATCTTAATGATCTGAGCTTTTATTAAAGTGATTGTCTCTTCCATTTTTTCTCCTCGCTTATTAATGATTCACGATTCATGCCAAACTGAATTGGCAGTTACAAAACTTGTTTGAGCAGATATACTTGGTGCGATTGTCGGCTCCTTCGCCAAGTATTCGCAACGATCTTTCCGCACACACCACACATTTGCGATCTGCTACTTGTAATGATGCAATGATGATGCCATGCTCATCATGCTGGCGTTTAATGTTCTTTTGTCTGTAATCCATGTACCTCCTTTTGCCTAGTGGAATATTTTGCCTAGCAGTATTTGCCTACTAGGAAATTATTACCTACTATATTGTTGGGTATTGATTCTGCCATGTTGTGAACCAATGTCTATGCTTGAAGGATACCTCAACGCCAGACTTAAATTTCTTAGACTTGTCTGCTACGCCAATGCACCATGCATCCCATAGTTTTTCTCCTCCTCCCAATTTACGGACAACATCAAGGTATTGTTTACGTTTATTTGTCTTAATTTCTTCAGACTTTAATTTCTTATTGTAGTCTGTGATCTTAGGATCAAGACCATACCAAATTAGATTATTGGAATCTAAACAGGCAAATGCTTTCATTCCTGTAGCTAACTGAGCCAGAAAATTTGCCTTTGGCAGACCTAGACCTTCTACCTCTAAAAATAATTGCAGTATTCTATCAGGAATATTCTTTTTCTTACTCGCCAATATGCTAATCATGCTGTCATAGTAATACTGTTTCCTGTCATTGAATGACAATACTGCATTCTTTTTTGCTTCCCAATTAAATACAGGAATGTTGATACCTTCTAACTTGTATTGTGTCATGATGGAATCGAGATTCTCTGTATTCTGTTGGATTGTAGCTTGCACTCCTGCATGGCAAAATGCCAGATTGTCTGCACTCGCTTGGCAGTAATCTGCTACGTACCGATTGTCTGTTTTATACATATTATCTCCTGTTTAGTTACGGCATCCATTAGCGAATACCTCAAAGTGTACCTTGCAGGATTAGTGCCTAGTACACTTCAAGTTATCAACTACACTAAATCAATGTGTTCTGTAGTTACCATTCGCACACCTTGCTTCCAAAACTTTATGTGTGCCTGAATATCTTCATCGTATGGAATAACCCATTCAGCCCATCCCCATTCACCATTCTCATAGTAAAATAATCGTAGTCTACACATACAATCTCCTAATATAATTGTTTAGGTAAATCCTTTCTGGACATACCGATTGTCTTCTTTAACAGACCTTCAGGAGTACATCCTGAAGTACCATCTGGTAACAAGGATAATTCCTCAATAGGAACATCTAAATGATATTTTTTCCTATCCTCCTCAGAGATTTCTGACCATTCAGGATAATTTTGAGTGATTGATTCACCAAAATTCCTGTATCCTTTATCTTTTCGTAACGTAAATATTATTTCTTTACATTGGATTACCATTGCTTCAAGAGATGCAATATGTTCATCCTTCCGCATAACTTCTTTATTAACTATTGCAATGGCTTCATCCTTAGTTGTTTGTGTAAAATCTTTCATGTTGTCTCCTGTTATTGGATTGGGAATCGATTCATGTTTCTGATTGGATTGTGATTGGGCATTCCATGATCAATTGTATGACCATCATTGATCCAATCTTCACCCATGAAATTGTAAAGAATACTGGCATCCATATCGCCTTCAAGGTATGCCCTATTTTTCTCCTTACTGTAAAATGAGTAGCTACTAATCTTGTTAGCTAATCCTTTCATCATAAGGTAGTTTAATTCTACCTCTAACCATTCATGTCCTGCATCTACATGCCAATTAAAACTTCTCATACTAACTCCTTTCGATTTTCGTTTAGCTTTTTGTTGCATATGATACCTAGCAAAATCATCTTCTCCATTCATATTATCTCCTGTATTGTTTACTGGAACAGTTAATTTTATCAACAATCCAATTTGGATTATTTCTGTGAAATTTGGCTTGTGCCATCATGGTTCCTGTAGCTGATTCAAGATCATCTTCAAGATCGCATCCTTCAATATCAAGGTGCAGATAGCGTCCTTTGTATTTTGCAAGGAATGGAAAGTTTTCATACAATTCTATTCCTAGTTTTTCTTCGTATTCCATATCTTTTTCTGATGGATACGTATCTGGCTTAACGACAACTAATTCAAGATCATCGCTAATCTTTTCACTTGCTACTACTTTCATTGTGTCTCCTGTTCAGATTAAAGTTATAGCAGGGAATAAATCCCTGCTCAAATTGCACCAGATTATACTTCCAAGTCTGATGCTGTCATAGGGTAGGGATTGGAAAGTAATTCCGCAAATTCCCCATTAAGAATGCGATCTTCAAAATACTTTACCGCACCATTGGCATCGCCCATACTAACTGCATCGAATACAGGAGTGATACCATTCAAACCATAAACGTGAACCTCAAGATCATCGTTTACAGTAATGTAGTAATTAGCAAATGCACTAACTACCGATTTACGAACCAACATATTGTCTCCTTTACTGGCTTAATTGCCATGATACCTAGATCGAATACCTAGCATACCTAGAGATGCACCATTGATACCAATGATGCACCCATACTACACTAGATCATGTTGTTCTTGATCGCATCCTCCTTTGCATATTGTTTGTACCGCTCTACATGAGCGATGAATTGGTCATGATCCTGAAAATGTGTAATGGTCATGATGTCTTGGTTTGGGAACCAAGTATTCTGGATTGATGTTAGTGTTTTCCATTCATCGGAAGACCATCTCTTTTTGTTTTCTGCACTAACTGCCATGTTGTCTCCTTATAGTATGCGAGAAATTAATTCCTCTGGGTTAAGCCTATGCATAGACCTGACTCTAACTGGTCTGCGAGTAGGGAATGACTTCTGATTGGATTGTCTTTTGGTCTTTGTTGGAAGGATTGTGATTGTACCTCCATTGGCAAGGAATGCCTGAGTAGCTACTGCTACATCGCCTCTCGTCAATTCATCTACCATGTTGTCTCCTTATATGGTATGATTGTGATTGATTATTCATCCTCATTATTGAGAATGAGATCATAGTATGGATGAATCCAATAGTATTGTCAAACTAAAAATTAATTGGTAACATAATGAGAGACAAACTAACACAAAAAGAACTAAGGTTTTCAATAGCTTACGCATCAAATGGTAATGCTACAGAGAGTGCTAAACTGGCTGGTTATGCTGTACCATCAGCTAGTCAAGCTGGTCACAAACTACTTAAGAAATGCTCAGTAATTAAGGAGATTGAGAAGAGAGTAGAAGATTTTCAGATAGCTCAAGGCATAACTAAGTCAGGTATCTTGTCCGATCTAATTAGACTGTATAATCAGGCACTTACAGCAGAATCTCATGGAGTTTGCAAAGACATTCTCAAGCTATTAGGTATGGAGGTTGGCTTATTTAATGAGGCTAAACAAGTGAAGCATCAGCATAATGTGACATTTGAACAGCTACTTAAGGACACATCCATTACTGACATTACTCCAGAAAAGCCAGCAATAACAATCAATTAGGCTCGGTCCGGTTTCTAATTCTCAGGATTCTGAAACGAGATCGTGATAGTGATCTGAGGCTGAATCCGTGAATGGGGGTGGGTGGGACGCATCCCCACCCCTATATCATACATAAAGTAGTTATAGGCATTTATACACACTTGCCTATTTATGTGTTTTAAAAGAGAATATTGAAGGGCTTTGTCTCCAGCCCTAGACAGCCCTAGCCCCCCTTAGTACCTCGGTTGGGGCTGTCACTTTCTAACAATTTTATAAGGACAAGTATATATGGAAACACTTTTAACGGTTTTTGGAGTCAAATGGTGCTGTGTATTTGCAAGCACCTGCGGTGGTTTAACGAATGGATTAGTTCATAAATGGACAGGTTATGCCACGGAGGCTAAGAACTTAGTAGTAGCAGCAGTTGTAGGATGGATAGCAGCCGAATTTTTTATTCCAATGTTAATGGAACAATTTGAATTTGGCCCATATACTGCTCTGGCTATAGCCTTTCTTATAGGGTATAGTGGAATACGCCTTCTTCCACATTTGGAAAAGAAGGTCTTTAAAAAAATAGACAAGGCTTTAGACAGCGTTATGGACGACTAAGATGGCATATTCAGATAAAGTAATGGAACATTATGAAAATCCCCTCAATATTGGCAGTTTGGATAATAGGAGTAGGTCTGTTGGTACTGGGCTTGTGGGTGCACCTGAATGTGGCGATGTAATGAAGTTACAAATCATGGTGGAGAATGATAGAATCGTGGACGCAAAATTTAAAACTTTTGGCTGCGGAAGTGCAATTGCTTCTTCATCGTTGGCAACAGAGTGGGTTAAGGGCAAGTCTTTGGATGAAGCTCAATCTATTAAAAATACTGATATTGTGGAAGAGTTGTCCCTGCCACCCGTTAAAATCCATTGTTCGGTACTGGCAGAGGATGCAATTAAGGCTGCAATCAATGATTATAGGAGTAAATATGTGTAAATGCGAAGATTGTCAATGCAATCCATGTAATTGCAATGAGACTAAATGACCACGACAAGAGTTTATTTGGTGGTGGAGGAAGCGCAAATGAGAACCGAAAGCTACTAAATTTTTGGGCACGGTTTATCATAACCCTTGCCAATGCAGTAACATTTCTCGTTTTGATTGGTCTCTTATTTTTTGTAGAAGAGGTTAGTGAAAGCAATTCTAGCCTAGTGAACATAATGATTGGTATGTACGTAGCCGTGCAGGTAAAAATTATTGACTACTGGTTCCGTGAAAAAAAAGATGCCGAGCATGACGAAGATATGAATGGAAGAAAATGAGATAATACAGCTTATACGGAAGTTACAAGCTAACCCACTTCTCTACTTTGAAAATTGCTTAAAGATTCAGAACTTTGGGACAGGGGAGCTTATACCGTTTAAGCTCAATGAGGTACAGCAGATTATGCATTCTATGATGCAGAGACAGTTAGCTGAACATAACCATGTCAGGATGATTGTCTTAAAGGCACGTAGATTTGGCATATCCACATATGTACAGGGGCGGTACTTCCGACATGCCGCAATGAACCATAATAAGGTGGTACAGATCACCACCCATAGCAAGGCAGCTACAGATGTAATGTTTGCTATGACACGCACAATGGAACAGAACCTTCCATTAGAGATAAAACCACAACTTAAATATAGCGGTAGGAGAGACTTACATTGGGGCAGCGAGGAGGGCGGTCTTAACTCATCCTATTCCCTCTCAACGGTGGGGGGTCGTGAAGTACGTGGTAGTAAGATAGACTATTTACATTGTAGTGAAGTAGCATCTTGGTCAGGAGGCGGTGAGGATTATTTGCTTGGGCTGCTCAATTGTGTTGTACAAGGATTTGAAACAGAAGCGGTTATAGAATCTACCGCACAAGGTGTGGGTGGTGTGTTCCATGATATGTACTGGGATGCAGCAGAAGGCAATTCTGGGTGGGAAAGTGTCTTCTTTCCTTGGTATATATATAGTCACTACACTAAACCGTTTAATTCAGAGGAAGAGAAGGAACTATTTAAGGATGAGCTAGGTCAAGACAAGAGGTACGGAGGGGAAGAAGAGTCTGCATTACTGGATATGTATTGTAAGTATGATGTAGGGGAGGAAGTCAAGGAGTTTAAGGTAACCCTAGAGAACTTAAACTGGAGGCGGCAATGCATAAAGACTCAATGTCAGAATGATCTTAGAAAATTTCATCAGGAGTTTCCCACTACAGCCAGAGAATCTTTTGTTACCACAGGAAGAAGTGTATTTAATATAGACACCCTCAGTAGTCTTGTTTTAAATTCACAGAAACTACAAAGAGAAAGGCCATCAGAAGGTTTTCATATACCCGTCCAAGCGTGGAAAGAACGGGGTGGAGGAGAAAAATACATTATAGAAGCAATGGATGATGGAGAATTACAGGTATGGGAGAGACCAATTGCAGGGAATGAATATAGGATAGGTGGAGATATATCAGAGGGTATAGATGTAGGGAGGGACACAGACTGGAGCGTTGGTGTAGTCTTAAATGCCGCAACTATGGATGAGGTAGCTACTATAAGGGTAAAGATTGATCCAGATTTATTCGCATGGCAGCTTGCAAGTTTAGGTAAATGGTACAATAATGCAAAATTGATTGTTGAAAGGAATAACCACGGACTGGTAACCTTAAAGTTCCTTTCAGATGTACACTTATACCCAGATATATATTCAGAGAAGATACTAGACGAGAGGTCAAGTCGTTCTGCTCGCAAACTAGGATTCCATACCACAGTAAAGTCTAAACCCCTGATTATTGACTATCTCAAGGAATTAATCAGGGAAGATGAGATAAAAATCAGGAGTCCAAAGGTCTTGGATGAATTGCAAACCTTTGTAAATTATCCCAATGGAAGAATGGCAGCACAGGCTGGTTCACATGATGACTGTGTAATGGCCTTGGCTATTGCGTGTTTTGGGTGTAAGATGTTCCCTGCAACGCCAGAATGGGAAAAGCACATAAATAGAAGGCATTGGAAGCCCGAATTAAAGTTTTACCAACCATCTCAGTTATGAGCAATGTAATAGAGGTACAGTTTGGTAAGGGAATTTTACCAAATGAGGAGGGATTTGTTGAAGAGTTACAACCACTACTAGAAGATATGGTAGATGCGGCATGTAATAATTATGGAGAAGAACTAGGTTGTATAATGATTGAGTCACTATGTCTATCATTGGATAAGATAAGACAAAAGCTATCTGAACAGATTGAAAACAAGAAAAAGTATATACTTACTATGGAAAATGGTGATATTATAGACTTAACTTTAGAAACGAATGAATAGTACAGGTAGGTTACTGATACTAGCTATAGTATTTTTATTATCTGCTTGTGTAAGTGGGGTTATGGACAATCTTGGATACTGGGTAAACGAAAAGCCATATAGGGGCACTTTAGACAAGAATAAATTTCATGTTACCCCCTATTGGCAATGCGTAGAACCTTTTGCACCGCATAGTAACAAGGAGTGTTAATAGAATGGCAGAATATGAAATGGAGGAGCCTCAAGAAGTAGCTGTTGAGGTTAAGGTTGTAGAGGCAGATGTAGATGACTTTGCTAAGGTAATACAGGAAAAGTTTGAGGAGGCAAGGGACTACCGAAGAGATCATGAACAACATTGGTTAGAGGCTTATGATGCTTATAGAGGAAAGTTTCCTTCAAAAATATCGAAGGCGCATGAGTTGGCAAGCGAAAGGGGTATATTTGTCAATCAAACTAGGCGTAAAATTAATTCGGCGAAGATTAAGATTAACACGTTACTATTTGAGGACGGGAAAGTACCATTTAGTATTACCCCCTCACGTAAACCAAGGTTCTACCCTCCAGATATACAAGCACCACCAGACAGACCAGACCTACTTGAAGACGCAATCCTTGAACGCTCTAAACAGATGGAGTTCAAGATTCGTGATATTCTTGAAAGAACGAATTATAATGAGGAAGTTCAACATGCTATACACGAAATGTGTCTGTATGGGACGGGATGCACGAAGGGTGTTTCCCTTGAATATAAAAATTTTCCTGTCTACACAACGGTTACGACTCCAGATGATATGGTTGCAGTTGAGTCGTTCCTTGAACAAGAGTTAATGCCCACATGTAAGTTTGTCAGTATTTGGAATGTATTTCCATCTCCAGAGGCAATCAATGCGGAAGATGCAGATTATGTTATCCAAAGATCGTTCCTTAGTAAAATACAACTCAGAAAACTTGCGAAAACAGCAGAAGGCTTTATTCCGGGTGCACTTGAACAAGTCCTTGAAGACGAGATTGGCCTTGCACATGGATGGGACGACAGCGAACATCCTAAAAAGTATAATGAAACCTCAGCCACAAGACTAAAGAAGTTTGAGGTTTTAGAGTTTTGGGGCCGTTTAGACGGTAAGGACTTGGAGCCACATTTACCAATTGACTCAGAGGATATTCCAGATGCTCTACCTGTTGTAGTAACTGTTATAGGCGATAAGGTTGTTAAGATTGCAGAAAATCCATTCGATGACACCTTACCATTCCATTTTTGCAACTGGCAGAAGAATCCAGAATCAATATGGGGCGATGGCATTTATTATGCAATACGAGATGCACAGGCAATATTAAACTTTTCATATGCAATGATGATAGAGGGTAAGTCTTTATCAGCGGCTCCATTGACAGTCATAGACCCTAATGCATTTGAGCCGGGTACAGACACAGAACAGATATACCCCGGTAAACAATTCCGTGTAAAACCCGGAGCTTCAGTCCGAGATTCCTTTTCTTCAGTACAAATCCCAGATGTAACAAATGGACTTCTTCAAGTAATTCAACAACTTGAACGTGAGGCAGACCTAGACTCAGGTCAGACCAGTATAGGTTATGGAGACATGTCACCAGCACAGACCAAGACAGCCACAGGTATGTCTATCCTTAATTCCAACGCAAACAGACAGACAGCAGATGTAGTACGATCAGTATCTGTAATGATCACCAAGAATATAAGTGCAATATACAGGTGGTTAATGGTTGACTCTACAGATATGTCTATCAAGGGGGATTATGAAGCAATATCAACAGGATATGAACAGTATGTTGCTAAGGAAGTACACAATACACAGCTTATAAACTTCCTACAGGTAATTGGTCAAATGCCAGAAATAAAGCAGTACCTTAAGCAGGAGGCATTTACAAGACCGTTACTTCGTGCATTTAATATGGAGCCGGATAAGGTTGTAAAGACAGAAGAAGAAGTAACACAGGAAATGCAAGCACAACAAAATGCACAACAACAACAGATGCAATCTCAAGCTCAAGCGGCACAACAAGCTGCTCAACAGCAAATGCAAGCACAGGCTCAGTTAGCGCAACAGCAGATTCAAGGTCAGATGCAGTCAAGTATAGCTATTGAACAGAATAAGGCTATGTTAGATGAGAAGCAGTCCATAGGAGAAGACCAACGTAAACTGGTAATGCAGGAAAGATTAGAATTAGCTAAACAAGGTAACGTATTAAATCCGGCACACTTAGAAAATTATAGTGTCCTATTACGTGAGGAGTCTGAGGGTCAAACAGATCAAATGTTGCAAGAAGAAGAAAACATGGTAAACCAAGAAGAGACAGCCGCAAGACAGGCTATGGCTCAAGCACAGCAAGGGATACCTCAAGAAGGGCCAGAACAACCAGCCCCCGGAGGAATGCCAGAAGACCCAACACAAGCAGGGCCAGCACAAGAGAGGTTACAGGGAGGCCCATCTGCACAAGATATTAGACAAAGGGAGTTTGCTGAAAATGCCCCGCAATGATATGCTAGGGATGCTATCCCAATCACCGGGATGGCAAATTTACAAAGAAATGATTGAAAAAAAGATACAAGACGCATATGATATAATTAAATTGAAACAATTAGTTGACCAAGAGTCAGTTTCAAGGCATAATGTATCTATCGGTAAAATTCAGGCATGGCAAGAAATGCTTGATATTGCAGAAAATAATTAGAATAGCCTTTACACCGTAAGGAAAGGGCCAATATTTAACCAATCCGTTTAATCGGGACATTGGAGGAGTTATGTTACAAGAAGAGGTACTCGTTGAGGATGATGAAGATATAGAATCCTCAGACGAAGATTTATGGAGTCAGGAAGATGAAGTTGAAGGAGATTCAACTGAGGAAGGTACCCCTGAAGTAGAGGATGAAGAAGACGATACTGAGGAGCCTGAATTAGAAGATGATGAGACCGAAGACGAGGAAGAGCCTGAAGAACCACAGCATGATTATGAAGCTCGCTATAAGGATTTAGAACGAGAATTTCATAAAAGGAATGAAGATTCTGCTAGATTACGTCAAGACTTTGATGAGTTAAGGCTCAGAGATGTCGAGAGGGAACAAGCACTTACAAGGGTTAAACAAGGACTTTCAGAAACGGAAGCACCCCCTGTCGATCCTACAAGTGAAACTTTCTTTGATGACAGCGACAAGCAGACTATGGAGGAGTTCTCTGAACTATCTTCTACGTTTCGCAAGATGATTCAGCATGAGATGGCTAAACAGGGTACTACCCTACAAGAGGCCACCATACAGGCTCAACAGCGGTTAAGTAATTTAGAAGAAAAAAGCAGAGAACAGAACTATCAGAACTTCCTACAGTATCATGAAAATTACATGAATGAGAATGTAGGAGAGGATTACAGGGATATAGACAAAGATGCTGATTTTCAAGCATTTGTCCTTGGTAGTCCAGCCATGACAAAGATGATGACTGAGTCAACTGACCCAATTGATCATGCCTCCGTTATGCAATTATTCCTATCAACCCAAGTGGGTGAAGATGCGTGGAGACCTCCTGAAGAAGAAGCTAAACCAGTTAAAACGAGTACTAAGCGACAAGCTAAGAGGGCAGCAGCGACTGGTCTTTTAGGTAATTCCGCACCCGTGAAAAACAAGAATTTGGACAATTTGTCCGATGATGAACTATGGGAAGCTATTCCCGAATAACAATGATATAGGAGTTAAATATGGCAGCATATGGAGGAACTGGAACAATTAGTGGCTCATCTTATGGTGATTTATCCAAAAATGATGCGTTCACTATCCAGAAGAAGATGTTACCAATCGCCAAGCGGTTGCTGACATTTGCGAAATTCGCACAAAAAGAAACCAAACCCCAGAAACAGGGTTTAGAAATCAGACACCGCAGGTATGAGCGTTTCCCAATCGTGGATACTCCGATAGCCGAAGGTGTTACACCGGATTTTTCAAGTCTTGAGCATACTACGCTCATGCATACCTTGAAACAGTATGGATCATACGTGAATACCACGGATGTTCAGCTTGCGGCAGCCGCCGATCCAGTTTTAAAAATTATCAGCGAAAGAC